>ENA-OQCW01001222-OQCW01001222.1-human-gut-metagenome-genome-assembly--contig:-NODE-1222-length-10974-cov-2.370517_pt1 | contig 10974 bp, 13 predicted proteins | sample MGYA00242767_ERZ504593 | MGnify/ENA primary metagenome ERZ504593 (study PRJEB26092, sample SAMD00036307) | human gut metagenome | host: Homo sapiens | study: EMG produced TPA metagenomics assembly of... | reverse complement strand
ATGCCTGAAATTTGCCATGCTTCTGAAACGCATGAGGACACTGCTGGTGGTTGCAGGAATCATAGTGTATTTTGCGGGCGGCATGATTGGCGGTCTATTATTAAATGGACAAATAGGCGCAGAACGAGACTTATTGAACTGGGTTAATGATTTCATTGTACCATTCCCATTCTATAATCAATATATCGGTTTTCATCCCGTATTAAAGTTGCTCTGCATGATACTTGTTGCGGTATTTATCGGCGGCTATTACTATTTAAGCTATCTTGTGATCGGAAAGAAATATGCCATTTATGATAAAGAAGGACGGATTCGTTTAACGACGATGAAATACAACTCGTCGTCAAAGCTGAGAAGTTATTTTAAGAAAGAGTATCAGACTTTTTTTCGTAATCCAGTATATGTCATAAATGGATTGTTTGGGATTTTCATTACCCCCTTTTTACTGCCGCTGTCTTTCCGGATCAGCGCAACCGCAGAAAGTATAGAACAAATAAGAACCTTGGTATCTGCCCCGGAGTTTTCCTTCTATGCGGTATTATTTGCGATTGCGGTCATAGTCCTCACATCCACAATCAATGTAGTGGCTTCCAGCAGTTTTTCCCAGAGAGGGGGCAAGTTTCTGGATAGCGAAGATTATTCCGTATCCATTAAAGCAGCAAGCGTTCGTGAAGGCCCTGTTTTCTACAAGTATTTCAATGATAGGGGATTATCATAAATTGCTTCATATTTAAGGTTTACTTTCACTACGGTCTTATCCAGATTGGAGTAATTACTCTTGTTGGCATATCATTTGCAGCGTTATGGAACTTGATCGGAGTATGGATCGACATGAAGCGGCCCAAATTGGAATGGACAAATGAAACAGAGGCGATTAAGCAGAATGTTAATGTGGTTTTATCCATTTTGCTTTGCATCGCAATTTCAATAGGATATATATTTGCGGTTGCAAAACTGCTTCAGAATGGATTCCCTGCCGGGGGCGTTATAACCTTTCTGTTGTGCAGCGTATATATTTTAATTTTACTTGTGTGTAAAGGGATTACGTCACATCAAGAGTAATTGCCTTTCAAAATATGTCCATCAATCCAAAGGAGGAAGAAAGCTATGAGTAAGAAGAACTTGATCCCTGTGGTGCTATTGATCGGAACCTTTGTCATTTTGTTTGTGGCAACATTTTTTCCCTTCCCAGACAAGATTCCCCTTTCATTTTGATGTGAATGGAGAGGCTGGTTGGTATGCAAGCAAGTATTTTATTCTGCTGCTTACGCCGGTTCCGTATTTGATTTACCATCAATTCACGCGCAAGAAAAAATTGAATACAGTATTATTGAGAAATGGAGAGTTCGTTTAGATGACTACTGTATTCAAAGCTCTATCTGATGATACCAGACGACAAATCCTAAAGTTGCTTGCGAATGGTGATATGACAGCGAAAGAGATTTCTGAAAACTTTACGATTTCAAAGCCTGCCATATCAAAGCACCTTGACATTTTGAAAGAAGCAAGGTTAGTGACAAGCGAGCGGACGGGGATGTCCGTTACTTATTCCCTGAATGCTTCTGTATTGCAAACAACTTTAGGCGCATTTTTGGAGTTTTTTGGATACCAATAAACGGTAGGAAAAGAGGGAGACGAGAATGAAACTATATAGAAGTCTGAATACGATATTCTTGATTATATTCATCATAGGGACGATTCTGTGCTTTAAGTACCTTCCCAGTGAAATCCCTTTGTTTATGCAAAGCCCTTCCCGCTGGGTTTTTATCGGGATTTGTTTTGCTCTTTTGTTGGCGTTAGCTATTATGGCATTTTTCCCTCATAAAATCTCCAAAAGCGATAACAAAGTGAGAAATGATATTACTCTGACTGCGATTAACCTCTTGGGGTTTGGAGTTTTTCTTTTCTATTTTGTCACGGTAGCTAAATACTGTGGTTTGCAGATGAATTACATGAAAGGCATAGTGCTTATCGTGGGAGGCTTAATGGTATTGGTTGGGAATTTATTGCCACAAATGCCTTACCGCAGTCGGATTGGGTTTAAATTACCTTGGATTCTAAAGGATAAACTATGCTGGCAAAAAACACATCGGTTTGCCGGATACACGGCGATTCCTTTTGGGATTATTCAATGTTTGCTTGTCTTGTTTGTACAAAACAACAATCTTATATTTTTACTGGGAATTGGTCTTTGGATTATAGCTGTTTGCATATACTCATTGATTATCTTTTGCCAAATAACAAAAAAGTTATAAGCCAAGAATAATGGGCGCATTTGCTATTGACAGTTATATCCGTCCATGCAAATTAGTAAATTTCCTATTTGGTTTGAAACAACGGAGATGCGCCATGATGAAGGAGCCTAAAAACACATTGGATAAGAAATTTCAAGTGTTATCAAATCGAACCAGACGAGAAATCCTGATGCGGTTAAACCAAGAGTCACACTCTGCCGGAGAGATTGCAGGTTACTTTCAGATAACACCTGCCTCAATTTCTTATCATCTTTCCTTATTGCAAAAGAGTGGGTTAATTTCCTGCTTTCGAGTAGAAAGGCGGAGGATATATCGTCTCAACCATGATGCAACTTGATGAATTGTATCTATGGTTACAAAATCTATATAAAAACTAAGTTAAATAAATAATCAAGAAACTATGCAAGGAAAAATTATAGAGGTGATTCACATAGCGAAAACCTACCGGACAACGGCAAGGAGAAACCGGTGTTCAGCAGATAATCGTCATACCCTACACACTCGATCATACGGCGGCTTTGAGAAAATCAAGGCCGCCGTTCCTTATGCCCTCAACAAAGGAGTGACGCCCATACGTTGACACGGCGGCTTTAGGCGGGAGCCGCTATGAAAGAACTTGTCCACCGACAAATTTAGACGATATTTGCACTACCGCCCAAAAAGCCCAGCTACCGAACAGGTTCCGTCTGCCGCCGGTGCGAAAATTGTTATTCTGTAAGTGAATATTGAAGTTTTGCGCTCGAATAGCTTTCTGCTGTCCGGGCGTTTTTTCATACCTGTGGGGCCGGAACATCGGGTCAACATAGTCCGAACCCTGTCCACGGTGTCGTTCCCCGCCGCTCCATTCAGATTTTCCCGCAAAAGATGAATGGAAGAAAAGTGGATGGAACAACCATGCGGTGAGACGAATAGATTTTTTTAATTCATCACTTGACATTGTGGCAAAGAGCTTATGAGCCAGGATGAACTGGCCGTCATGGACGGCGGCAAGTGTATCCTCCAGCTGCGCGGTGTGCGGCCTTTCCTCTCGGACAAGTACGACATCACCAAGCACCCCAATTACCCGTACACCGCCGACGCGGACCCCAAGAACGCCTTTGACATCGAGGCGTTCCTGTCCACCCGGCTCAAGCTCAAGCCCAACGAGGTCTACGATGTGTATGAAGTAGACGCAGAGGGCGTGTAAATCTGTTCCGCTGTGAAAAGACCTGCTAATAAAAGTCAAGTAGAAATTTCAGATTTTTAGGGAGGCGAAAAAAATGCAATACAAAATCAAGCCGCTGAGCATCTCAAAATTAAAACGGCGGCCAGCCAGATGGTATAGAGTGTAAAAAATCAGTCGTGCTCCAGGGATTCCAAGTAGGCTTTCACAGAAGCGTAGTAGATGCGCAGGAACTTGTTGGCGGAGGCCATCATGTAGACACGATATGGCTTGCCTTCAGAGCGTTTCTTGTCCATGAACTGGTACACCGGCTCGTCTATTGGAGCACATTGCAGGATGACGCTCATCACCAGAAAGAGCGTCCTGCGCAGTGAGGCAGATCCTCGCTTGGAAATGCTACGGCTACGGACATCTATTTGACCGGATTGGTAGGGCGGGGCGTCAATACCCGCAAAGGCAACCAACGCTTTTTGGAATGAAAACGGCGTACATCGCCAATTTCAGCCAGGAGTTGAGGGCCGAGGGTTGGGCCAACACCAAACATCCCCATCACTACAGGATACTCCGGCAGAGAAGCTGCCAGGGATTGCATCTCCTGTTTGAGAGCAGCTAACGCGGAAGAAGTTGTCTGGAGTTGAGAAATGGCCTGTTCTACCAAAAGTTTTGCCGTATCCGTTTTCGGTATGACACCGAAGTGTCTGCAAGCAGAGGCATAAATATCCAGCGCCTTATCCTCGCTGAAATTGTAGCCGTGCTTTCTGCACCACTTCTGGTATTGGGTAGTAAAGGCCTTCTCAGACCGGCCACAAACGCACTCGCAATGCCAAAAAGTAGCGACAAAGTCCACCCACTTCTCGCTGCCATCGGCGCGGGGCGGACTGGTAAACAAGCGATTTGCGTCTGGGAAGGTGGTGTCCAGCAGGGAGATCAGGTTATTCTTCAGCATGGTCTGAACTTTGGAATACTGTTGGTACTGCCGGTAGCAGATTTTCAGCATGAGTCGGGTATCCTCCTCCGGGATATATCTCGGCAATGTGAGCCAGTGGTCAAGACCGTAGTTGGCCAGCTTTACGGCATCCTTTTTGTCGGTTTTGGCCCGTCTTAAACTGTTGTTTCCGTAGTCATGCACCAGCATTGCATTGACTACCGAGACATAAAGGCCCGCGTCGTGGAGCAGCCAGGCCACCGGAGCATGGTAATTACCCGTGGATTCCATCACCACACGGGTCTCGCCGTCCAGGCTTTTGAGCAGTCCTGCCAGCTCGCTCAGTTCATTGGCGGTGTGACGTACTTCAAAGGGTGAAACCACTACCTCTCCGAAGGGCCGCATGACTGCAATCATGCTCTTACCCTTGGAAACATCGATGCCAACGCAGTTCATTCACATTCCTCCAATACAAAGAATCTGCAACCGGAATCCATCTTTTCTCGCTGCCGATTCAATCTATTGTGTGACACGAACTCTCCGACATCCGGTGGTTCAACCTGCTTAAATCGAACGCTGCAACGAGAGGATGGCTAACAGTCTTTCACACGGACATACAAGCCCAAGGAGTGATTGGTCAGCCAGTTGCTCCTCTCATTGTAGCTTAGGCACGAGATGGAGGGAAAGCCGGACTGGCTGTCCGGCTTTCCTGTCCAAATTTATTGTAATAGGAGTGATCTTATCTACCCGCCTCAACCGCCCCGGATGGGGCCATCGGCGTACAAAGCGGACAATCATCAACAAAATAATGAAAAAAGGAGGACAGCCGGAATCAGGCCCCGGAAACCGGGTGCCGATTGTTCCGGCTTTTGTATGCCTATGAATGACTAAATCAAACTTTTCAAATGATTCCGGCTAACTATAATTTATGGCATTTTTCAATCAGGCTATCACCGTTCTTCAGACCCTCGTTATCGCTCTGGGCGCTGGTCTCGGCATCTGGGGTGTCATCAACCTGCTGGAAGGTTACGGCAACGACAACCCCGGTGCGAAGTCCCAGGGCATGAAGCAGCTCATGGCTGGCGCTGGCGTCGCCGTGGTCGGCATGGTCCTCGTACCCCTGCTCTCCAGCCTGTTCACCGTCTGATCGCTCCCGTCGTTAAGCTGTCATAAGAAATCCTTGCCGCCCCTGCCCCCAAGCGGGGGCGGCTGAAAGGAGGTTGACACCGTATGGATTTCTTACTCGATGCCCTTACTGACTGGCTCAAGGAAATGTTGGTAGGCGGCATTATGAGCAACTTATCGGGGATGTTCGATAGCGTGAACCAGCAGGTCGCAGACATTGCGACACAGGTGGGCCAGACCCCTCAGGGCTGGAACGGGAGTATTTTCAGCATGATCCAAAATCTCTCCAACTCCATCATGGTGCCGATTGCAGGCGTGATCCTGGCTATCGTGATGACGCTGGAGCTGATTCAGATGATTACCGACAAGAACAACCTGCATGATGTGGACACCTGGATGATCTTCAAATGGGTGTTCAAATCTGCCGCTGCCATCCTCATCGTCTCAAACACCTGGAACATCGTGATGGGCGTGTTTGACGCAGCTCAAAGTGTGGTGGCGCAGGCGGCGGGCATCATCGGTTCCGACGCTTCCATCGACATCTCCTCTGTCATGACCGATATGGAGTCCCGGCTGATGGATATGGACCTGGGGCCGCTGTTCGGCCTGTGGTTCCAGTCGCTCTTTATCGGCATTACCATGTGGGCGCTGTATATCTGTATCTTTATCGTCATTTATGGCCGTATGATCGAGATTTACCTTGTGACCTCGGTGGCTCCCATCCCTATGGCCACCATGATGGGCAAGGAATGGGGCGGTATGGGCCAGAACTATCTGCGCTCGTTGATCGCCCTGGGCTTCCAGGCATTTCTCATCATCGTCTGTGTGGCGATCTACGCCGTGCTGGTGCAGAGTATTGCCACCGAATCCGACATCATTATGGCCATCTGGAGCTGCGTGGGCTATACGGTCCTGTTGTGCTTTACGCTCTTTAAGACCGGCAGCCTCGCAAAATCCGTTTTCAATGCACATTAACCAGGAAGGAGGTAATCCCTTTGGCTTATGTACCTGTACCCAAGGATCTTACGAAAGTCAAAACCAAGGTCGCGTTCAACTTAACCAAGAGGCAGCTTGTCTGCTTCGGCGGCGGTGCGCTGATCGGCGTACCGCTTTTCTTCCTGCTCCGGGGGCCTGTGGGAAACAGCGTGGCTGCCATGTGTATGATGCTGGTCATGCTGCCCTTCTTCATGCTGGCGATGTATGAAAAACACGGTCAGCCCCTGGAAAAGATCGTGGGCAATATCATCAAGGTGGCCGTCATCCGGCCCAAGGAGCGCCCGTATCAGACCAACAACTTCTATGCCGTTTTGGAACGGCAGGAAAAACTCGACAAGGAGGTGTATGACATTGTTCACGGTAATCAAAAGCTGGCTGCACCGGCTGTTCGGAAAAGACGAAAAGACCGCGCAGCCGGTTAATCAGAAAAAGATGAAAAAGCTGTCCCGCGCCGACAGAAAGCAGATCGAGGCTGCCATTGCCCGTGCCAATCGCACAGACAAAAAGAAAAAAATCGGCTCAGGACAGTATCCCCTATGAACGGATGTGGCCGGACGGCATCTGCCGTGTGGCAGGCAGCCGCTACACAAAGACCATCCAATTCCAGGACATCAACTATCAGCTCTCGCAGAACGAGGACAAGACAGCGATCTTCGAGGGCTGGTGCGATTTCCTCAACTACTTCGACAGCTCCATTCAGTTCCAGCTGTCCTTTTTGAACCTGGCAGCCTCTGAGGAGACCTTTGCCCGCGCCATCAACATTCCTCTCCAGGGGGATGATTTTGACAGCATCCGGGTGGAGTACACCACCATGCTGCAAAACCAGCTGGCAAGAGGCAACAACGGTCTTATCAAGACCAAGTACCTGACTTTCGGCATCGACGCCGACAGCCTCAAGGCCGCCAAGCCCCGTCTGGAGCGCATTGAGACCGACATTCTCAACAACTTCAAACGCCTGGGCGTGGCCGCCGAGACCCTGGACGGCAAGGCGCGGCTGGCACAGCTTCACGGCATTTTCCACATGGATGAACAGGTGCCGTTCCGCTTTGAATGGGACTGGCTGGCTCCGTCCGGTCTGTCCACCAAGGATTTCATCGCGCCGTCCGGCTTCGAGTTCCGCACCGGCAAACAGTTCCGTATGGGTAAAAAATACGGGGCTGTTTCTTTTTTGCAGATCCTCGCCCCGGAGCTGAATGACCGGATGCTGGCGGATTTTCTGGATATGGAAAGCTCTCTGATCGTCAGCCTGCATATCCAGTCCGTAGATCAGATCAAGGCCATCAAGACGGTCAAGCGGAAAATCACCGACCTGGATAAATCCAAAATTGAGGAACAGCAAAAAAGCCGTCCGCGCCGGATATGACATGGACATCATTCCCTCCGACCTTGCCACCTACGGTGCCGAGGCCAAGAAGCTCTTGCAGGATTTGCAGAGCCGAAACGAGCGAATGTTCCTTGTGACCTTCCTGGTGCTGAACACGGCGGACAATCCCCGGCAGCTGGGCAACAATGTGTTCCAGGCCAGTTCCATCGCACAGAAGTACAACTGCCAGCTGACAAGGCTTGACTTCCAGCAGGAAGAAGGGCTGATGTCTGCGCTGCCCTTGGGCCTCAATCAGATCGAGATTCAGCGGGGGCTGACCACCAGTTCCACGGCTATCTTTGTTCCGTTCACCACCCAGGAGCTTTTCCAGAACGGCAAAGAGGCGCTGTACTACGGCATCAACGCCCTGTCCAACAACCTCATCATGGTGGACCGCAAGCTGCTGAAAAACCCCAATGGACTGATTCTCGGCACCCCTGGTTCCGGCAAGTCCTTCAGCGCCAAGCGCGAGATCGCCAACTGTTTCCTGCTCACCAATGATGACATCATTATCTGCGACCCGGAGGCCGAGTACGCGCCCTTGGTGGAGCGCCTGCATGGGCAGGTCATCAAGATTTCGCCCACCAGCAGCAATTACATTAACCCTATGGATTTGAACCTGGACTACTCGGACGATGAAAGTCCGCTGTCTCTCAAGTCCGACTTCATCCTGTCTCTGTGCGAGCTGATCGTAGGCGGCAAAGAGGGCTTGCAGCCGGTGCAGAAAACCATCATTGACCGCTGTGTGCGGCTGGTGTATCAGGACTATCTCAATGACCCCCGCCCGGAGAATATGCCCATCCTGGAGGACCTCTACAACCTGCTGCGGGCGCAGGACGAGAAAGAGGCGCAGTACATCGCCACGGCGCTGGAAATCTATGTGACCGGCTCCCTCAATGTGTTCAACCACCAGAGCAATGTGGACATCAACAACCGTATCGTCTGCTACGACATCAAGGAGCTGGGCAAGCAGCTGAAAAAGATTGGTATGCTGGTGGTGCAGGACCAAGTGTGGAACCGCGTTACCATCAACCGTGCCGCTCACAAGTCCACCCGCTACTACATCGACGAGATGCACCTGCTGCTGAAAGAGGAACAGACCGCCGCCTACACGGTGGAGATTTGGAAGCGGTTCAGAAAATGGGCGGCATCCCCACCGGCATCACGCAGAATGTCAAAGACTTGCTTTCTTCCCGCGAGGTGGAGAACATCTTTGAGAACTCCGACTTCGTGTATATGCTCAACCAGGCGGGCGGGGACCGGCAGATTCTCGCCAAGCAGCTGGGCATTTCCCCTCACCAGCTTTCCTATGTGACCCACTCCAGCGAGGGCGAGGGCCTGCTGTTCTATGGCTCCACGATCCTGCCTTTCGTGGACCATTTCCCCAAGAACACCGAGCTGTACCGCATTATGACCACCAAACCCCAGGAACTGAAAAAGGAGGATGAATGACCATGAAACCCAACACCGAACTGAATACCATGATGTTTTTTGACGATGCCCTGGAGGGTGAGCGCACCCAGCTGCTCACCGAGCTGGCCGATGCCGTCAGCGAGACCCGCACGGCGGCGGATCAGGCTGCGGAGCTGAACGAGGACGGCGAAGCGGGCCTGCTGCGCCTGACGGAAATCTGGTGCGCCATGAACGGCGTCCCGGCCATCGTCATCTTCGAGGGCGGGCAGTCCGAGCTGCTGGCCAATGTGGTGGCGCAGATCTACGCCCATCTGCTTCAGCACCCCTCCCGTGACCCTGTGGGGCTGGCCGTCTATGTGGAGCTGCGCTACATGACGGCCTCCCTCATGTTGGGGGAATGGTTTGAATAAGGAACCGCGCCTGCGCTTTACGGACGAGGAACGGGCTGACCCGGCTCTGGAGAAGCCCATCCGTAAGGCGGACAAGGCCGCCGCCAAAGCAGACAAGGCGCAGGCCAAAATCCCCAAAAAGCAGGTCCGGCAAAAGACGGTGGACCCGGAGACCGGCAAAGTGACCACCAAGCTGGTGCTGGAGGACAAGAAGAAGCCGCCCTCCAAATTGTCCCATGCGGTGCGGGATACCCCCGCCAATGCCGCTCTGGGGAAGCTCCACAAGGAAATCCGGGAGACCGAACAGGACAATGTGGGCGTGGAAAGCGCCCACAAGTCCGAGGAGGCTGCCGAGACCGGCGTTAGGCTTGCACGGGAAGGCTACCGCAGCCACAAGTTGAAGCCCTACCGCAAGGCGGCCCAGGCCGAGCAGAAGCTGGAGAAGGCCAATGTGAACGCCTTGTATCAGAAGTCCCTGCGGGAAAATCCCCAGCTTGCCAGCAACCCCATCTCCCGCTGGCAGCAGAAACAGGCCATCAAAAAGGAATACGCTGCCGCCAAGCGCGCCGGTCAAGCTGTCGGGAACACCGCCAAGACTGCGGAGGCCACCGGCATGGCGGCCAAAGGCGGTCAAGGAGAAAGCCCAGCAAGCGGGCGCGTTTGTCATGCGCCACAAAAAGGGCTTTTTGATTGCGGGTGCGATCTTCCTGCTGGTCTGTATGCTGCTCAACACCATGTCCTCCTGCTCCATGATGGCGCAGAGTATCGGTTCCGTGGTGTCCGGCACCACCTACCCGTCGGATGATCCTGAGCTGGTGGCGGTGGAGGCCGACTACGCTGCCAAAGAAACGGCGCTGCAAGCCGAGATCGACAACATCGAAAGCAGCCATCCGGGGTATGACGAGTACCGCTATGACCTGGATATGATCGGGCATGACCCCCATGAGCTGGCAGCCTACCTGTCCGCCGTGCTGCAAGGCTATACCCGGCAGAGCGCCCAGGCCGAGCTGGAGCGCGTGTTCGACGCACAGTATGAACTGACGCTTACCGAGGAAGTGGAGATACGATACCGCACCGAAACTTCCACGGACCCCGTGACCGGCGAGACGACCACCGAGGAAGTCCCGTATGAGTATTACATTCTGAATGTGAAGCTCACCAGCAAGCCCATATCTTCCGTGGCTTCGGAGCTGCTAACCCCGGAACAGCTGGAAATGTACCAGGTGTACCGGCAGACGCTGGGCAACAAGCCGCTGATCTTCGGCGGCGGCTCCCCGGATACGAGCAACTCCGAGGACCTGACCGGCGTGGTATTCGTCAACGGCACCCGCCCCGGCAATCAGGCC
>ENA-OQCW01001219-OQCW01001219.1-human-gut-metagenome-genome-assembly--contig:-NODE-1219-length-10995-cov-2.759569_pt1 | contig 10995 bp, 9 predicted proteins | sample MGYA00242767_ERZ504593 | MGnify/ENA primary metagenome ERZ504593 (study PRJEB26092, sample SAMD00036307) | human gut metagenome | host: Homo sapiens | study: EMG produced TPA metagenomics assembly of... | reverse complement strand
AAGGAATTGCCGTGCAGGACAGGTCGTAAATCAGGTTCAGGAAGATCAGGTGCACGCTCATCATCGGCAGGAACGGTAGCAGCGCAGAAGCCGCCAGCACCGAGAACATATTGCCGAAGTTGGATGATGCGGTCATTTAATTGTACTTAATCATGTTTGGCATAAGTTTTACGTCCCTTCAATGATGCCCTGCTCCAAAAACCATCAGGTCGTTTTTTCCAGCAGAATGATGTCGGCAGATTCCTTTGCCACATCCACGGCAGTATCCACCGAAATTCCAATGTCGGCAGCTTTCATAGCTGCGGCGTCGTTGATACCGTCACCCATGAAACCGACCGTATGACCGTTTTCACGAAGAACAGAAACCACACGGGCTTTCTGATCGGGGGTCAGCTTTGCAAATACATCTGTAAACTCTGCCGCTCTTGCAAGCTCTGTATCGCTCATGTGTTCCAAATCAGCGCCAAGAAGCATATTGCGAACCTTCATCCCCACCTGCTTGCAGATGGTACGAGTCACTTTGTCATTATCACCAGTCAAAATTTTGGTGGTAACACCGTGGTCTTTCAAAGCCTTAATTGCATCCGCAGTAGATTCTTTTGGAGGATCCAGGAATGCCAGATATCCAATCAGCACCATGTCACATTCATCTTTGACACCAAATGCGCCAACGGGAGATGGATTACTTTTCTGTGCAATCGCCAAAACGCGAAATCCCTTGTCGTTCAGATCATCCACTGTCTCCAAAATCCGGCAACGGACGTCATCAGTCAGAGGCTTCACTCCTCCATCGCACTCTGCAAATGCGCAAATAGAGAGCATTTCTTCCACAGCGCCTTTTGTTACCATTTGGGTTTTGCCGTTTTTATCCTGTACCACAGTAGTAAGACGGCGACGTGTGAAGTCAAAAGGAATCTCATCCACCTTTACATAGTTTTCGGACAGGTCAATAAGACGCGAATCTGCGGCTTCTTCCTCCTCCGTCTTATGGATAATTGCCAAATCCATCAGGTTTTTATAGCCAGTCTGGAAGTAACTATTGAGATAAGCGTGACGCAGTACTCGCGTATCGTCCTCGCCATTTACATTCAGGTGGTATTCCAGCACAACCTTATCCTGGGTCAGCGTGCCAGTCTTGTCGGTGCAGAGAATATCAATAGCACCGAAGTTCTGAATAGAATTGAGGTTTTTAACGATTGTCTGCTTTTTGCTCATGGAAACAGCACCTTTCGCAAGACAGGTTGTTACAATCATTGGCAGCATTTCCGGTGTCAAACCGACAGCAATAGAAATGCCGAATAAGAAGGCCTCCAACCAGTCGCCCTTGGTGATGCCGTTGACGAAGAACACCAGCGGAACCATGACGAGCATAAAACGGATCAGCACCCAAGAAACGGCGTTGACACCCTTGGTAAAGCTTGTTTCAACCGCTTCTCCGGCAACTGCGGACGCCATGGATCCAAACAGAGTATGATCGCCAACACAAACAACAACAGCTGTTGCGCTGCCTGAAATTACATTACTCCCCATAAAAGCAATGTTTGTGTAATCGGTCACACTCTCTTTCTGTGCGCTCACATTGGGGTTTTTTTCAATGGGTTCACTCTCACCAGTAAGACTTGCCTGACTGACAAACAAATCCTTCGCATCCAAAATACGCACATCCGCCGGAATCATGTCTCCAGCAGACAGATGTACAATATCTCCAACCACCAAATCATCCATAGGAATTTCTATTTTTTCCTGGTTCCTACGAGTAACGGTGCAAGTAGTCGTAATCATGGCTAACAACTTCTCTGCTGCATTTCCACTTCTGGATTCCTGGACAAACCGAAGCGTACCCGAAATGAATACCATCGTTAAAATGATAACTACCGTCAGACAGTCAAAATCCTCCGGCGCACTGCCAAACAGAGAAAAATAAGGCAGAATCATATCTGTAATGGTTGATACCAGTGCCAGGCAAAACAGAATGGCTGTAAATGGGTTGATAAACGCACCGGCCAGCCGTTTTGCCAAGGACTTCTTTTTTTCATGCGTTACTTTATTGGTTCCATATTTGGTACGACTTACGGGTACTGCTTCTACATCTAATCCCCGAAGTGTGGTATGAAAGTTTTTCAAAACCTCCTTAATAGGATTGGTTGCCGCAAATTGAATGCGGCGGTTCTGTTCGTCACGGATGACTGCCTTTTCGACAGTCTGGCGAACAGCCATACGATTTTCTTTTTTGTTCATTAATCTTACCTCCTTGAATTTTCATAGGGGCAAGGAAGATTATATGAGGGACACGGAATCTCCGTATACTCATACAATATTCTCTGCCTTCGTGGACTGCTTTCAGAGTCCATGTCTTTCACCTCACATTCTTTAAAAACTATCTATGTGAAAACCGCAATGCGAATCACGATCTGCGATATCGGTTACTTTTTTCGATATACCAGACATCAAAGCCCGCAACGATTATCCATGCAATCATTGCGCACACAAACCAGTGGTTTGGAAATCCTGACCAAAGCCCCTTCATCAGAAAGATAATGCCATTAAGTGCAATGACTTCCCCGATGTTATGGCAAAGCGGGATAATTTTAATTTTATCTTTCTCTTCCTGTGGCATATTTCTCCACTCAGATAAGTGAATATGTCCTTTTCCGCAGGCAAACACAAAGCCTGCAATAGTAAAGAGGATGCCGAAAAAGATGCATGTAAAGTCCATATTTTCTCACTCCTTCCAATGTTTAACTTCATTTTTTAGTTTATTCAGCCTCAGAAGCCTGATGAGCAGTATAATCACTGTAACAGCAAGGATAAACCAAATAACAGCAGTTACCTGATACCAAATCTGAAACATCAAAATTCTCAGTTTAGAGAACATCCCGCTTAAACAGCCACATATTATTGTGAACACGGAGTAAAGTGCCAAGAAAATTGCCAGTTTGTAATCTTTGATTTTCGTCTTCACTCACAACACCTCCCAGCCAGCACTTACAACTTCCGGGATTGCCAATGCCTGCCCAACGATTCCCTCTAAAACATTGTTTTTAGGTTTTCCAACAGAACAGTATTTCGCAATGATCTCAACCTTATCACCAACAACATCGCCGCTTTCCAGATTATTCAGGAACAGAGTTTTGCATGAATTGCTGTTAATAAGCAACAGACGAATTTCCTGCTCTGCAGCTTCCTGACAAATGACCGAAATACGATATTGTTTTTCAAATTCATCACCAGCTGTGATTGGGTTCATCTTTCTTGCAAGAGGACGCAGAATCGAGTTTGAGGCAATCAAAATACCAGCGGCAGTGATTGCCATTGCATACATCCCTGTACTTGCAAGAATGCCAATTGCAGCTGTACACCATAGCGTTGCCGCAGTATTCATTCCACGCACTGTTCCGCTGTCCTTAAAAATCACACCGCTGCATAAAAAACCAACACCAGATATAATACTACTCCCAACACGAAATACCTGATCCGAGCCATAGAGCATTGGAAACAAGGTAAAGAAGCTGGTTCCCATGCAAATCAACACATTGATACGAATACCCGCCGGATGGCCGGTTAGCTGCCGTTCCAATCCAATCAGAAAGCCAATCACCAAGGAGAGGGAGATTCTTAAAACAAAATCGGTGTAAAACATGTGAATTACCTCCCTTCGACCACGAACAGTATATAAAAATCGCAAGGAAAATCACATGTCTAAAACCTTGCGATTTCCTTGCGATTTGGCAAGAATTCATAAAATAATAAGTTGATAATAATTCATAGATCGCTATGTTCTACTTTGTACTGCCATCAGGTACAGTGCTTGCTGGATTTACATGAACCATGCAGTGTTTTACTTCTGGAAAGGAATTTTCTACTGAGTAATGAACCTGCTCAGCAATATGATGCGCTTCTTTTAACCGTAAGTTTTCATCTACGGCAATCTCAATATCCACATATATTTTTATACCAAACAGGCGGGTGTGTAGCAGGTCAATACGCCTTATTCCAGGGATTGTGGCAATTAGACTTCGTATTTTATCTTCAGTAGCCTCATTACAGGAATGATCTACCATTTTATTGATGGCATCATGAAAAATATCCATGGACACCTTCACAATCACCACACAAATGATAACGCTGGCAATTGAATCTAAAATAGGATAGCCAAGCCTTGCCCCCAAAATCCCCGCAAACGAACCAATAGAAGATAGGGCATCTGAACGGTGGTGCCACGCATCTGCCATCAGAGAGCCGGAATTAATCTTCTTTGCCGCCGATCTGGTAAACCAATACATCCACTCCTTTACAATAATGGATACTACGGCGGCCATAAGAGCCAATATTCCCGGAACTGTCAAATCATCCCCTGTGCTGCCGGCAATAATCTTTTTCACCCCAACAATTCCGATTCCAATTCCAGTTACCAGAAGCATACCCGAGAGGATAATGGATGATACGCATTCAATACGCTCATGTCCGTAAGGATGCTCTGTATCGGATTCCTTGCTCGATATTTTTGATCCAACGATAACCACAATAGTGCTAAGCACATCGGACGCTGAATGAACTGCATCGGAAATCATGGCGTCAGATCTTGCGATGATTCCGGCAATCAATTTAAATAAAGACAAAAGGAGATTGACAATGATACTGATACTGGAAACGTACATTGCAGCCTTTTGTGCGGTATTATGGGGATTCGATTTTTTCTCCACTTTAATCCTCCCTTCTACTACAATATAAATTGGTTAATATACTTAACAACCAGTTAGGTTGTTAGCCATCTTATTGCTTAAGCTGTATAATGATGGGGCAATCGGTATATCGGCTTCCTTTCTTGGACTTACACGTCCGTTTTTGAGACTGATAACCAGCTCCTCATTCGCAGCGTTCGTTTTATGCAGGTTGAACCACTTTCAGTGCGTTCGTGTCACACCACAGTAGATTGAATAAGCAATGAGTAAAGTTGGTATTGATCTTTTGCATTATAAATCTTAAGGAGTGACAAATTTATGAACATGAACGCAGTAGGTATTGATGTTTCCAAAGGTAAAAGTATGGTTGCCATCCTTCGTCCTTTAAATATAATTCTTTTTGAAATCATGGAAAAGCGGTCCAATACCACTCTCAAAATCTCTTGGGGCTTTATTCTCTTCATACATGTTTGAGAAGTATACCGGCTGAAGCTGCGGAACAATACCTTGCAACAGGCACAGGCTTAATAATACAACAAGCACAAGGTGACTCCCATGGCTAAAACCTTGCAATTTCCTTGCGATTTGGCAAGAATTCAGGCGGGCTGAAACCGAAAGTGGTCTCAGTCCGCCTATTTTATAGTTGATCATTAAACTTGTACCCGATGCCCCAGATAGTCAAAATGTACTTCGGAGCATCTGGGTCAGGCTCAATCTTCTTGCGCAGTTTTCGGATAAATGCCATGATGTTGCTGTCATCCAGCAGATAATCATCTTCCCAGACTGCACGATAAATCTGCTCTTTAGTAAAGACCTCGCCCCGATTCTGGGCAAGAAAATACAGAATGTCAAACTCTTTTGGAGTCAGGCTGATTTCTGAACCTTTCTGCAGAACCTTTCTGCTTTTCGGATGAATTTCCAATTCTCCAATTATAATCCCATCCGACAGAGCACTGGCAGATAGCTCTGTTTCTTCTGATGCTCCCAAAATCAAAGAAGATACCTCTCCGCTGATCATATCCCGGATGCCAGACAGAAAATCTTCCACACAGTCACTTTTCGGCGGCTCTTTAATAGCTTTTCCAGCAACCAAATTTCAAGGGTGGAATCCATAGGAATATAACTGATATTCTTTTTCACAATGAATTCCTCCTTTCAAATCAACTCATAGTACTTCTTATAGAAATATTTGGCTACCGTAGTCAACAGCATATAGGCAAGCGCTACGAACAGCAAAAATGCAAAATACCAAAGCGGCAGCCTCGTCATGCCGAACAGAGATGCACCACTGGTAAAGGTCATGGCTGTAAAGGCAACAATTCCGGCCAGCGTTATGCAAATCACAGGTGTGGATGTCCTGCTCTGCATAAAAGGAACTTTAGGTGTTCGCAGAAAATGCAGGATCAGCACCTGTGTCCACATGGATTCCAAAAACCACCCCGTCTGGAACAGGGACACATACTGAAGCTGCAAAGAAGGATCGGTAATATTTAGATAGGTTGCTCCTCCACATAGCATGGGACACAGGAAATAATACAGGAACAGGAAGGTCGCAATATCAAACAGAGAGCTGAGTGGCCCGAATGACATCATAAACCGTCCCAAAGTTTTGCCCGACCAATCTCTCGGAGATAGGGTTTCTTCCTCGTCCACATTGTCCCACGGCAGAACAATACACAAAATATCGTACAGCAAATTCAGAAGCAGAATCTGGATGGATGTCATGGGCAAAAACGGCAAAAATGCGCTGGCGCATATGATGGAGAAAATATTACCAAAATTGGAGCTGGCGGTGATCTTGATGTATTTGAGCATATTAGTAAAGGTCTTACGCCCTTCCAAAACACCTTGCTCCAGAACATTGAGATCCTTTTGCAACAAAACCACATCGGCTGCATCTTTGGCTGAGTCCACTGCCGTATCCACTGAGATTCCCACATTGGCCTCGTTCAGTGCCGGGATATCATTGACGCCATCACCAAGGAAACCCACCGAGTGACCGTTTTCCTGCAGAGCGGAAACCAGACGCACCTTTTTGGCCCGGAGTAAGTTCCGCAAAAACATAGATTTCCTCAACTGCTTTTCTAAGCTCACTATCTGTCATTTCGTCCAGTTTTGCACCAGTCAGCACAGCCTCGGCAGAGATGCCCACCCGACGACAAACAGACACCGCAATGGCCGCCTGATCTCCCGTCAGAATCTTAGGAGCCACTTTTAGCCTCTTGAGGGCTGCCACGGATTCTTTTGCGGTTTGCTTGGGCGCATCAAAGAAGGACAGATAGCCCACCAGAGTCATATTAAATTCGTCAGCGGGTGTGATCTCCCTTTGATGGCCTACATTTTTCCGTGCGATAGCAATGACCTTCATACCCTCCTTTAGCATATCATCTACCACAGAAGATACGCTCTGCATACCATCCTTTTTCAATCGGCACAGTTTCACCTCGATATTCTACATGGCTGCAACGAGAAACGATATGCCCAATGTCACCTTTCATAATGAGCTGACACTCGCCATCGCTACCTCGCACAAGGGTGCTGACAAACTTGCGGGCATAGTCAAAGGGAATTTCGTCCACCTTTTGATACTGGGCCAAAAGGTCGGTATAATGGGTTTCACGCCCAGGCATAGTCTTACAGGCAAGAATTGCGTTGTCAATAGTGTTGCGAACGCCAGAATGATAGGAACTGTTCAGATATGCCAGATCGAGAACTTCCGTATTTTCATTGCCGAGAATATCCATGTAATATTCCAGCAGGATACTTTCATTGGTTAGCGTGCCGGTCTTGTCCATGCAAAGCACATCCATACTTCCAAAGCCCTGCATGGCATTGATGTCTTTGATAATCGTTTGCTTTTTACTCATGGCAAGGCTGCCCTTGGCAAGGCAGGCTGTAATGACCATGGGCAGCATTTCCGGCATCAGTCCAACGGCCACTGACAGGGCAAAGGCAAAGGACTCCAGCCATTTTCCACCTGTGATACCGAGAATCACAAACACAATCGGCACCAGCACTGCCATGAAGCGGAGCATGACCCAGGCAATGGAATTGGCACCCTTTTGAAAGGAATTTTTGTCATCAGGATCGGGCTTTGTAAAGCTGCCATACAGCGTGTCTTTGCCAACGGCCAGCACAATTCCTTCGCCTCTGCCGCTGATAACAGTTGTTGCCATAAAAGCGAGGTTTTCAAGCTGAGTCAGCGTCTCCTGCTCGCCGTAGCTGAGTTTGCGGCAGCTCTTTTCAAGGATGGCGCTCTCGCCAGTGATGGCAGCCTGGGAGATAAAAAGATCCGTGTTCTTCGTCAATCTGATATCTGCTGGAACACGATCACCTGCGGAGAATAAAACAAGATCCCCGACCACTAATTCTTCGGTGGGAATCTCCATTAACTCCCCATCGCGCCTCACCGTGACGCTTTCATGAATCAGTCGATCAAGCTGAGCTGCGGCGCTCTTTGCCCGCAGCTCCTGAATCAGACGAATTACACCACTAATTAGAATCATGGAAAAGATGATAATAGCGGTAGTAGCGTTTCTTGCAAAATTGGATACTACAAAAACATCTGTAATGAGAGAAACAATACCCAGAACAAAAAGAATCACATGAAACGGGTTAATAAATGCCCGTTGCAATCGTTTCATCATCGTATCATTTTTTCGCTCATTGAAGCTGTTCTTTCCATACTTCTCCCGCATCGACTCAATTTGCTCAATGGTCAGACCATCCGGAGATGTGCCAATGTCTCGATAGATTTCTAATGGATCACAGTAAGCGTATTTTTTGATACGACTGTCAAATAGCGTTGCTTTTGACACGAAACAGTCCCTCCTTTATAAGTACAAGTAAGAATACTTTAACATAGTGTTATGAAAATTGCTATGTTTATATTCTTGCTTTTTTACTTGCAATTTACTTTGATACGGCATTTTTGCAGCTCTATCAAATTTATCTCGTCAGGGTGAGTCAAAGTCTTATCAACCATACTCGTAGGTTTTGGCCGTAAGAAATCTTGCAATCGCCATATGTTACTGTTGTCCACCATAAAGATTGTTTGGGCATATTTTTAAGTTTACGTTCCAAACCTAGTACTACAGCGAACTCCCTGAGTGACGTGCTCCCCCTTTTTTTGGTATACTCAACTACCATCAGCTAAAGCCGGTGGGTTGATTCGGTCTAAAAACCGCCATTAGGCAACCGAAAGTCGCAATGGGGCTAAAGCCCTTTCTTTTAGACTAAAGTCCACTAAAGTTCTACTGAGGTAGTCATTCTTCCCCTATCGAAAAATTGTCGTACCCATCTTCTCTTCCCAGCTTTTCTATATTCTTCTATCATTCTTTGTTTGACTTCTCCTACTGTGCCACAAAAATATCTTCTCCCCCACATATACTGTCCCCAATATCTCTTTCTTAATTGTGGGAACTCCTCTTATAATATCCTTTATTTTTCCCTTTCAGATTCTGCATAATCTCACTTGGTGACAAATTTGTTGGGCATAACAATAGCATATAGACATGATCCGGCTGAATACTTCCCTGTAATATTTTTATCCCTTGGCTGTCTGCCTTAACAGTTCTCGCAGCATAAAGGCTGCATCTCCTTTTAATGCTTCGTATCTGTATTTCGTTATCCACGCAAAGTGATATTTTATATCATATACTGCATGACTTCCGTTTCTATAATTCGCCAGTTCTACGCATCTCCCCGTACGTTAATTATATTACTGCCTCTACTTGAAGGAATTACTGATGAAACTCTACCGCCTAAAAGCGATGGTTTTTACCTTAGGCTTGGAAAAATAAAACTTTGCAGATGTCAATGTATCTGACAAGGTTTTCAGGACAATAACAAGTTTTGCAGATATATGGAGATTGCATTGAAAGGTTGCATCTGCCATTGTAATGAATGTTGTGTTCTGGTCTATGAAATCCAGATCAGATGCAAAAGAACCGAAAACAAATAGGAACTACTTTCTCAGAAGCGAGGCATATGAAATTGAAAATTCTTGTCATGGTTTATTTGTGTTGTCCCAGGGACATATAAAATCAGGAAATTATATGAGGGTTTTAGATATGTATTACGCAAGTGGTAACTATGAGGCTTTTGCCCGGCCCCTGCAAGCCCGAAGGAGTTGAATCCAAATCTGCCTATATCATTGGAACCGGCCTGGCGGCATTGACAGCCGCATGTTATCTGGTTCGGGACGGCTAGATGAGCGGTGACCGCATTCATGTGTTTGAAAAGGATTCGATACCGGGTGGAGCGTGTGACGGTTATGAATACCCTGGCCTGGGCTATGTCATGCAGGGTGATCGGGAGATGGACAACCACGTTGAAGTGATGTGGGATCTTTTCCGGTCGATTCCGTCCATCTAAACAGATGGCGGAAGTGTATTGGATGAGTATTATTGGCTGAACAAAAAAGATCTCAACTATGCCCTCATGCGGGCCACAGCGAATTGAGGCTAGGATGCCCATACGGACGGCAAGTTCGGCCTGTCCGACAAGGGAGCCTTAGAGATCATTCACCTGTTTTTTGCCTCGGATGAAAAACTGTATGACAAGCGCATCACCAACTTTTTTGGGCAAGGAGGTTCTGGACTCCAACTTCTGGCGGATGGTCATACGGAATTCGTTGATTTAACGGAAAACGATCTGGTCTTTATCACCAACGGCGGCTGCGTGGAAAATTCCAGTCTGAGTTCTCAAAATCCCCCTGCATCGTTCCATACGGAAATTAAGCCAAGCGGCGGCTAGGATATGTGGCGGAAGATAGCGGCGCAAGCCCCGCTTTCGGCGTCCTAATAAATTCTGTTCTAATCCGAAGCAGAGCAACTGGATGAGCGGCATCGTCACCGGCAAGGACTCTAACTGGCTGATGAGTTGTACGTTCAACCGCCAGTCCCAGTTCCGCAATCAGCCAAAGGGACAGCTGGTGGGATGGATCTACGGCCTTTTCAGCGACAAGCCCGGCAATTTTGTAAAAAAGAAAAGGTCGGATTGCACCGGTAAGGGGCCGTATATTACCGCAGTATGTAAGACAACGGATTTTCTCAATGCAGTAGATATAATAGTGATATCATCGCATACCAACTCCTTGTCCACTTTCGCGAAAGATATATTTTTTATATCCTCGTAGCACTGTTATCGAAAATATAGAAAAGATGGGTTATTGTGGCAATCCTACCCTTGGTGGTATCATGTATGCCTGCCCTTTCTATGGGAACTTCATGTTGACCAAAGTTGAGCAATTGAAAATCATCCTTTATGGAGATGCAATAATGTCATTTGACTATAAAAAGAGTATAAATAG
>ENA-OQCW01001218-OQCW01001218.1-human-gut-metagenome-genome-assembly--contig:-NODE-1218-length-11010-cov-2.753377_pt1 | contig 11010 bp, 19 predicted proteins | sample MGYA00242767_ERZ504593 | MGnify/ENA primary metagenome ERZ504593 (study PRJEB26092, sample SAMD00036307) | human gut metagenome | host: Homo sapiens | study: EMG produced TPA metagenomics assembly of... | reverse complement strand
CTAAACGAGCTGACCATTTCCCAGTTTAGGGATGCAATGGAAAAGTTTAAACGCTATCCGGACAAATCGGATCCTTCCATGCAGACAGAACCGCCGGAGAAGATGGACGCAGTTCCCTGGAATTAGCAGCGCAGGTAAAAGAAATGGAGTTTAAAGGACAGTTAAAAAGTATTTCCTGCGATTATTTTACCGGACATACCCTGATCACCTGCGAAACCGATGAAATGGCAGCTCCCCGGCTGGAGGAGCTGCAGGGCATTTCTCTGGCTATTACGTTTAAAAAGTTTCGGAAAAAGCGGAGCCTGGACGCCAACGCATATTACTGGGTGCTTGTCGCAAAACTGGGAGATAAGCTGAACCTGTCAAAACCGCATCTGCACAATATCCTGCTTCGGCGGTACGGCCAGCCGGAAGTGATTGACGGTAAGATGATTTACTTGGTGCTACCAGATACGGATCAGGGTGCCAGAAAGGCCGATGAGGCGGAGACGTACCACATTAAACCTACGTCAGAGGTAAAGACAGGAAGAAACGGGGAACGGTTTCGCACCTATGTGATGCTCCGTGGATCCAGTACCTACAACACGGAGGAGATGGCCCATCTGATTGACGGATTGGTGTCCGAATGTAAGGAAGTAGGCATTGAGACGGCTACTCCGGAAGAACTGAGCCGGATGCTGGAACTCTATGAGGCGAACCGGAAGCGGAAGGGAAAAACGGAATGAAAAGACTTTGGAGCGTATTTACAGACGATATGGAACACTGCTATTTCACTGGCAGCCCTTACGTGGAGAGGCATCATATTTTTGAAAGCCGCAAGGGGAATAAGAAAAAATCGGAAGCCAGGGGATTTATCATCCCTTTGCGGCCGGAACTGCACCCCAACGGCGCTTCCTTCCAGAGGACACCGGAGAATGCAGGAATAGATAAGATGCTTAAGCAGATGGCTCAGAGATACTATGAGAGCCATTACGGGAGCCGGGACGAGTTCGTCAAGGAATTCGGACGCTCCTATTTATAACAACCTCCCATGGCACAATAATATATCACGAACAATGATGCCATTGGTGATACAACCGGCCGGGGACTTGACCGTACCCCGGCTACTCAAAAAAGAAAGGCGGGAGAGCCTTGAATTATATCGCAGAGATTAACGCCTTTGAGCGATGGTGCGAAAATAACCGCTTGCCGATCCCGGCCCAGATGCTGTGGTATAAGCTGATGCAGCGTTTTAACAGGAATGGGTGGTGCGAGTGGGTTTCAGTAGACAACCTGACCTTAATGGCAGCCATGCAAATGAGCCGTGAAGCCACGTTTATCCAGGTGAGGAACGAGCTGATTAAAGCAGGGTTGATCGAATATCAGAAGGGGAAAAAGGGCTCCCCCAACCGCTACCGGATGCTCCCCTTCTGTGAAAAAAACACTTTCAAAAACGAAGTACAAAGCGAAGTACAAACCGTAGTACAAAGCGTAGTAGAAAACGAAGTACAAACCGTAGGAGAAACCGTAGACATATATAAACATAAAACAAAAGACATAAAAAAGAGTATTCCTGACGGAATACCAGAAAAGCCGCCGCAGGAATATCCGGCCGGCTCCTTTGAGATGCGCTGTGTAGAGCGGCTGACAGATGCCTTGAAAGCACAGCTTAGAGGCGCCAGAGTTCCCCAAACGCCTGCTGCCAGGAAAAAGTGGGCGGACGAGATTGAACGGATGAAACGCCTGGACGGCAGAAGTGAAGAGGATATTTGGGAGGCATTAGAGTATGCAGTCACCGATCCGTTCTGGCAGACGAACATCAGAAGCACGGCGAAGTTCAGGGAGAAGTTTGAAACGCTGATTTTGCAGGCGCGTCAGAAACGTGGCCGGGCAGGAAAAGAAGCCGAAAAGACAGCCGAAGCGGACGCCTGGGAAAGGAGCCGGGACTATTATAGCCAGTACCGGAAGGAAAGCGGAAACCGGGAACGGGCAGGGAAGAAGCTTAAGAACCGCTTCCACAACCTGGAAAGTCACGGATATGACTACGAGGACATACTGGAGCGGATGGGAGGAATTTATGGGCAGGAAGAAAATACCGAAAATCAGCCGGGAGGAGATTAACCGTATCTCGGGTGAGAAACAGGACAGAATCCTGAGGTATATGCGGGAAACAGGACCGCTGACTATACAGGCGGCAGCAAAGGCTCTGAATCTGACGCATAGCGATGCCAGAAACCAGTTTGGAAACCTGAGAACGAAAAATGTTATCGACTGTGTGGGACGCTGCAGGGAGGGCTATCTGTATACAGTTCACAGGGAAGATGTGAAGACTTACCGGGAACAGAGGGAAGAGCTTCAGGCGGGCGAGGCAATTTGGCCCGAGACAATAGAGAAATTCCGGAAGTGTATTGCCCCTGGAGATGTTTATTACTACCGGGATGAAGAAGGAACCAGAAGACGGACGAAGGTAGCGGACACCAGATACCCGCATATCTGCCTGTTTGACAACGGGCAGACCTATTCATGGGCGGATGTGGTGCGTTGCAGCAGAAAGGGTGTCCATACTCTGGGAGAATGGCCGAGATAGAGAGGAAATATGAAACACATTTACGGGAAGTATTACATTGAACCGGAGACTGCCGGACGATTCCAGATTCTTCAGGAAACGTCCAGAGGATACGCGCCCATCGGCTGTTATTTTAGTCCGGCTCTGGCAGCAGAAGAACTGGCAGACCGGGAACATGGAGAGCGGTGGATCAGACAGCGAATAGAGGAGGAAATGAAGCGTGAAGCAGAGAATCAGCCAGGAAAAGGTCTTAGATGTTATTAAAGCATACATAGAGCTCCATGGATATCCCCCAACGAACCGGGAGCTTGTGGAAGAAACCGGGTATTCCCTTTCCTCTGTGAATGGCTGCCTGAAGAGCATGCTGAAGGAGGGAATCCTGGAAACAGATCATCCGCTGGGGTTCCCCCGTGCGATTAGGGTTCCAGGGATGAGGCCGGTAGATGTTGGGAAGCTAAAGGAAGTCTGCAGGCAGCTTACTGACTTGCTGGAACATTGCAGAGACATGGCGAACGGCATGGGTGCAGATCTTATTTGGGGAAAAGATGTGGAGGCATTGGAGACAGTGATAGGGGTGATCCAGGCTGGCGAGAGAAGAAACAACAGGAAGAGGGAACTGGATGAGCAGGATTTGGGAGAAGTTGAGACAATAGGAGGTGCCTATGAAAAAGCTGTGTATACAAGTGTGTCCCAGAGCCAGGCTGATGATAGAGGTAACAGAGGAGATGGAACGGGACTTTTATGAGTGCTGGGATATGTCAAACCATACAGATACTTTAAAAGATTGCAGTACCTGCAGTTGGCATGGACAGGACATTACTTGCGGGACATCTGCCTGCGAGATTGTGGATGAGCGAGGCAGCAGGGATGGGAGGATACAGTGGAACGATTAACACAGATAGATGGACAGGGAAATTGGAGCCTGAGAGGGAGAAATGAAGTACATAGCAAGCTGGAGCGGAGGTAAGGACAGCACAGCCAGCATCATCCTGGCACATGAACATAATGAGCCGCTTGACCTGATTATTTTCTCAGAGGTCATGTTTGACAAGAATATCAGTGGAGAGCTGCCGGAGCATATTGATTTTATAAAGAATAAGGCATTCCCAATATTTAATGAATGGGGATATGAAACTAAGATATTACGGGCAAAACTTACTTATATGGATATCTTTAATCGCTATCCAACCAGAGGCAAACGAAAAGGTCTTGGAATGAAAACTGGATTCCCTATGGCTGGAAGGTGCCAGATAAACAGAAGCGTAAAAGTTAAACCTATTAGGGATTTCCTTCAAAATTACCCAGACCAATTTATGCAATATATTGGAATAGCAGTAGATGAGCCGATACGCCTAGAAAGAGTGGTTCGGACAACTAACCAAGAATCCCTTTTGCAAAAATATGGGTATACGGAGAAAATGGCGTATGAACTTTGTGATAAATATGGACTTTTATCTCCTGTATATGAAGTGACTAAGCGTGGAGGGTGCTGGTTTTTGCCCTAACGCCAGATTGCCAGAACTAAGACATTTACGCAAGAACCATAGGGAATTATGGAATAAACTGCTTGAACTTGAAAATGAGCCAGATTTAATTGGAAATATGTGGAACACACTTACGAAAACCAGAATCCATGACTGGGAGCAGCGGTTTTACTGGGAAGAGAGACAAATGAATGTATTTGATTATTTGGAGGAGTGTGAGAAGAAATGACAGAGAAAGAAGCGATCAAAGTTATAGAGATTGCTATAGCTGAGGTTGAATGGGATTATCCGCTTGATTATACGGTTGCTTTTGAAACGGCAATAAAAGCTTTGAAAGAAATCCATAAGTACCGGGAAATGGACAGAAAGCTCCGCAAATGCTTCGGGGATTGTGACGGACTTCTCAAAGCGGTTGTTGATGGAATTTGTTACCAAATAAGCGTAAAAGAACCGATAAAACTTCGCCTGCTGACTAATGAGGATGTAGATATGTGGGATGCTTACCGAGCAGTCGGTACCGTAGAAGAGTGCCGGAAAGCCAGGGAGAAGCAGAATCAAAAACCTCTAGATTTTTACGGAGACAGTGAAGACGGTAAACTGTTATGCCCTAACTGCGGAAATGACTTGTGGGAACTGAAAGAGTGTGGATTTAATAACTGTCCTTATTGCGGACAGGTTATCCAGTGGAATGAGAATTTGGAGGGAATGGAAGATGGCACGGGTCAGGTGTAAAATTGCTGGGCATAAAGTGAAGAGACGTGGCGAGGCTACTGTTGAATGGTACAAAGATGGAGTGCCGCAATATTACTGCTATGGGTATATCGACAGAATGACAGATGAACCTCTTTCTGAATGTAAAGAATGCAGAGATTATGTTGGAAAAGCTCAGGATGATTTAGAAACATGGAAACAGAAGGGCGGGATTAAATGAAGTCTGATTTATACCACAACGGCAGCGGCGTGAGAGATCCCGTCGCCTACCGGGCCATAAGAGAGGCAGACCGGCAGCCAGAGAACGTGGAGAACGCCATCCGCCGGATGAAAACCATTGCCAGATGGCATCAATGTGAGGTGACGGAGCGAATTGTCCTGAAGGATAAAAAAACAGGGCGCATATGGCCCTGAAGAAAGGAGGTTCCGGCGGCTTAAAACCGCCGGAGAGTATGAAAAAGAATCTATGTAAAAAGTAACTGTCTTACTTGATGGTTTAAGAATATCAGGAAGCTGTGACGGATTTATGTTGGAACTGTGAAAAATTTGTGAAAGAGGTGGCACCATTGGACAAGCAGATATTAGAACAGTACATAGATGCCTGTGAGTTGATTAAAGACACCAAGGAGGAAATAAAGAAGCTGAGGAAACGCCGGACCCAGATACAGCAGGACAGTGTGAAGGGCTCATCCCATGAGTTCCCATATACGCTTCAGACCTACCACCTGGAGGGGCTTGGGTATGCGGCAGTAAAGGATCCGGACGAACTGGAGCGAATGGAGGAGCTTCTGGCAAAGAGGATTCAGAATGCAGAACAAATTAGACGACAGGTTGAGGTTTGGCTGAATATAATATCTCCGAGGATGCAGCGGATCATTCGGTATAAGATTTTTTGAGGAGATGACCTGGGGACAGGTGGCTGTCAGGATGGGAAGGAAGGCGACTGCGGACAGTGTAAGGATGGAGTATGCAAACTTTATGAAGGTAGAGTAAAATGATTTCGGTTATTTCACATTTTTCGTTTTTTAAAATGTTATAGTGTATACTGGAAAACAAAGGTAAATGAATTATTAATTTTATCTCTTTATAATACAGAGTGCTTTGAAGAGAGTCCTTACCAAATTGGTTAGGGGGCATTTTTTTTAAATCAGATTTTGGGGTATGATGAAAAGAAAAGGTTGATACAGATATGAGAAAAATATTGGATTTTGTAAAAAACTATAAATGGTTATGTATTTTCGCTTTTATTGTTACTCCCATAATTATTTATTTATTGTCAGTACCAGCGCTACTACCATCTGGAGGAAATGATTGGGCTGGATTCTGGGGAGGATATTTAGGAGCTATAATTGGTGCTATTGTAGCAATTTATGTTATGAGAAAGACCCTAGAAAATGAAAGTAATCGAAGAAAAGAAGAAGAAAGGGAAAGATTTTTTTCAGAAATATGCGAGTTGGTAGCTGAATATTGTTTCCAGATAAATGAAAGTAATTGTCATTTATTACGTTTTCATCAAACCGGAGAGCCAGAATGGAACTATGAGGCCTTATATACAAAAGGTGAAGCTACTAAAATAGAGCACATTTTACAAATAAAACTTTTATCACGTAAAGTTCATTCATATAATCTAAGCACTGAACTTTTGGAGTCAATTCTGGAAGTAGGAAAATCTATGGATAAGTTACATGATGTTACAGTCAATAGTTTCGAAGAACTTGCAAGAGAGGCAGATAAATTAAGCGAAAAATTATCTAATTTGATGGAGCTGGTGTATAGATTTATCTCAGAGAATGAAATGTAGATTAGTTACTCTTTGCTTTTTCACAAAAAGGAGGTGATCCCCACGACCAGAAAACAAAAGCTATTCGTACAGGAATACCTCATTGACCTGAATGCCACCCAGGCGGCTATCCGCGCCGGCTACAGCCCGGAAAGTGCGGCGGATATTGGCAGTGAGAACCTGAGAAAACCCGATATCTGCGCGAGTATTGACAAGGCGATGGCGGAGCGTTCCCGGCGCCTGGGCCTTAACCAGGATCGGATCCTGATGGAGCTTGCCAAGATTGCCCTCTTAAACCCGCAGCAGGTGGTCAATCTGGATGAGGCCACTGTCCGGGAGGATGCCCTCCCAGAGGATTTGGCTGCGGTGGCCTCTGTGAAGGTCAAGCGGTTTCCAACAAAGGATGGAGAAGGGATAGAGAGGGAAATTAAATTCTATGATAAAACCAAAGCCCTGGAGCTGGCCGGGAAGCATCTGGGAATGTTTCGGGATAAGGTGGATGTGAATGTCCAGACCTCCGGGAAGTTAGATGACATTATGAGTCAGCTGGGCGGTGAGGGCCTTGAAGAGTAACAGCTTCCCGCTTTCTCAGAAGTACCTGGATTTTATCAATACGGTGGACGGTGTGGATGCGGACTTTCTGGAGGGGACAACGGCTTCCGGGAAGACGACTGTGGGCGCCGGCGTTAAGTTTATGCGGATGGTAAGCCGGAGTACAAAGAAGCTTCACATCATCGCATCGAAGACGACGGGAACTGCCGAGAAAAATATTATCCAGCAGGACAACGGGATTCTGGATCTGCATCGGGCAGCCCGGTACTATGGAAATGGGGATAAGGATTATAAGATTCCCCACATCAAATTTGAGGACAAGATTATTTTTGTCCTGGGCTATGATAACCGGGACAAGTGGGAGCTGGTTCTGGGTTCCCAGTTCGGCTGCGTTTACATTGATGAGATTAACACGGCCAATATTGACTTTGTCCGGGAGGTGTCCACCAGAAATGATTATCTGATGGCCACGCTGAACCCGGATGATCCGAACCTGCCGGTTTATAAGGAATTTATCAACCGTTCCAGGCCGTATAAAAAATATGAAAAAGATGTTCCGCCGGAGATCATGACGGAGCTGAAGGAAAAGCCAGTACCCAGATGGAGGTACTGGTTTTTTACATTCCGGGATAACCTGAGTCTGACACCTGAGGCGATTCAGAAAAAGAAGGATGCAGCGCCGCCTGGAACTAAACTTTATAAGAACAAGATTCTGGGACTTCGGGGAAAAGCGACAGGACTGATTTTTCCTAACTTCGACCGGAGCAGGCATGTGGTAACTGCTGCCTGGATAAAAACGGAGCAGCAGCTTGGGCGGCTCAAGTTCAAACGATTCTCTGCCGGACTGGATACATCTTATTCCAGCCGATCCCCGGACACCATTGCCATGATCTTTCAGGGCATTACCGCAGACAGGCAGCTGATTATTCTGGATGAGAGAGTATACAGCAACGCAGAGCTTGACAAACCTTTGGCTCCTTCTGACACAGTGAAGAAGTTCCTTGAGTTCCTGGAGAAAAATCAAAAAGAGTGGGGACTTGCCAGGGATGTCTTTATTGATTCAGCTGACCAGGCGACGATTACGGAACTGAGAAAATATAAACGGCTTCACGGCTGTATCCATAATTTTTTGGATGCCTACAAGGCTCTTACGATTATGGACCGTATTAAACTGCAGCTGGGCTGGCTGCAGCAGGGGTGCTATCTGGTGGTAAACACCTGTGAGGAGCATATGGCGGAGCTGGAACGGTATTCATGGATGGAGGATAAGGACGAGCCCGAGGATCGCAATGACCATACGATTAATGCATCTCAGTATGGCTGGATTCCCTGGAGAAACTTAATCGGGTTTGAGGAGGATGAGAAATGAGGTGGCTGACAACTTTGAATGAGAATATAGAGCGGGGAGTCCGTTCCTGGCTGAATGTGCAGCCGGCGAGTCCCTGTGGAATACAGATTCAGGAGACAGCGGATTTTGAGCTGAATGCTATCCGCAACCGCATCTGGTACCGCGGTGATGGGAATGAGCTGGAACAGCTCTACGAACAGAGTGAAGAGTATGCAGACAGGTATAAGTTCTGGGCTTCCAGATGCACGCCGGGGATGGAGATGAGGAAGATTCACACCGGTCTTCCGGGACTGATGGTGAACGTGCTGACTTCCGTGGTTCTGGCGGATATGAATGACTTTGAATTTGAATCCAGGAAGCAGGAGGAGCTGTGGAAGCAGATTGAAAAGCAGAACCATTTCAGAAAAAAGATGGAGCGGGTGATCCGGGAGACTCTTTACATCGGAGACGGAGCCTGGAAGCTGACCTTAAACACGGCAAAGAGCGAATATCCGTACCTGCGGTGGTATCCGGGAGACCGGATAGAAATGGTCTGTGACGGAGACGAGCTGCAGGAGGTAGTGTTTAAGACGCCTTATAAGGAAAAAGGGCATCTGTATGTGCTGAATGAGCATTACGGCTACGGTTATATTCGGAATAAGCTGTATCTGGGAGACCGGGAAGTAGGACTGGAAGTATTGGAGCGGACGAGAGGACTTAGGGACTGGAAGTTTGAACCTTCTGTGATGTTAGCTGTTCCCTTCAAAGTATATGAGAGTGCAAAATGGGAAGGCCGAGGCGGAAGTATTTTTGACAGAAAGCGGGACAGCTTCGACGCTTTTGACGAGGTGTGGAGCCAGTGGATGGACGCTATGCGCAGCGGCCGGGCCAGAACCTACATTCCGGAATGCCTGGTTCCACGCAATCCCGAAACCGGGGAGCTGCTGCACCCTAATCCCTTTGACAACCGGTATTTTGCCGGGGACAACGACATGTCCGAAAAGGCGGAAAATAAAGTTCAGACGGAACAGCCGGACATTCCTCATGAGAGCTATCTGGCAGCCTATGTGACGGCTCTGGATCTTTGCCTGCAGGGAATTATCAGTCCGTCTACCCTGGGGATTGATGTAAAGAAGTTAGACAATGCAGAGGCTCAGAGGGAGAAGGAAAAAGCGACCCTCTATACCCGCAATGCGATCGTGGAGGCCATTCAGAATTCACTTCCAGAGTTGATTTCTGCGTGCTTGAATTGCTACAACATCCTGATGAAGCAGCCAGTGGAGGAGGTCAGGGTGGATATTCCGTTTGGAGAGTATGCCAATCCATCCTTTGAGAGCCAGGTGGAAACCCTTGCCAAAGCCCGTCCGGGGGTGCCTATGATGAGCATTGAGGCCCAGGTGGAGGAGCTTTACGGGGACAGCAAGGATGAGAAGTGGAAGGCCGAGGAAGTAAAGCGGCTGAAGGCAGAGCAGGGGATCGAAGAGGCAGAAGAACCGGGGGTTAATCAGGCCGCCGGCTCTTTTCAGGTTCAGATGAAGGAGGAAATGAATGCAGGTGAAGGTCATGAACCGGGTTTACCGGATGAGCCGGGAGGAGTATCAGGGACTCCTCAAAGTAGCCAGTGAGCAGATTCCGTTTGGAATTATGCTCTGGAGAAGGAAGGATATGCAGAGCTTCGCCATGACAGGTGTGAGAGTATTACGGCAGCTGAAGGGGCTGACCAGACAGTTCCGGGCACAAGCTTCCGGGTTTGTCCAACGCGGACAGAAAGAAGGCAGATAGGATTCGGAAAAAGCGGCAGGACCCGAGGAATGAAAGGGGCGCGGATAAGTGCGGCAGGATGAATATGACATTGGCGCAGCCTTTTCGGCCATCGAGGAGGAGCTGATCGCCTCTATGATGCGTAACATGGCCCGCCACCGGGCGGAGGAAACGAAAGAAGGGATTCAGTGGGCCATGTGGCAAGTACAGCAGCTGAAAGCTCTGGAAAGGTACAAGAGAGAGAACCAGAAACGGTACAGGGGAAAATTTCAGATCCTGAACCGAGAGATGAAGGAACTGATCCAGAAAGCCAGAGAGACAGGAGGTATGGAGCAGGAGAAGAGGATTCTTCAGGCTATAAGGAGAGGTTTTAAGGGATATGGGAAAAACCGTTCTGCGGCCCATCAGGCGGCGACGGCAGAGGTTTTTCAAGATGAATGACAGGAAGCTTGAGGCCCTGATTGAGGCTGTCACTCACGATATGGAAAAGGCGGAAACAGCGGTTCTCAGGATGGCGGAGGATCAGTACCGGAAGATAATTTTCAACGCTCAGGTTTACGCCAATACGGGAGCCGGAACCTATGAGCAGGCGGTGGATATGGCATCCAGGAATTTCTGGCGGCGGGACTAAACTGTATTGAGTATGCCAATGGGGCCAGGCACACTATTTCCGACTATGCGGATATGGCAATCCGGACGGCCAGCAAGCGGGCTTACCTTCAGGGGGAAGGGGAAAAGCGGCAGGAGTGGGGGATCAGCACGGTGATTATGAATAAGCGCGGGAACCCCTGTCCCAAGTGCCTTCCCTTCGTGGGAAAGGTGCTGATTGACGATGTGTGGAGCGGAGGAC
>ENA-OQCW01001217-OQCW01001217.1-human-gut-metagenome-genome-assembly--contig:-NODE-1217-length-11014-cov-32.628272_pt1 | contig 11014 bp, 7 predicted proteins | sample MGYA00242767_ERZ504593 | MGnify/ENA primary metagenome ERZ504593 (study PRJEB26092, sample SAMD00036307) | human gut metagenome | host: Homo sapiens | study: EMG produced TPA metagenomics assembly of... | reverse complement strand
CTCGGACTTGCTTAGCTTCGCCATATTCTTCTTGAGGGTGATGACCAAGTCCTCGGCGTTCATGCCTGCTCCAATGCCGTGGTTAACAATTCCATTATACCACGGTGGTATCACCTATATGTCAATTCTGGTCTAACAGAGCCTTTATTTTTAACCCTCTTTTTGCAGCTTTATGACAGCCCCATCTAGTTCGCAGCCCATAACCATCTGAAAACCGTGTCCCAGCATTCGCTTGCGAAATGGGATGCGGTTTCCGCTTGTGGCCCCGTTGGGAAGCCACATCCCGCTTCGATCACAAATTCCGGGTCGCACTTTCCGCCAAGACCCTCAACCGGAAACTACATCCCATTTCTCGACCGAATACTGGGATGCGGTTTCCACAGAGCCCCTCAACGGGAAACCGCATCCCATTCCAAAGGCGGGACGCAGCTTCCGCAACTCCACCCATCCGGAAATCCCATCCCACTCCGCACACATCCGGGCATAGAGCAATCAGCTTATTAGGCCTTCCATCAATAAAGGGGCGCCCTCGTGTCACGAAAAAAGCCTCGAGAACTTCGAGGCTTTCACATTTGTATTGTTTTGCACGAAGGACCACGAACGGCGAAGCTACTCTCCCAGCACGGCCTTCTTGGCGGCTGCAGCCATGTTGTCCAGGTCTTCCTTGGTGGGATGGTCCTTCGCGGCAACCCAGTTGTCGAGCAGCATCTTAAATCGGGCGTTTTCGGGATCTTGCTCGAGCATGGCCTCGTAGCGCTGCTTGACCGCGGGGCCCATCTTGCCCTGGCACATCGCCCAGCCCGCAAGCTCGGCATCCCCAGCCAAATTGGAAGTTACGCGATCAATAATCTGCTGGTAATAGCTCTGGTCGGCCCCAAAGCCGCAGGTGCCAAACAGAAAGACGCGCTTGCCGTGCAAGGCGGAGAGCAACGCCGCGACCGAAGGCGTGCACGCGCCCTTGTCGCACCAAAAACCGACGAGCACCGTGTCGGCCGCGCAGGCGCCCTGCGCCTCGAGCGCAACCTGATCTGCGTCCGCATCGTCGCTCAACGCCGCGGCATGGACAAACTCAACACCCGCAGCCTGCAGAGCGCGCTTGATCGCGCCCGATACCATCCTGGTATTACCGCTCTTGCTGTTAACCACCATTGAGCACGTCATAGTCACGTTGCCTCGTTTCCCCCAAAACTAAAGCCACTAATGCAATTTATTAGATGAATATCTTAGTACTAACGTGACAGATGTAAACCACCGTCTGTCGATTGATTAATTTGCCCAGCGGGCTTGCTTACTGGGCAAACTGGCTGCGGTAGAGCTCGGCGTAGAAGCCGCCTGCCACTAGCAGCTCGTCGTGCGTGCCGCGCTCGATAATCTCGCCGTCGCGCATGACCAGAATGCAGTCGGCGTTGCGGATCGTCGACAGGCGGTGCGCCACCACAAAGCTCGTGCGGCCGGCCATGAGCTCGTCGAATGCCGCCTGCACCTGTAGCTCGGTGCGCGTATCGATGCTCGAGGTCGCCTCGTCCAGCAGCAGAATCGCCGGGTCGGTGAGCATGACGCGCGCGATGCACAGCAGCTGTTTTTGGCCCTGGCTAAACGTGCCGCCGTCCTCGCCGATTACCGTATCGTAGCCGCCTGGCAGCTGCACGATAAACTTATGCGCATGCGCGCGCTTGGCCGCCTCGATAACCTGCTGGCGCGTGGCATCCGGGCAACCGTAAGCGATGTTGTCCGCCACCGTGCCCTCGAACAGCCACGAATCCTGCAGCACCATACCAAAGGCGCGGCGCAGGCTTGCGCGCGTGTAGTCACGCGAAGACCGGCCATCGACCGCGATGCGGCCGGCATCGATATCGTAAAAACGCAGCAGCAAGTTGATGAGTGTCGTCTTGCCGCAGCCCGTGGGGCCGACCAGGGCAAAGCGCATGCCGGGTTTGGCCTCAATACAGATATCCTGCAGCAGCTTGCGGTCGGGCACGTAGCTAAAGTCCACATGTTCAAAGGTCACCTCACCCTGCGGGGCGGCAAGTTCCACGGCATCCGCCGCATCGGGCTCCTGCTCGCGCGCATCGAGCAACGCAAACATGCGGCGCGCCGAGGCGTACGCGGTCTGGATCTGCGTAATGACGTTGGTGACCTCGTTGAACGGCTTGGTGTACTGGTTGGCATAGGACAGGAAAATCTGCACGCCGCCCACCGTAAGCGCCGCGGGCACGCCCGTGATCACGCCCACGCAGCCGATCACAGCGACCACGGCATAGATGATGTTATTGATAAAGCGCGTGCCGGGGTTGGAGAGCGAACCCATAAACTGCGCACGCTCGCCCGCGGTGTAGAGCTCAGCGTTGAGGGCATCGAAGCGCTGCTGGGCGTGCGCGCCGTAGGCGAAGGCGTCCACGAGCTTTTGCTCACCCACATACTCCTCGATATGGCCACCGAGCTGGCCCTGAATGCGCTGCTGTGCCGTGAAGCTCTTGTTGGAGAGCTTGGCAATGGCACCGGCGGCAAAGATGGAAAGCGGCGTGACGAGCACCACCACGAGCGTCATGGCCAGGTTAATGGAGAGCATAAACGCGAGCGTGCCCACGATGGTGATAACGCCGGTGAAAAGCTGCGTGAAGCCCTGCAGCAGACCGTCGCCCACCTGGTCGACGTCATTGACCACGCGGCTCATAAGGTCGCCGTGGGCATGGCTGTCGATAAAGCTGAGCGGCATGCGGCTGAGCTTGTCACTTGCCTCCACGCGCATGTCACGCACCGTTTCGTAGGACAGGCGGTTGACGCAATAGCCCTGCAGCCACTGGAAGGACGCTGCTCCCACCACGACGAGCGCGAGTTTGGTAACGAGCGGCAGCAGTGCATCGAAATCCACCTGGCCCGCGGCAACGATCAGGTCGATGCCCTCGCCAATGAGGATGGGCGTGTAGAGCTGCAGGATCACCGAGACGGCGGCACTCACAAACGACGCCGCAAACGAGACGCGGTGCGGACGAACATAGCCCAGCAGGCGGCGAGTCACCGCACCGGCGGGATAGCGCTCGGGGTCGCCGGGCTGGCGCGGACCGTCACCCAGGTCGTTGAGGTTATCGTTGCCGGACACGTTGGCCGTCATCGTGGCGACCGAACCGGAGGAAGTGTACGGATTCATTTAGCAGCCCTCCTTTGCGCAGACGGATGCGGGGGCGGTCGGAGCGGACGCGAGTCTTGGGGTGGGCGTGGGCGTCGTGCTCCCCTGCTGGCCCTCGAGCTCCTCGCGGCGCAGCTGCGACTGGCAAATCTCGCGATAGAGCTGGCAGGTCGTGTACAGCTCATCGTGCGTGCCCAGGCCCGCAACCGAGCCGTGGTCGAGTACGCAGATCATATCGGCGTCGCGCACGGTCGAGACGCGCTGGCTCACAATCACCGTCGTGAGCGGCAGCCCGCCCTCGGCGGCACCGCGCACGCTGCGCTCGCGAATGGCATGGCGAAGCGCCGCATCAGTCTTAAAGTCGAGCGCCGAGGCGGAGTCGTCCATGATCAGGAGCTGTGGCGAACCCACCAGGGCGCGCGCGATAGTCAGGCGCTGGCGTTGGCCACCGCTGAAGTTCTTACCGCCCGCCTCGACCGGGGCATCGAGCCCCTGCGGCTTGTTGCGCACGAACTCGCTGGCCTGCGCCATGTCGAGCGCCGCCCAGAGATCCTCGTCGGTCGCAGCCTCGTCGCGCCAGGTCAGGTTGCTGCGGATGGTGCCACTCACCAGCGACGCGCGCTGCGGAACGGTCGCGACCACACGGCGCAGCTGGTCGAGCGGCCAGGTGCGCACGTCGGCGCCCATCACGCTCACGCTGCCGGTGCCCGCATCGTACAGGCGCGGGATAAGCGAAACGAGCGTGGACTTACCGCTGCCCGTACCGCCGATAATGCCGAGGGTTTTGCCCAGCGGGAGTTCCAGCGTCACATCGTTGACAGCATTTGCCGCGCCAGCGCCAAACGAGAAGCTCGCATGGCTCAAGCTCAGCGCGGAGGCCGGAGCGGCATTGCCCGTCGCGCCCGGCTTGGGCAGCGCGACCGGCTGGTTGCCCTCGTCGGTGATGCTCGGCTCGCAATTGAGCACCTCGTTGATACGCGAAGCGCTCGCGCTTGCCTTGGTAAAGACCACAACCAGGTTGGCGACGTACACGATGGAGGTCAGGGTCTGCGTCATGTAGTTCACAAACGCCATGACCTGACCCTGCGTGAGATCGCCCACGTTGACCTGGATGCCGCCCACCCACAGGATGGCGCACACGCCCAGGTTCATCACCAAAAACGTAACGGGGTTAAGGATCGACGAGAGCTTGCCCACCGCGATGGCAGTATTGGCCTGATCGTCGGCTGCTTGGGCAAAACGCTCACGCTCGTGATCTTCGCGTACAAAGGCACGAACCACGCGGGCGCCCGAAAGGCCCTCGCGGCAAATGAGCGCGATGCGGTCGAGCTTTGCCTGCAGCTGCTTGTAGTAGGGAATGCAGCGCGCCATGACAAACCAAAACACCAGGCCGATAGCGGGCGTGCAAATCAAGAAAATCACGCCCAGCTTAAGGTCGATGGCAAGGGCCGCAACCATGGAACCCACGGCCAAGAAGGGCCAGCGGATGAGCATGCGCACGCCCAGCGCCACGGCAAGCTGCACCTGGTTGACGTCGTTGGTGATGCGGGTGATAAGCGACGGCGTGCCAAAGCGGTCGAGTTCGGCATAGCTCAGTTTGTTGATGTGCTGGTAGAGTGCGCCGCGAATGTCGGTGCCCATGCCCTGCGAGGTGAGCGCCGCCATCTTTTGGCAGACGAGCGTAAACGAGATGCCGATCACGGCCATGGCGGCAAGCACCATGCCGTAGTGGACGACGGCGTCCACGTCGTGCGAGCCAATGCCCTTATCGATCATCTGGGCAATCACCAGCGGCGTCAGCAGGTCAAAGATCACTTCGATCAACTTGCACGCAGGGCCGATCACCATATATCGGCGAAACTTACCACCAAAACGCCTGAGCAACTCAATCATGTATAGGCGCTCCCTATCATCATCCACATTCAATTCGAACCATGATAGTACCGCCACCCCAAAAGAAGCGTAAACAACTCGTCATTTCTAACGGGATTCAGTTTTCAGAGGAGCGGAGGGGTGCGCATGCCCGGTCAGCGGCGCGCCAATCGCTTGGTATACTTACAGTAGTGCTACCAGCCGAGCCGCCGACCCTTGAAATGAGGTGCCGAGATGAACGACATTCTCGCAAGAAGAGCAAGACGAGCAACTGCGGGCATCGCCCTTTCCGCGGCACTTGTCACGGGAATCGCCCCCGCAACGGCGATCGCGGCAGAAACCAGTTCCCCCACCGGTGCAGTTGCCCTGCAGACGGAAGATGCGGCCGCCGCAAAAGAAAAGGCGTATGCAGCCATGCAGGAAGCGCTCAAAAACCTCGAGGCCGCAAAAGACGCCGCAAGTCGCGAGAAAATTGCGGAAATCGATACTAAAATTGCCATTTTTCAAGAGAACTACGACACTAATTTGGCGCAAGCCGCCATATATAAGGAATCCCTTCCTACCATGCAAGCGAACGTCGATGCAGCTCAAGCCGAATGCGATAAGGCCCACAACCGGACAAGAGCCCTTGAGGCAGAATTAAATAAAATCGACTACACGACTCCTGCCGAAACTATTCGGCAGTTGCAAGAGGCGATCACAGAGGCAATAATGCAAGAAAATTTCTGTGAAGATAAGCTTGAGCACTGCCGAATGCGCCTCGAAAGTCATAAAAGCCTGATTTATTTCTTTGAAAGCGAAGTAGAGTTTAATAAAACCCATCTCGACGGAGAAACAGCCAAGCGGGATGCGCTCCTCGACGATTTGAAAAGAGCGCAAATAGCCTATGACGATGCCTGCAAGGCATACGAAGAGGCGAAAGCCGCGGCAGACAAGGCCACCTCGCCCGAGATAACGCAACCGACCGAGACAGCGCCTCCCTCCGGCTCAACGCAACCCGCCAAGGCGACACCGCCCGTTGCCTCACCTGCAACCGGCAAAGACGCCCTACCAAGCTCCATCAAGCAAGCGAGCACAAGCAGCGGCAAACAAGCAGATACGACCGCCGACAAGCTCGCGAACACGGGCGACACAGCGCCGAGCGCAATCGCACTCGCAGCAGTCGCCGCCGCAGGCCTCGGAATAACCGCCACAGCCACACGCCGCATCAAGAACTCAAAATAGCTGCCAGCGGTTATTGTCTCCGCCAATCCACAAGCCCATAGACAAAAAGAGGTCCGTTTCCCCACCTAGGGAAACGGACCTCTTTAACTGCAAAAATTCAAACAACAGCACCGCCGCCTCTTGAACCACATAGTCACCGTGCTCCAGACAACGCCAGCGAGCAGCAAAAGGCACGGGATTAAATTATTCAGATAAATGTGACCCTTCAGGCGGTTTTGGTCGGCTACCCGCGAGTGCCGGCGGGGCGCTTGGTAGTCGAGCGATCCCGCAGGCAAAGCCGAGGACCAGCGAGACACCACTCCGTCACGCCCGGACCACATGGCCGCCCATGTCTTGGCGCAGCCAGCGAGCGCCACCCAGAGCGAACAAGTTGGCATGAAAAAGGCAAGGCATAGACCTTCTGGTCATGCCTTGCCTTTTGAATGACAAATTGTCGCTCTGGGTGGCGCGCAGCGTCGAGCATTGCGCGGTTTGGTAAAACCGCGCAAAAAAATGCCCGTGCGCTCGATGGATTCGGATGCCCGACAGAGGCTCCTTATGGCTGCTTCCTTCCGGACCTGACCAGATTCGGAACATGTCGTCATCCGAACCCATCGAACGCGCTAGGCGCTCGGTATATCTTACCCGCTCCCGCCCGATGGGGCAAGACAGCTAATTTGGGACGGGGCTTTTTTGACTACTTTTTGACTGGTGGGGCATCAGGGTGGCGAAAGTAGTCAAGGAGGCCCCGTCCTAAATAGACTGATCTGGTGCTGTGCCACGAAAAGGGCCCATCTACTACGTTTAGGTCGCAGGGGTCGACCATAGCCGACTTTTTCGAAAATCGGCAAGCTTTCTACCTGCGGTTTTGTTTTTGCAAATTCCGGGATGGTCGAGGGTGGCCGGCTTAACGTAGTAGATGGTCGCATTTCGTGGCAAACGGTCCGACCCAAGACCCAAGGCAGCCAACCTCGAATGGCCATTCTCAAAGTTGCGGTGGAATACGGACTGAATTGGCCCCTTAAAGGCAAAAACACTCCGTATTCCACCGCAACTTATAGGGAGATAGGCCTTAGAGGCGAGCGAGGTCATAGGCTTGTGCGGCTGACTCGCCGGCGCAGATAAGGTTGGCTGTGGCTTCTTGCGGATCGAGTGCCCGCTCCAGGTCCATGGGCTTGCGACAGATCGGCAGTACAAGGTCGATGCCCTGCTCGTACACCGCATCCAGGTTGTCGGCGCGACCGCCCACGACAGCGGCCACCGGCTTGCCATATCGCTTGGCACGGCGGGCCACGCCCACCGGCGCCTTACCGGCGGCGGACTGCTCGTCCATATTGCCCTCGCCCGTTATGACCAGGTCGACATCGCGCACATGTTCGTCAAACCCCACGAGATCGAGCACCGTCTCCACACCCGAGTGTAGCTCCGCACCGAGTGCCAGCAACGCCGCGCCCAAGCCACCGGCAGCGCCCGCGCCGGGCACGCCGAGCACCGAGCCAAATGTCCGTGCGCCCTCGGGTGTGCGCAACAACCCCTGGGCCCGAGCCTCGACAATTGCCGTATCGAGTAGACGACCGTAGCCGACCATCCAGCTGTCGCACCTGCTCAGCGCCTCGGCGTCACCCGTCGGCAAGCCTTTCTGCCCGCCAAACACCGCTAATGCGCCCCGACGCCCCACGAGCGGATTCTCGACATCCGAAAGCACAACGATACGAGCGCCATCCAAAGCCTGCAGCGCTGGCGCCAAATCAACGCTCGCCACCCGCTCAAGGCCGGCAAGACCGGGGGCGATATCGCAGCCCTGATCATCGACCACACGCGCGCCCAGCGCCTGCAGCATGCCGGCGCCGCCGTCGTTGGTGGCACTACCGCCCAAGCCAATATAGATAGTCTTTGCACCCGCGCGAACCGCACGAAGCATCAGTTCGCCCACGCCATAGGTTGTGGCCGCCAACGCTGCCGATTCCGTGCAAGGCGAATACCCAATACCCGCCGTCTCGGCCATCTCAATGACCGCGGACTCGCGCTCGGCATCTACCAGCATCCGGGCAGACACGGGTTCACCAAAGGGACCTGCCACCTCGCAGGTCGAGAGCTCGCCACCACGCGCGGCAACGGCGTCGAGCGTTCCCTCGCCACCATCTGCCAGCGGCAAAGCGTTCAGCTCGGCATCGGGCCAAACGCGGCGCACGCCCTCGGCAACCGCTGCCTCCGCCTGCGCGCTCGAAACGCTGCCCTTAAAGGAGTCAATTGCCAGCAGCACGCGGCGGGGCCGGCGGCACGCAGGACCAAAGTCAACCGCCGTGTCAGCATCCTCACCGGCACCTGCAAGCGCTGCGGCGTGAGCGGCATGCGCCTCAAGATCGGCCCCACAACCGCAATCAGTGCCGCCCGCTCCGCGCAGACCGCCAAAATAGCTACTCAGCAGCTCGCGGCATTCATCCGCCAGGACCCCAGCCGTCACGTTAAACCGATGATTCAGGCGCGAATCGGCATTCAGGTCATACAGCGAACCCAGCGCGCCCGCCTTGGCATCACTCGCGCCATACACGCAGCGCCCCACGCGCGCGTTAACCATAAGCCCCGCACACATGCAGCAGGGCTCGAGCGTCACGTAGACCGTGCAATCGGAAAGGCGCCAGCGACCGAGCGACCGAGCGGCAGCGCACAGGGCCGCAAACTCGGCATGAGCCGAAGGATCCTGATCGAGCTCGCGACGATTATGCGCCCGCGCGACAATCTCGCCCGCGCGCACCACTACGGCTCCGATGGGCACCTCGCCCACCGCCGCGGCGGCGCGCGCCTCCGCCAGCGCCTCACGCATGAACTTCTCGTCGATTTCGGTGATCGTCATCGTTCGCCTTCCCTGTTGCAAATTCAAAACGATGCTATCATTACGACTCACGGAGAGATGGCAGAGCGGTTGAATGCGGCGGTCTTGAAAACCGTTGAGCGCGAGAGCGTTCCGGGGGTTCGAATCCCCCTCTCTCCGCCACTTTTAGTGATGCACCGGCGTCATGGTTCGCTCGAACAGTGCATCGACCACGTCGGCTATCTCAGGTCGACGTTCAAGATCGTGGCCCGATTCCCACCATATCGTGAAAAGTCGAATAATACCGCCGGCGACAAACTCAGACGTCGTCTCGAGTGACACGGGGGCCAGGGCATCCTCGGCAAGCACGTTCATCACACGCTCGCGGATGGAGCGGGCAATGCGGTCGCAAATAACGTTGGTCAGCATGCCCGACATGCTGCTTGCCAAAATGTTATCCATGAGCTGCTCGTGCGCCAGAATCAAATCCATGGCATCGTCCAAAATCGCGTGCCGAAGCGCGCGCACGTCCTCGGCAGACACTGCGCCGGCCTCATCGGGCTGTTTTTGCGGCAAGCCCGACATAAGCTCATCGATATAAAAGGCAAAGTAATCGTTCTTGTCGCGAAAGTGCTTGTAGAACGTCGTGCGGCGAATCATGGCGCGGTCGCACAGCATGGCAACCGTCAGGTCCTCAAAACGATGCTCCTCGAGAAGTTCGGTGAAGGCATCGAACAGGGCGCGGTAGGTTTTCTTAATGCGAAGGTCCACTGGTATCGCCATCCTCAGGGCAAAGACAACACTCGACAATCTGTCGCATATCTTACACCTGTACCTCGCGCGCTTTGCCCCGGTGCCAACCCCGCCGAAAACATAACGCTTACCGGAAAGTTCGGCACGGCAAAACGTTGCGGGTATACTAGTAGCGTTATACCAACGGCAGCTGGCGCATGCCGCCGCGGCCATTCGAAACGGAGACATCATGATTACCGTCATCATCGGCATCGTTGTTGTCATTGTGATTGTCTGCGCCATCGCCGGCATCTACAACAACATGGTCACCAAGCGTAACCGCATCGATAACGCCTGGCAGAACATCGATACGCAGCTGCAGCGCCGCAACGACCTGATCCCCAACCTGGTCGAGACCGTCAAGGGCTACGCCAAGCACGAGCAAGAGACGCTCTCCGCCGTGATCAGCGCGCGTAACACCGCCGTCAAGGCCACCACGCCCGAGGCCAAGATGGAGGCCGACAACGTGCTGACCGGTGCGCTACGCCAGCTCTTCGCCGTAGCCGAGGCCTATCCCGACCTTAAGGCAAACACCAACTTTACGCAGCTGCAGGCGTCGCTCGAGGATACCGAGAACAAGATTAGCTATGCACGCCAGAGCTACAACGACTGCGTGCTCAGCTACAACAACGCCATTCAGACGTTCCCGGCTGTCATCTTTGCCGGCATCTTCCAGTTTAAGGAGCGCCAGGGCTTCGAGGCCGCCGAAGCAGCCCGCCAGGCCCCGACCGTCAAGTTCTAGTAGTTTGGCAGCGCATCCTTAATCGGCCAAATGCATAAACCGCCCCGTCGAATGCATACTTCGACGGGGCGGTTTCCTTTTTCGCGAAGCTCCCCCTCTAAGCGCCGTGCATTTTTAGGAGTATTCAACATAACCAAGGGCTTCGGGCACCGCGATAAATGCCAAAGAGTGCAAATATCCCTGCAAATCAAACGCTGTCAGCCCATAACCCCGCCCATCATTCGTAGAAAACATCGAGAAATCCCGATTTTTTGCCCGAGGTCGGTATGCAGGGGCCTTCGATTGCAGAATACTCGCAAAAATGCACGTCGCCATCACCCCCACATGGCGCGAACCAAAATCAAAACCACCCCTAAAAGGGGTGGTTTGCTCTTAGGGTGTAACCCTTGGATTTCCGGCACGCGTCTAAAGGCGCCGGCCCTCACGGGGTTCGGGCCGCACTGCAGATTGACCCGTGACGGGCCGG
>ENA-OQCW01001216-OQCW01001216.1-human-gut-metagenome-genome-assembly--contig:-NODE-1216-length-11016-cov-2.026265_pt1 | contig 11016 bp, 14 predicted proteins | sample MGYA00242767_ERZ504593 | MGnify/ENA primary metagenome ERZ504593 (study PRJEB26092, sample SAMD00036307) | human gut metagenome | host: Homo sapiens | study: EMG produced TPA metagenomics assembly of... | reverse complement strand
GGCCATACCCAGGGCGGCAATGGCCTTCATATGGGATGGAACAGGCACAAGAGAGCCCAGGGACAGGCGCACTGTCTTAAACCGGGTCAGGTATACAATGACCATGATGCCGGATATGATCTGCCCGATGATGGTAGCCAGTGCGGCCCCCGCCATCCCCATGTGGAAGCCGAAGATAAACAACGGGTCCAGTATGGTATTGAGGACGGCGCCGGTGAGAGTACACATCATGGAAAAACGGGGACTGCCGTCTGCGCGGATCAGGTTGGAGCCGCCTGTGGTCAGGATAAGGAATGGAAATCCAAGGGACGTGATGCCGGTATAGGTCAGTGAATAGTCCAGAACATCCGGAGTGGCCCCAAATACAATCATAAGCGGTTTCAGGAAAAGCCTGACCGTGAGACATAGGAGGACCCCTATGGCAGCCAGCATAAATACAGCGTTGCCTGCATAGCGTGTGGCTTCCTCTTTTTTCGCCGCTGCCAAGGGACAGATTAAAATTGGCAGCCCCGCCGATGCCGCACATCAGGGAGATGGCAGTACAGGTGATGGTAAAGGGGGAAAAGGCCCACGTTGGGTGGCCAGCATTTTCCCAGCATACCCACGCTTCTTCCTATGTAAAACTGGTCTACAATGTTATACAGGGCGCTGACCAGCATGGCTATGATGCTGGGTATGGCAAACCGGGCCAAAAGCTGGTTCACGGGCAGAATACCCAGTGGATTTTCTTGAGATGATGAAGAGTTTTCATAAAGCTACCTCGTCTTTCGTAATTAAAGAAGATCCCTGTCAGTTTGCGAATGACAGGGAATCACATGTATCATTGGTATAATTATACTACCCGATTCCTCCAAATACAATTCCCAAAACAAAGACCGCAGCCGTTAAACCGCAGAACAGATAGGATGTCATGAAAGAAAACCAGGGTCCTATGGGACGCAGACGGCCTTTTTCCACTTCTTTTTTCGCATAGTCCGATCCAAATACCCAGAAAAATCATGATACCGGCCAAACCTGCTCCAAGAGGGCAGATATAGATGGATACAAAATCCATCCACCCGGATACAATGCCCTGGATGCACAGTCCGATGGCCAGGGCGGCAGCCGTTATTACGGAGACAGATGTCCTGCGGCTGAGCTTAAACTGCTGCTGTAAAGCGGCAATGGGGGCCTCGAACAGATTAATCAGGGAGGAGATCCCGGCAAACAGTACGGCTGTGAAGAACACGATAACCAGGACACGGCTTCCGGGCATGGATTTAAAAATGGTTGGGAAGGTAAATGAAAATCAGTCCGGGTCCGCCTTCATCCAGCCCGGAACCCGCAGTTGCCATGGCCGGGATGATGACAAGAGCAGCAAGCAGGGCTGCCAGGGTGTCAAAAAGGGCTACCTTCCATGCTGCATTGGTCACATCCTCCCGGTCATCCAGATAGGAGCCGTAGATTAAGGTGCCGTTTCCTGCCAGTGACAGTGAGAAGAACGCCTGTCCCAGGGCGAATACCCATGTCATGGGATCTGCCAGGCCTTTAAGGTCAATCCGGAAGATATAGCGGTATCCATCCGCGGCAGAGGGCTGGAACGCCATGTAGACAGCCAGTCCCAGGAACAAGAGGAAGAATAGGGGCATGATTATTTTGTTGATTTTTTCAATACCGCCGGATATGCCCAGTACCATGATGATAAAGGTGATAACCAGTCCAACAGTCTGCCAGAAATTATTTCCGAAGGATCCGGCCATGGAACTAAAAGCAAGGGCAAAGCCGTCCACATCGCCGGGAGCCAGTGTAGTGCCGGTCAGAGAACCCGCGCTGTAGCGGAGGATCCAGCCCACGATAACAGAGTATCCGATAGCCAGGGCCAGGGAGCCCAGAACCGGGATATATCCGATGGCTTCTCCCAGACGCCGTCCTTTTCCCCTGCTGGCCATGGCCTGGCCAAAGGCGCCTATAGGTCCGGAGCGGGCGGCGCGGCCGAATGCCATTTCCCCGATAACGCCGGAAAGGCCTATCATAATGACAAAGAGGAAATAGGGAAGCAGAAAGGTGCCGCCGCCGTATTTGGAGACTCTGGCGGGAAACATCCATATATTGCCCATTCCAACGGCGGAACCGATGCAGGACAGGATAAATCCCCAATTTGTTTTCCAGGAATCCCTTTGAGTGTCAGTTGAGTTAATCACGTAAAACCTCCAAAGTTGGTGTATGTAGTCCGCTGCTCCGCATACAGTTCAGCATGCGAGGCAGCGTCGTGTTTTATCTTTTATTTCTGGTTCTGTACAAACTGCTTATCAAACTCAGGATTGAAGTAGTAAAAATTCTTTTCATCCAGCTTGGACTTTATCTTTTCCAGCGCCTCCCCGAAACGCTGGAAATGCACGACTTCCCTGGCCCGGAGGAATTTAAGGGGTTCTCTTACCTCCGGGTTTTCAATGATGCGGATCAGGTTGTCATACGTGGTCCTGGCCTTCTGTTCTGCCGCCAGATCCTCATGAAGGTCTGTGATGGCATCGCCTTTGGACTGGAATTCGCAGGCATTAAAGGGAACACCTGCAGCAGCCGTAGGCCAAAGAGCTGTGGTGTGGTCGATATAATAGGCGTCAAAGCCTGCTGTCTTGGCCTGTTCCGGGGTCAGATTCTTGGTCAGCTGATAGATAATGGCGCAGATCATTTCCAGATGGGCAAGCTCTTCTGTGCCAATATCTGTCAGCAGTCCGCCCACTTCCTTGCATGGCATAGTGTAACGCTGGGAAAGATAACGCATGGAAGCAGCTAATTCGCCGTCAGGACCGCCGAACTGGCTGATAATCAGGGACGCTGTCTTGGGACAGGTCTGGGTAATTTTTACGGGAAATTGTAACCGTTTTTCATAAGTCCACATGGTCAGACACCTCCTTATTTTAATGTTCCGGGCAGTCCCATGGCAGAGGTCCGTCTGACCAGGTAAAATGCTTCTGGCCGGGATACTTGGTATGGGATTCGGACTTGTTATTGGTTTCAGGGCAGACACAGTTCAGGGTAAGGGGTTCATATTCCTTGGCAAAGGAATCCAGAAGCTGTTTTCTTTGGGCCATGGCCTGGCTGAACGCGTCTAATGCCTGGCCGTCTGTTGGGTGGGTATCCAGATACAGGTTCAGGTCATTGACAACAAAACTTATCTCATTAATCTGCTGAAGCAGCTGGCAGCGGTCAGGCATTTTTTTCACCTCCTACTATAAAAAACGGCAGATCCAGGCAGGGAAAAATAGTTCCCTGTTTCAGGGCTTTGGATGGCTCATAAGGTGTTTCCCAGGGCTGCATGGGAACAGTGGCAATGGCCAGCTGTACTCCTGGTCCGGGAGCGGGAAGCTCTTTGCTGCACCCGCATTGTGATGCAGGAACTTTGGCGTCGCAATTGCATAAATTCATATGATTCACTCCTTTCTGTTGATTGGCCTTGTACAGGCTTCATGATTAGTATGAGCCTGATGCGTTTTTTTAGGTTATTTAAAAACTGTCAGTATATCCAGAAATCGTCGGAGTGTTTTTAAATGGGATTTTTTGCTGAATCCGTATTTCTAAAGTTGAACGTGCAGTATGTTTTTCCGGTTGTATCGGCAGCAGAAAGATAGAGTGAATCCTGATTTAGAATTGATTAAGAACAAGCGCAGAAGTCAGAAATTCTAATATTGGCAGTAAAAGAATGTTTGATTGTCCCTGCCTTTCAATATAAAATTTAAAAAAATTAGGCTATGTTAAAGTAGTTCGGTGCCCGGAACTTGCGTCCTGAGCACCGATGTATCTGCAGTCTGACATGATACAGGTATCATGTCTCATGTTTCCCGCCTGCTTGTATGGGGCGCTGTATTCCCCTTACCGCTCGGCAGTCTGCTGTTCCCCGCGTATCCGGCACACCGCACGGCCCTCCTGGGCATCCAGGGTCAGTGTGGCACCGGACCGGCTTACATCATGGATCTTTACAATGTCAGCCAGTTCCTGGGATTCGCCGGGCAGAATATCCTTCAGCACCTCAGGATATCTGGTGAGGAGTTCAGGGCGGTACAGCCTGGTCTTGCTGTTGTCATTGATGGCGCCGTAATACACATCTGCCTCCACCATGTCCTGGAACATGTGGCTGCCGTAGGAAAGATCCGGGTGGTAGCCTGCCTTTCCGTAAGCCACCTCGCAGATGGCGCTGAACTGGCTGATTTCCGCATAGACCACGGGTACGCCTAATTCAGGGGACGAGGTTCCGATGCGGCCGGGCACCAGCAGCATCAGCTTCTTATCCGTATCCTCAAAATGCTGGTTGATGCGGCTGATTAAACGGGCCACGTCCGGCTTCTTGGCATATTCGTATTCATAGTATTTCTTGGGGATCCACCCACACAATGTAGTCGATGGGTTCCTCCTTGGACCGGCGCATGGACGTTCTGCGCACGTCAAAGAGAAATTCGTGGTCCACGCCGTCCGGTATATGTACCTGCTCGGATTTGGCGGTCTGAAGGGGACGGCATTGCAGCAGGTTCAGCCTCCATATGCCTTCCTCCGGACTGGTGACGGCAAACTCCACATCCACCGGGCGTTCATATTCTTTCTCCAGCATCTTCATGAGGGTGCGCATCATCCGTATGAACTCCAGATTGTCCACCAGGCCCTGGCAGTCCCCAAAATAGATGGTTCTGTATATATGGCGCTCGGCCAGCATGTCCTCGGCATCCGTATCCCTGCTCAGCACCATTTTCTTCTGCCATTTGGGAAAAGGTCCAGTATTTTTTCCAGGGACTTGGTACAGAGCGACTTGGTTCCAAAATCCAGGACATCCACCTTGCGCTGGGAAAATTTGTGGCGTTCAGCCAGGGTGGTCCTTAAGTTGGCCTGCGCCCTGTCAAGGCCGATAAGACGGGGGTAATCGCCGGGCGTCCTCTCCACAGCCCTGGTCCCCAGCCCCATGACCATGCGCAGCATTCCTGCTTCCGGGTTCAGGTGCTCCATCCATTTATAAGGGTTATAGGAACAGCCCATACCGGCAGCCACCGGCATATAGAGGTCGCCGTACTGCTGCCCGGCCACCTGCTGAATCAGCAGGGCCATCTGTTCATCCACATCCAGCAGGTGGCGTTTCCTGCGGTATTCAATGGCCTGTTCGTTCATGGTGCTGGCATATACGCGGCGGATGGCTTCCTCCAGTTCCTCCATCCGTTCCTCCTTGGTGCCCTGGTTCATACAGAAGATGGATTCGTATTTGCCGGAGAATGCATTGCCGTATCCGTCCTCCATGATGCTGCTGGAACGGACAATGATTGGGGTGGTCCCGTAGTGGTCCAGCATATCGCTCAGCTCTTCACGTATATCTTCGGGCAGGGAACCGCCCCGCAGCCGTTTGGTCAGTTCCTCGGTCTCCTTAAAATGTTCCTTTTCCAGACGGTGTCTGGCCTTTAACTCCGCACAGCGGTTATATACCAGATACCGGTAGAAAACATCCGTGCCGATGAAAAAGGAGTTATGGGGTTCCACATGCCCTGCGTACTCCGGCATGTTGAGTTCAATCAGCTTCCTGGCAACCAGCAGGCCGCAGGCCTTGCCTCCAATTACACCCCCGCCGATTTTTGCGCATCCAGACCCTGCGGAAATCCTCCTCTGTGAAATGCTTTCAGTATCAGCTGTTCCATGTGGCTCTCCGTGGTCATAAGCCGGTTGCTAGATACAATTTTTTTTCTTCCCTTGTCAGGTTTCCTTTTTAAGGATTTCTGGCCATCCAACCATTTTTCTTACCCCCTTCTGTATTTTTATTTGCTGAAAAAATGACACTTATAACACTTATAAGCATATGATTATACATACTTCTCCGAGTTTTTCTCAATGCCCGGAATTGCCATTTTGATAAATTCAATCATGCTCCGGGTCAGGTATTTATTTTTTTTATAATACAGGTAAACATCTCTTACTGCCTCCGGGTCGTCAATTTTATAATATATGATATCCGGGTTTTCCGGAAGGCATTTGACCACGGTGTCGCTGACAAATGAGGCGCCCATGCCGTACTCTGTCAGGTGATAGGTGGTTAAGAGCTGGTTCAGCTTTAAGGTATAGTTTAACTGGATTCCTGCCCGGCCCAGTATGGCGTCCACACGTTCCCTGGTATCATTGTGGGACCGCAGCATGACAAAGGGCTCATCCTTGAACTTCTTTAGGGATACGGCCGGAAAGGTATCGTTCTGGTGAAGGCAGCGCTTTATGTCGGAAGCCTTAAGCTGGATTTTACCGCTCTCCGGTTGCTGTCAAAGGAGGAGGGAACAGCCAGCAGCAGGCGTTCCTCCATGAAGCGCTCCTTTTCGTAGATGGCCCGCGTCCAGCAGATAGTTGTCTATGATAATGTCCAGTTCCCCGGCAAAGAGCTTTTGCTCCAGCAGCGGGGTGTGTCCCTCAAACAGGTTCAGCTTCACGTTGGGGATAGGCCCTGCGGAACTTAGTCAATGATGGGTGGAAAAATAAAGGATGCAAAAGAGATAGGTCCCGCCCACGGACAGACGGCCTGTTTTCAGCTCCTGGAGATTGCCCACATAGTAGGCGAACTCATTTTCCAGGTCCATGATTTTCTCGGCGGTCTTGATGTATTTCTTGCCGCATTCCGTCAGCTGGATGGGGCTGGTGCTCCGGTCAAAGAGGGGCATGCCTATCTTTGTCTCAATCTTCTTAATCATGGAACTGAGGGCCGGCTGGGATATGTAAAGGTTCTCAGCAGCCTTGGAAAAGCTCTGTTCCTTATAGACTTCGTATACGTAATTCATCCCGCTGAACATAGCTGCACCTCCTATAAGTTTTTGATTATATGTTTTATTCAAATATAAATATTTGGTTTTTATTCTAGGATATTTTTATAATAAAGGCAAGAACAAATATATCTGACTAATGTTTGATGCGGAGGCCATGAATGAGACATGTAACGGAATATTCCAAACAGGAACTGAATGATATGTTAAAAGAGCTTACCATACAGTTCCAGGAAGCCAAGAAATTGAATTTAAAACTGAATATGGCCAGGGGAAAACCCGCAGCAGCCCAGTTGGATATGAACATGGGCCTGTTGGAGTTTCCAGAGGGCTGTACGCTGGAGGACGGTACAGATGCAAGGAATTACGGCGTTTTAGAAGGGATTCCTGAATGCAGGCGTCTGTTGGGCCAGCTTTTGGGCCTGAAGCCGGACCAGATTATAATAGGAGGTAATTCCAGCCTGAATCTGATGTTCGACACCATGGCGTTCCACTGTCTTTTCGGAACACAGGGAAAAAAGCCATGGAGCTTCTATGCATATGAGGGCAGTCCTGTGAAATTCCTTTGTCCGGTCCCGGGGTACGACAGGCATTTCCAGATTTGCGAGGAGCTGGGAATCCAGATGATTCCGGTCCCGCTTCTGGAGGACGGACCTGACATGGAGATGGTGGAAGCCATGGTAAGGGAGGATGCTTCCATCAAGGGAATCTGGTGCGTTCCCCTTCATTCCAATCCTCAGGGAGTATGCTACAGCGACCGGGTGGTGGACCGCCTGGCGTCTATGGAGACGGCTGCCCCGGATTTCAGGATATTCTGGGACAATGCCTACGGTGTGCACCATATTTATCAGGAAGTGCCCCTCAAAAATATCCTGGATGCATGTGAGGCCGGCGGCCATCCAAACAGGGCTTACTATTTCTTCTCAACCTCTAAGATAACATTTCCGGGGGCAGGTATTTCCCTTATTGCTTCAGGACCGGACAACATGAAGGAGTTTAAGCGCCATATGTCCTCACAGACCATTGGACATGACAAGCTGAACCAGCTAAGGCATGTGCAGTATTTCAAAACGCCGGAAAACATCCGCGCCCATATGGCGGATCTGGCAAGAGTGCTGAGGCCCAAAATTTGATATGGTGTTAAACCGTCTGGAGGAGGAACTGGAAGGCAGCGGACTGGCAGTGTGGAGCCGTCCGAAGGGAGGCTATTTCATCTCCCTGGACACGCTTGCAGGATGTGCAAAGCGTACCGTGCAGCTGGCTAAGGAGGCAGGTGTCACGCTCACAGGCGCAGGCGCAACCTATCCCTACAAGAGGGATCCGCAGGACAGAAATATCCGCATTGCTCCCACCTATCCCACGCCGGAGGAGTTAAAATCAGCCATGGACATATTTATTCTGTGCGTTAAGATAGCGGGAATCGAGTCAGTGGTGAATCAGGGGAACTAAGTATTGGGATACTATAAACAGGCAGCAGCCGGGCAGAAAAGGAGAACAGGTATGGAGAAACTATATAATCCTTATGATAATGTGTTAAAGGTAGTAAAGGAAGCAGCCGATATACTGGGCTATACGGACAGTGACATAGAGGCCATTAAGTACCCGGAGAGGGAACTTAAGGTTGCGATTCCGGTGCGGATGGACGATGGGACAACGAAGGTATTTGAGGGATACAGGGTGCAGCACTCCACATCCCGCGGACCGGCCAAGGGCGGAGTGCGTTTCCATCCTGCGGTAAATCCTGACGAGGTCAGGGCCCTGGCAGCCTGGATGACATTCAAGTGCGCAGTGGTGAATATTCCTTACGGCGGCGGCAAGGGCGGCGTTGTCTGCGACCCCAATGAGCTGTCTGAAAATGAAATCCGGGCAATCACCAGAAGATACACGGCAGCCATTGCTCCCCTTATTGGGCCGGAACAGGATATCCCGGCTCCTGATGTAGGCACCAATGCGGCTGTTATGGGCTGGATGATGGATACCTACAGCATGCTGAAGGGCCACTGCATCCACGGCGTGGTTACAGGCAAGCCAATCTGCCTGGGAGGCGCCCTTGGAAGAAATGAAGCCACGGGACGGGGCGTCATGTATACCACAAAAAATATACTGAATAAAATGGGAATTCCGGTTCAGGGAACCACGGTAGCCATTCAGGGAATGGGAAATGTGGGCAGCATCACAGCCAAGCTGCTTCACAGGGAAGGAATGAAGATCATAGCGGTCAGCGATGTATCCGGCGGAATCTGTAATCCGCAAGGACTTAACGTACCGGCTATCCTGGATTACCTCTCCCTTAACAGAAAGAATCTGTTAAAGGATTACAATGAAGAGGGAATGAGCCGCATTACCAATGAGGAACTGTTGGAGATGGATGCCAGGGTACTGGTGCCGGCAGCCCTTGAAAATCAGATTAACGCTTCCAATGCACATAAAATCCGTGCGGAAATCATCGTGGAGGCTGCAAACGGCCCGGTGGCCGCAGACGCTGACGGGATACTCCAGGAAAGAGGCATTACTGTTGTGCCTGATATCCTGGCCAATGCAGGCGGCGTAGTTGTTTCTTATTTTGAATGGGTTCAGAATATACAATCCGTGAGCTGGACCGAGGAAGAAGTCAACGAGAAACTGAAGGATATCATGGATCCTGCGTTTGAAGCAGTATGGGATATTGCAAAGAGACAGAATGCCACACTGCGCACCGGCGCTTACCTGATTGCCGTGAAGCGGGTAGTGGAGGCCAAGGCGGCAAGGGCAATCTGGCCATAAAGCGAATCACAGAAAAAATCATAGAATTTCCGAATAGCAGCAGTTACACAAAGACCAGGCACTGGGGATGCCTGGTCTTTTACTGTGTATAAAGGGGGATAAAATGTGTGAAAGGGGGAGGGCCCTTTCGGTTTTTGCAACAATTTATTTGCTGTATTTCTCTTGCTTACAGGTGATATTATATGATATTTATATTGCAAAAACCATTGCCATAAGCCAAAGAAATATTGCAAATCGCGCAAAAGCTGATACAATGGAAATATGGATGCCGGAAACACAGGCAGAAACACAGATAGAAACACAGTCAGAAGCACAGGGAGGCCGAATTGTACCAGGAGGAAAGTTTTAAGACAAGCAAGGTGATCTATGCCCATACCCGCAGCAACGAGGCGGATATGGAGTATAAGATGCACTGCCACGGCAGCTATGAGATCTATTATATGATAACGGGAAATGTGGAATACATGGTGGAGGGAAGAACCTATATACCCAGGCCGGGAAGCCTTGTCATAATACCTCCGGGCTGTTTTCACGGGCTGAGGATACTGGATTGTGAGGAGTACCACCGCATACGCCTGCATTTTATGGAGGATCTTCTGGGGGACAGGGAGCGCGGGCTTTTATTAAAGCCGTTTTCCTCAGAATGGCGCTGTTATGAGGAGCAGTTTCAGATGGAGTGGTATTTTCATGCGCTGGAGGAGTGCGGGACCTATGGAAAAGAATTACAGGACATTGCAATCAGCGCACGGGTCCGTCTGTTTTAACCAGGATTTTTGCAATATACCAGGAAGGGTCGGGAACGGCTGCGGGCCAGGAAGGGCAGGCCAGGGAGATTATACGTTATATCAATGAGCACCTGAGCGGGCCGCTGACCCTGGAAGGGCTGGCCGGAACAATTTTTTATGAGTTAAAAACCATCTGACGGCCGTGTTTAAGAGGGCCACAGGGACTACGGTGGCCAAATACATCCAATATAAGCGGATGGCGATGGTGCAGGGCTGGCTGGCGGCCGGGGTGCCCGGCAGCTGAAGCGGCAGCCAAAGCGGGATTTGGGGATTATTCCAGCTTTTTTAGGGCTTATAAGAAGATGTTCGGATGCGCGCCATCGGACAGAGGCAAGGCTGTGCTGCCTGACATGGATAAAAGCGGGATGTTCTGACCGGGGAAATTAAGAAAAAAAGTTTGTGGTAACCCCAGGAAGTGATGATATAATAAAAAGCAGGAATACAGTATGGATACAAGGACAATCAATACGATTTGAGGAAAAGTGTATGAGCGACAGAGACTTCAGCAAAAGCTTTGTATTTCACAATATGGAGTGGGTGGATGATATCCTGCATATGTCGGACCTGGGACTGTGGAACATGATAACGGACCCGGATATGCGGGACGTAAAATTTTATATTGACCAAACCATGGCAAGGCTGCTGGGGGTAAAGGAAAACCTATCCCCGGAAGCCTGTTTTGAGTTCTGGTACAAACGGATCAACAGGGGGAACCATTC
>ENA-OQCW01001214-OQCW01001214.1-human-gut-metagenome-genome-assembly--contig:-NODE-1214-length-11020-cov-12.110989_pt1 | contig 11020 bp, 12 predicted proteins | sample MGYA00242767_ERZ504593 | MGnify/ENA primary metagenome ERZ504593 (study PRJEB26092, sample SAMD00036307) | human gut metagenome | host: Homo sapiens | study: EMG produced TPA metagenomics assembly of... | reverse complement strand
GGAAACACTCTTTTCCACATGGGAGGAACATGCCGAACAGCTCATGCCTGTTACGTCAAACTTTTCCTTCATGTCAATCTCCATTTCTAAATACAAACCGTTATTTCATCAATTTTTTTAACAGTTCACAGAGTTCGTCGACAGCCTGCTCATTGCCTTCTTTGATGTCTTCGGAAACGCAGGTTTTAATATGGCGTGCTAACAGCTCCTTGTTAAATCCGTTTAATGCAGCCTGGATCGCAGATACCTGTGTGACGATATCCACGCAATATCTGTCATCTTCCACCATGGCACGCACTCCCCGCACCTGTCCCTCTATCCGGGAAAGTCTCGTAAGCAGTGCCTTTTTTTCTGCACTCTCACGCTGTTTATGCTTCACATTATCTCCGTTTGCGCTGCATTTTTCACATGCCATCTGTCTGCCTCCGGTCTGTATAGTCTGTTCTGTTCCTGATTTTTTATCACGGTTTTACATCTTTATTGTATACCATATACCCCTATTGGGTATCTTGAATTTACATCACGATCTGTATTTTGTCAAGAGATTTTCAAATGTTAAGAATTTTTATCAACAAACTTTATTCTCCGCAATCCACACAGTGTGATCAGCATTGTCACAAATTCCGCCGCCGGGAAGGCCATCCATACCCCGTTTAATCCAAATATTGCGGACAGTATAAATGCAAAGAAAATGATCGCCACAAAACCTCGGGAAATCGACGCTGCAAATGCATATTTTGTAGATTCGACAGCACTTAATATGGCAGTCCCTACGATATTGATCCCGGCAAATAAAAATCCGATAAAATAGATCCGCAGTCCGGTTTCTGCGTAGTCAGCAAGCGTCCTGTTATGTTCGCCATTAAACACTGCAGTCACCACAGGTGCAAACAGGTAAATAAAAATAACCAGAAGTACAGAGACGCCTACTGCAGTCGTAACCGCCATTTTTAAATAAGTTTTCACATCTTTATGAATATCCCTGCCATATGCCTCGCTGACTAACGGCTGGGAGCCCTGTGCAATTCCGTTAAACAGGGCAACTGCAACAAGTGATGTGTTTGCAACCACGCCGTAAGCCGCCACTCCGGTATTTCCGGCAAGTCCAAGGATGATCATATTAAAGACGACCGTGATCACACCGGATGAAATCTCTCCCACAAAAGAGGACACACCAAACTGACAGCAGAAAAGTATTTTTCGCAAAGATGGCAGCATCGGCTTAAATTTTACCGTACATTTTTCCGAGCGGAAATGGATACAGCAGATCAGGATGCCGACCAACGGGGAAAGTGCCGTTGCAAGCGCAGCTCCTTCCATGGAAAGTCCCAGTGGGAACATCAGTACATAGTCAAACACAATATTGAACAGACTGCTGAATAATGTCGCAGCCATTGCGATCGACGGATTCCCATCGTTGCGCACAAATGCATTGCAGATATAATTCCACATAAAAAAGGGCGCAAAACTCATAAAAATGCGCGTATAATTTTTCCCAACCGCAACGATCTCTGCATCCCCGCCAAGCATGGCGATCAATTTATCCGGGAAAAATATTCCTACAAGCATAAAAAGCAGGCCAACAATCAATGCCCATGACAGTGCATGGAAAAAGTATCCGTCTGCATTCGGATGTTCCTGATTCCGCTCGATCACCAGACGGATCGCTGAACCGACACCCATCATTGCCCCGATGGCAAAGATCATGTTGTAGACCGGCAGTACCAGATTGAGTGCGGTGATACCATCCGTCCCCACCGCAACAGAAATAAAGTAGGTATCTGCCAGAATATAGACAGACATACCTACCATGCCAAGCATGTTCTGCGAGACATACTTTACAAATTTTTTTAACATAGTAATCCCCATTTTATCAACTTCAATCATAGATTGTGCACTTCTTGGACAATGCTATTGTCATGAATAATAGACCGAACACAAAATTTCAATATTTTCTATATTCGGTCTTATACCCGTTTTACTATTTAATTTTGATGATTAAGAACCCATTGCAATAAACCATTATAATCTACGCTTCCCGATGCAACATTAAGAATTGTTTCATATAATTCTTTTTGCGTATATTTAAGTTCTATCCCGTTCAACGCAAGAAATACAAGCATTGCATGTGTTCCAATTCTTTTATTACCATCTATCATACAATGATTCTTTATCAGTCCATATCCTAATCTTGCAGCTTTCGCCTGTATTGTCGGATATAATTCGTCCCCTTCAAAGGATTGAAAAGGCGTTTCCAAAGCCGAGTCCAATAAATTATAATCTCTGACTCCATCGCTTCCACCAGTCTGCTGAATTAATTGAGTATGAAGCATAAGGATCTGCTCTTTGCTCAATTTTTTCATTTAGCCAGCACCTCATATGCTTCCCTATTCTGTTCCATAAGCTGCTTCGAAATACTCAATACATCATCATCAGATGCTATCATATCTTTATCCGCTTTACTAAAGTCTATAACAAGGTATCTTGGTACATTGTTTTTCAAAATTACTGCTGAACCGCATTCATCTACCAGTCGTGCAACCTTAGAAAAATTCTGGTTTGCTTCGGAAATTGAAACCATTGTATTTGTATCTATAGTCATTTGAACACCTCCATAATCTTTTTACAATAGTATACACATTTTTTAGGATAAATTCAACCTAACACAAACAGGCAGGTCGTATCCGACCTGCCTGACTTATTATTCTGATTTCTCTGAACCTTACTTTTTATGTTCTTTTATATAAGCGCTTTTCCAAGACTTCTGCACGCTTCTAATGCTTCAGCGTCCGGTGCTTCATGTGCGATCACACCTTCACCATTTACAACAGTTGCTCCTGCTGCATTCATGCGTTCTTCCCAGTCGCGCATCCACTGTCCGTCACCCCATCCGTAAGAACCGAATAAAGCGATCTTTTTGCCTGCTGCAAAGCCTTCTACCTCTTCTACGAAAGGCTCCATCTCGCTCTCCTCTAATACTTCAGCTCCCATTGCCGGGCAGCCTAATGCAAATGAGGATGCAGCTTTTAACTCATCTACGGATACTGCAGATACCGGAACAACGTCTGCCTCTCCGCCTGCTGCCTTGATTCCCTCTCCAACTGCATTTGCCATTGCTTCCGTATTTCCCGTCTGGGACCAGTATGCCACGATAATCTTGCTCATATTTCCTCCATTCCTGTGCTTATTTTTGCACATTCATTTTATACAAACGGATTCCTGGTCTCGCACGACGCCTTTGCCGCATCAAGCCGGGTGTTTTCCGTTTTTATCTTATTTACTTTCATCTGAAAATCCAGTCATACATCAAATGATAGAATATGCTTTTGTAAACATTCTGTTATCATGAGTCCATCTAGGCAGACTCTAACATCTTGCCGTAAAGCAGAAGTTCATGGATTTCCATGCCGGACGATATCAGGCGGATCGCGTCTTCCTTTGCCTGATTGTAGCGGTCAAATGTTATTCTTGCCGCATCCACATCTCCATATACTTTCCAGTAACCGCAATATAGGTAATTGCGTCCCTCGTTTCGGATAAAACCTAACACATCTTCTACAGGATAACCCAAGAGCAGTCCAAGCTCATGTGGAAAAGACAGATGATCCTTCATATATTTTTGATAGCGGGCACACAGTTTTTCAAAAATGTCGATAAGGCGTAATGTCTGATACCCAAACAATCTCATCGTTTCCTTCACATCTTCTTCGTTCAGATAAGCGAGTAGTTGTTTTTCACGAAAAAGCAGGAATATTGTACGATGTTTTGTCTGGTAGAGTGTATGTACAGTAATTTCTGTATTACGGAACAAATCTTTCACATCTTCTTCGTTGCTCTTTGTCACCGTAAGAAGATTTGACAGTTTGATTCCCGTAAGAAGCGGGGCACATTGCAGTGCCAGTTGAGTCTTTAATTCTTTTTTATCCATCTTCTCCAGAATCTCTAACACTTCCCTGCTCATGGTCATCTCCCATAGAACAACAGATCTCTCGATCCATTGTTTTAACATATATAGTTAGTTTATCCTAACTCCTGTTTAAAAAAGAAAGAGTTGCTAGAACTCATTTCCTTTTCTGATAGTTAGATTACACTAACTTTGGTTATTTGTCAATAACTTTTTTTTAATTTTTCTATTATTTTGATGTTGGGGCAGATAGTGCATTTAAACTTCTTGATTGACAAATTGCACAAAGCCGTGTCTGTTTTGTTCCGTTGTACGAAAATAAGAAAATCTAAGCCTGCCTGAGTCAGGTTTTCTCAGAGTGACGTGAACGGCAACAACGAGTCCTCCATGACTCGATGCTGCCTTGTTCTGCCATCCGTGGCAGAACATCACTGTGTATTACCAGGCAGTCTAAGATTTACTAATTTTCTCCCAAAGTCACAAAAGCAGTCTCGGCTTTGTGCAATTTGCCAGTCGTTATGTTGTGAATGCACTATTTGCCCCCAACATCATTATTTTAAGAGTGTATGATTTAGTGTCATTCTATATTGATCAAATTTGATACAACCGCACTGATTCGCTCTGAACCGAGAACCTTCCCCACTAAATTTATAACTTCTTCCTCTGAGGAAAGCGTAAACTCACTTTTATCCATTCCAATTTCGTCAGCTATGGACTTTTCCAATGATACTTCCACAGGATATACCGATATGCCAAAAGCAACAAACATAATCCTGTATTTATATTTTGGTGCCGCTTTTGCTGTTATATAAAATTCATAAATAAATTTGCTCTGTTGATCACCTAAAATATTTTGCACGTCAAAGCCATTATCCTGCTCAAAAAAAACTCCCTGCCAGTTCCAGTCCATTTGGTCTAGAATAACTTTTATAATCCCCCTTATAAGGCGAAATCCTTGCAATCACTTTTCCATCTGTCATTTCAAACAAATATTTACATTGCTCACTTATGATATCGTGCGGTGTGTGTATCTTCTTTTCTGTTTGTACTCTCCATAAATTCTGCATCATGCATCCTCCTTAATACCAAATACGATCGGCAGGTGATCGCTATATTCTTTCCGGTTCGGTATCCCTTTACCATCTGCTAAAACACCACTGCTTGTTTCTGCCACAATCTTCAGATTATCTTTATCAAAATATTTTACCATATCAGCACTGACAATAACCTGATCAAAAATATGTTTGTAAAAATTGAATGCACCTCCCGAATCATAATAGCATGTGCTGTGAGGTGTATTCAAATCACCAAAAAAATTCCACATGGGGTTATAAAACATCTGATAGTTTTCCCCATATACGTCTCTCTCACGCTTATTTTCGACAATGTCAGCATATGGCAAAGCATGAAAATAATTCGCTTTTAACATTACCTCTTCAAACGGATCAGCATTAAAGTCCCCTGCTATGATAACCTTTTTATGTTCCGCTTCACTTTGTGCCTCACACAATGCATCCATAAACTGTTCTGCCACAATTTCCCTGTCTCTGTTTTCAGCATATCGCTTACTTGGAAAATGTAACCCCGCAATCAAAAAGTCTGTTAATGCATTGTTTATGGAACATATAAAATAATATTTTGAATCCCTGATCAACTCTACATTAAACTTCATACTTACGAGCATTTTTGCCCTGCTGTCTTCTGGAACAGGTGCAGTTTTAAAATCCTTTCCATTCACTGAAAGCATATCGCACATAAGCTTCATATCAAAAGTATATTCAGCCAAAATCACAATGTCTATGTTATTTTCTAATATCAGTTCTATTATTTTTTGTCTGACATTTTCTCCCCGTATACTGTGCCTGTCTTCCTCTGTCCGTATTCCCGCATTCCAATACAAAATATTTATCATCCACAGCTCCATTATTTTTTATCCTGAAAATTCGGTCCATAAAATAATTTCCGTCTCACTCCTCCAGCGCCGCATTCATGATCTCCATCTTCTCCTCTGCCTCATAGATCAGGCGGCTGCACTCTTTCAGTTCATCCGAAAAATCCATCGTGACATCCTGATAGAGCGACTTGTACTTGATGTCGTGCTCCAGGCTCGCCCAGAGATCCATCGCAAGGGTGCGGATCTGCAGCTCGACGGGTACCATCTGTTTTTTGTTCATAAAATAGACCGGCACACGGATAATGATGTGCAGGCTGCGGTAACCGTTGCCTTTCGGCTGCTCGATATAATCTTTGATCTCCATGATATGTATGTCATCCTGCGCCATCAGGCGGTCACGGATCAGATATACATCCTTGATATAGGAACAGACTACGCGCACTCCGGCGATATCGTAAATATTGTTGCACGCTGCGCTGAGTGTCAGATCAAGATTCTTTTTCTGAAGCTTTCCCAGAATGCTTTTCGCCGATTTCAGCCGCGTGTCGATGTGATGGATCGGGCAGCGCAGTTTGCGGTATTTAAACTCATCCTCTATGATCTCAAGGCGCGCGGTCGTCGCGCACATCGCTGCGTTGTACATGCGCAGGATCGGATCAATCGTCTGGGAAAACTGCTCCTTCATATCCGCGATATGCTCCATGTCATCATCGACCATGCCGCGCACCAACATCAGACTGTTTTCCTGCGCTGCATCCGCTGTTTCTTCTGCATCTTCCACCTCCACAGAAGCCTCATACTGCTCCTGCTGTTTCTCATCCTGTACAAGTGTCTGTCTCTGTATCATAACAAAAAACCCCGTTTCTAAATTGTTTTCTTCTTCATTGTCACGCCGTCTTTTCGCATAGCATCTGTTGAGCGTAACTGTCTCTCACTATAAATATTAGTATAACAGATACCGCCAGAAACGGCATAAAGTCTGTATGAAATATTTATAAACAATTTAAAAACAGGGTTCTATTTTCTATAATTCGATGCCGCAGCCTTTCATCAGCTCTCTTGCAGAATCTAAGGAATCTACGCCGTGAAGGTTTTTGATCGGCGCAAATTCTCTCTCACGCACTACCTCATATGGAATACAGTCATCCATCATGTGCACCATATCAAGCACCAGTGTCTCGAATTTGTATCCATTTGGCTGCTCCGGTTTCACAAATGTGCCGTCCACATCCATGTATGGGATCTTTTTCTCTACCACATGGATCGGCATTCTTGCGTCTGCGATCTGCTCTAATTTCTTTTCTGAGAACAGATAGTTTAAGATTACGCCAAAACCGTATTTTAAATCACCGTTTTCTTTGCGCGCCGTTGCCATCTCCTCTGTCATCTCGTAGTATTCTGCGATCGAAGGTTTGCCATCTTCCGTACAGAGTACACCGACACGTTCGTCCGGTGCAGCTTTTCGTACTACTTTTGCACCACTCTCGCATCCGTAAGCGATGGTTGCGCCGACAAACATCGGGTCTGCGATGCGCTGTAAGCAGTTATCTACGGCAAATACGTTGATCCATTCAATACCTCTTTCTTTGATATCAGAAAGAAGTCCTGCATTTACCATAGATGAAAACCAGCCGCCGTTGCCGTTTGGAGACATTGCCACCTCAGTCTGGGATTCCATATAGATCCGTCCCTCATAATCGCATGCCGGCACCATTTCCTGTACGAAAAATTTCACATAATCTTTCGGATAACCAAAGTAATCATGTTCCTCAAAAAAAGCTGTCGTATCTGCGTTGTTGATATTGCTTGTCATAATATAAAGCGGTACATATACTCCTGCCTCATCTGTCACGTCCATCAGATTGCGAAGCAGCTGCTCAAATAAATATAACTCTTTGGCCACTCCGATATTTAATGTTCCCTTTGGCCGGTCAAGTCCAAGGCGGGTTCCCTGTCCGCCCGCTAAAAGCACCGCACCGACTTTTCCCTCACGGATCGCCTTTAAACCGAGTCCTTTGAATTCAGCCCCTCTTGCCTCGATTTCGCTAACTTCCACTGCATCTAACGGAGCAAATACACCGCGCTCATTGACAGTTTCTTTTCTTTCAATGTGTTCTAATACTGAAAAATCAATCTCCTCTAATCGCTTTGTCAGTTTCTCATTCTGCTCTGTGGTATTTTTCTCCATCATCGCCTTGATGTATTTCTGATTATCATCTTCCCAAATTTTCATTCGCTTCTCCATTTCTTATCTTATAAAATAGCTGCATCACGGTTTTGTACTCATACCATCTTCAGATATGCATAACTTTTCACATACGCAACCCACTCTCTATATTATATAATAGACTTCTCATTCCCGCAACCAAACCTTAGTTGAAACCACGGAAACCCTTTCCGATAATCTCACTGCTGTTTGTGATTGCAATAAACGCAGATGGCTGGTTCATACGGATATAATTACGAAGTTCTACCGCCTGACTCCGCTTCATGACCGTTAAGATCACCGTCTTCTGATTGTGCTGGTAAGCACCTTCTGCCTGATAAACCGTAGCACTGCGGTTTAATTCTTTTGTGATAAATTCACAGATTGGCTCCGGATCGTTGCATATAATCGTAAAATACTTGCACAGGTTGATACTCTCGATCACATTATCGACTACCAGAGATTTTGCCAGAAGACCGCACATGGAACAAAGACCTGTCTGCGCATCAAATACAAGACAGGATGCAACGACGATTCCAAGATCCACTAAAAATAATGCTGCTCCAATGTTCAGCTTCGTATATTTCTTTAAGATCATTGCCACGATATCCGTTCCGCCGCCGGACGCTCCGATATTAAACAGAATTGCCGCGGAAAATGCCGGCAGTACGATCGCATAGATAAGCTCTAATACCGGCTGTCCGGTCAGAGGCGCATCCATCGGAAACACCCGCTCCGCAAAGCTTAACCCAACCGATGTCAGTACACTGACGTAAACAGTTTTGACTCCAAATCCTCTTCCAAGGAATATAAATCCAAGTACCAGCAACAGCATATTGATGATAAAGGTAAGATTTCCCGGAGATGTCGGAAGTACGGCACCCAGCACGACTGCCAGACCGGTTACTCCGCCAAACGAAAAATTATTTGGAAATTTAAATACATACACTCCCACAACAAGAATCAGTGTTGCAACAGTCAGCACCACATACTCTTCCACGGTACGTTTGATCTTTCCAAGATTCTTCTGCATTTCTTTTGTCCTCACTCTTTGCATATTTCGCAGAAGAAGTATACTACATCTCTTACTGATAATAAAGTACCTTTGTGCAAATCGGAACTGCATTTTTTTCGGACATCAGAGATCAGATATCTGCATCTCCTTTTGCATGCTCTTTCCGCTTTTTGCATATATCAGAAATTACCTGAATGAGTTTTTCTGCATCCAATGGTTTGGAAATGTGCGCATCCATGCCGGCTGCCAGACTCCGCTCCTCATCATCTGCAAATGCATTTGCTGTCATCGCGATGATCGGAACGGTTTTTGCATCTTCTCTCTCCAGTTTCCGGATGCACTGCGCTGCCTCCAGACCGCCCATAACAGGCATCATCAGATCCATCAGAATCACATCATATCCACCCGGTTCTGATGCTGCAAACAGATCAACAGCTTCTTTGCCATTCCATGCCTCCTGTACCTGTGCCCCCTCATTTTCCAGCACAAACCGGGCGATTTCCATATTTATCTCATAATCTTCCACCAACAGTATTTTATCATTTTCAATTCCCTTTACTGCATCGGTACTTTGTGTCTGCTCCGTCTGCATTTCGATGCTGTCATCCGGCAGAAACGGGATCACAAGTGTAAACCGGGTGCCTTTTCCAGGCTCACTCACGAAGTGGATCGTTCCTTCCATCTGTTCTACCAGTTTCTTTACGATTGCAAGTCCAAGTCCGGTTCCGGTATAGGAAGTGCGTGCTGAACTGTTTTCCTGCACAAACGGTTCAAATGCATGTTCCTGAAATTCCGGGCTCATCCCGATCCCATTATCGGTACACACAAACTCAAACACGGCTTTTTCATTTTTCGGCGGCAGCTCCCGGCACTCCAAAATCACTTTTCCATTTGGTTTATTGTATTTTACCGCATTTGAAGTAATATTTTGTAAGATCTGCCGGACATGAAGAGAGCTTCCAAGCAAATTTTCATGGTTGATCTCTCCTTTTTTTACCGTCAGTGTGATTCCCTGTTCAGTTGCCGCCATCCCGACTACTGTCTCCACTTCTTTTAATATTTCAGAAATGGAAAATGGCTTTTCCTCCAGCTTAATCTGCCCGGATTCCAGTTTATTCATATCCAGAACATCATTGACCAGCTCCATCAGAAAGGTGGATGAAAGCAGAATCTTATCCAGACACTCCTCCTGTTTTTTGGGATTTCCGATATAATACCGACAGATATCCACCATTCCGCGTATCCCATTGATCGGTGTGCGGATATCGTGGCTCATCCGCCGTAAGAAATCCGTTTTCGCAATGTTTGCCTGCTCTGCCTGTTCCACCGATTTTTCCAGTTTTTTCTGATAGTCCATCTCACGCATTTTTTCGTCGGTAATATTTCTGCTCAGAAAAAGCGCCGCCTCAACATTGCCATGTGCGTCATGATGCTGCGGCACCAGCATGATGCTGAACCATTCTCCCTTTCCGATTTCGGTCTGGCAATTGATATAATCTTTTCCCTGCAGCCGCTCTGCAAGTGTATCAGGGTTTACAAAGTCCCAAAATTTCTGCCGTTCTGACTGCGCAACTGTATTTTTACAGAAAAATTTCATCATGTTAGCAGTGTTTGTCTCATTGCCGGTCATTTTTCGAATCTGGTCAGATGCTTTGATCATTTCCCATGTATTCTTTTTGAGATCTAACAGCATACAGATAGAAAATACACTGCTGACAGATTGGATGATATGATACTGTTTTTCCATCTGGCGCATATTCGATTCCGCCACATACCCCCGTACCAGCATAAATGTCATCCAGCACAATATGTATACACCCATGGTACCGATCACAACCTTTGTACGCAGTGCATATATCGCAGTTTCGGGGAAAAATGCATAAAGTGTATAATCTTTCATCTGCTTGATCTCCCCATACCAGCTGCCTCCCGTACTTTCCAGATGGATCATCCTGTGCTCATCCCCTGTATCATATGTCCGGTGTAAAAATATCACGATAA
>ENA-OQCW01001212-OQCW01001212.1-human-gut-metagenome-genome-assembly--contig:-NODE-1212-length-11028-cov-3.080543_pt1 | contig 11028 bp, 6 predicted proteins | sample MGYA00242767_ERZ504593 | MGnify/ENA primary metagenome ERZ504593 (study PRJEB26092, sample SAMD00036307) | human gut metagenome | host: Homo sapiens | study: EMG produced TPA metagenomics assembly of... | reverse complement strand
ATTCATTAATTCTCATTTTTTACTTAAAGAAATCATCAAGAAGGTATATCTTATGATCCTAATGGTTAACAGGAAAATAAAATCAGTTTTATCATGTAGGGAGCAAAGATAACGAAAAACTCTTACCCCACCATATACTATCCCGGAATTTTTCGGCAGGCAGGATAGCGGCCATCATAATCCGGGAATTAGTTGAACTTTAAATATAAGCCAAACTGACAAATATCTAAAAATACTGATAGGAAAGATATAAAAGAAAGCAGGTAATTACATATGTAATTACCTGCCTAATGCGCTTTTAAGTAAAGTTATGTACTTTCTTTGGTGGTGCCACCAGGAATCGAACCGGGGACACAAGGATTTTCAGTCCTTTGCTCTACCAACTGAGCTATGGCACCAAGTCAGTGGTTAAGCACATAGGAACTTACTTCTCAGCACATTCAATAAAAAACCTTAGCTTCTCGTTTGTGGTTGCAAAGGTAGACATATTTTTTGATTCTACAAATTTTCTACAAATTTTCTGTGAAATTCTTTTTGATTTCAAAAAATGCTTTACCTTTGCACTCGCAAAACAGAAACGGAATGTAGCGCAGTTGGTAGCGCACTACGTTCGGGACGTAGGGGTCGGGCGTTCGAGTCGCCTCATTCCGACACTGTAAAGGATAAGAGGGTGTATCGTAATGAACGATGCACTCCTTTTTTCATCATGCCCTATAGTAACCAGTTAACTGAAATGAAGACTTATCCAAGAATTATGAGAAAAGATTATTCGAGAATTCTTGCCCGATTTCAAAAAGTTACATTTTTCCCTACCATAGTAGTTGGAATCCTGATACAAGTTCTGCCGGATCCTGCACCAAGTTCTGTGAAATCTTGTGCCAAGTTCTGCCTCACGACCTCACTCTTCCAGTGAAAAGACTAAATATTTACTTTTAGAAATAATAAAGAAAAATATAGATAGCGCTCCAGTTCTGCCACAACCGCCAATCGGGAGGGAACGGCAAACCAATGTCCTAAAGCATAAAACCTCTGCGGTTAATAAAAGGCCGGTTACCCCATTACATGAAGTAACCAGCCATCCATTATCCTGTTACCTAGTTAATTATCAAAACTTATAAGCTGCTTTACGTAACTCTTTCACTGAACCAAATGGTTTATTGGGCTTCAGGTAACGACCCATGAACTTATAAATGTCCAGACGAATCTTGCTTGACTCATAAGTGTCTAACCGATCAAAACTATGCGCACCGGGAGCACGCTCAAATATCTTATATTCAAACTTTTTGCCTTCTGCTTTCAAAGCTCGAATCATTGATTCCACTTCGATCACATTTACATCATCATCACTGGTATTGGTGTAGATAAGTAACGGGTCTTTCAACTTCTCCGCATGCCACACAGGAGAACGCCGTTTGTATTCCGCAATATTATCCTTGGCAGTCTGCCCGATATGATTCTTGGCCGAAAAGATTTTGCGATAACTGTCGCTGGCATATCCCATACGCATGATTACATCCGAAACCGGCACACCGGCGAAACCACATTTATATTGTCCCGGATAATTGAAAAGATTCATCAGCGTAATCATACCACCATGACTCCATCCCATGATACCCACACGGTTACCATCCACAATATCAAAATTATCCACCATATAGTTACGGCTGATATATACATCCTCATTCTCCAATCCACCATAATCAATATTATTGTATGTACCCGAACCATATCCTGTACTTCCCCGGTAATCCGCTGCTACCACAATATATTCCTGCGCTATCAACTCGCGGATGATATGAGCATAATAGGTGTCCATATCGGCATGTACCCCACTATGAGGAAATACGATTAACGGATATTTCTTGTTTTCATCCACGCTTTTGGGAATAAAAATGTATGCTCTGAATTTAAGTTCGTTACCGGCACTCATCGAAGTAGGGTTGAACTCCTTCCAACGCGGTGGTCCACATAATATTACCTTATCCACATGGGCGATATCACCCACTTTCTCGTACCACAGGACATCATCAATTTTTTTCATTAACTGGTCAAACTGATGAACGGACAACTGTGCCCGTACTATTCCGGGCATACTACATAGGCAGCACACCAATACCACAAATTTTACTATTCTGTTTTTCATAAGCATATATTTAAATAATAATTATATAGAATATCAACTCTTGGAGTATCCCGGATTTTGTTCCATTTCAGGACTAAAGATAAACTGGTCCTCAGGAATCGGCAACACACATTTATAAAAATCCCAATCCACTTCTTCGTCCACACTGGGCAAATGATATCCTCCCTTTCCGAATAATAGTCTTACCATTCCGCAGCAAATCAAAGAAACGATGTCCTTCACCTACCAGTTCCTTACTTCGCTCGTCCAAAACACGATCCAAAGTATAGTCAGCCATTGTCACCTCGTTCTCAGGATTACCCCGTTTCACAATATCGTTCAAATAGCCAAGTCCTTGAACCGCAGCATCACCACCCAACTTACAACCAGCCTCAGCAGCAATCAGGTACACTTCGGACAAGCGAAGAACCACATTATTACATTCCAACGGTGCAGTCTTCATGTCCGTTCCTCTCAGTTTGTACAACCACCATACCGTTTTTCCCGCATATTTATTCTCCTCCAGCAACTGCCCACGCACATCTCCCGGATCAGCCAGCATCTGCTCCGCATATTTCTGAGTGACAAATCCCTTCTGATAGCCATACCAGTTCAATAAATACCCCCATGAATCCCGTCCCGGAGTATCATCCACACTATTGGCTATCTCAAAAAACGATTCCGAGCCAAACTTGGTTTCCACCGACCAGGCAGCCACATATTTCTCATGCGGATAAAGTGCATAGCTTCCCGATGCATCCACATCCTTTATCAGTTGATCCGCCATATCAAACGCTTTCCGGTTATCATTATGATATAGGTAAACACGAGCCAGCAATGCACGGGCCGCATACTTGTTCATACGCCCGTTATTTTTCTCTTCGGACATCAATGTAACCGCCTCTTCCAGCGTTTCTATAATAAAATCGTACGCTTGAGCAACAGTAGAACGAGAAGGATTTTCGTATGTTCCCACCAAATGATCTATCAACGGAGCACCCAGTGACGCACCATTATCTTTCGTATAAGGATATCCAAAGCAACGAGTCAAATCAAACTGGCAAAGCGCAATCACCGCCATCGTTTCACCTTTCAAAGCATTCAGTTTCTTTTCATCCCCACTTTCAATTTTTCCTTCAGCAATAGCATTCAGAATATTCCACGCCTCACGAAGAATATAAAAAGGTCGTCCCCACAATGAACCGGCATTCAAACTATTAGGACGATGATTGAACATATAGCATGTATTGCATACTCCACTTTCCTCAGAACTCTGCATATCATCCCCCTTCATATCTCCATAGGCAAACATAGCAGCCCCATAATATCCGGAACCCGACATCAGATCATACAATCCATTCACCGCATTATCCACATCGGTTACTGTACGGAAAGCTATAGCAGTAGGAATCTTATTGCTAGGAGCTGTATCGAAGAAATCACCACAACCGGTAACAAGTAGTGAAGCTAATCCTAAAATAAAAAGTATTTTTTCATAATGGTTCTGTTTTTAGTGCAATTGATGATTAAAATTTAAGTTCCAACCCGAAAGCATAAGTTTTCAATGGAGGGGTGTAAAATCCTACCACGCCACTCATCTCAGGATCATATTGGCCGTAAGCTGCCCATGTCAACAAATTCGTACCCGAGAAATAAATACGGGCATTCCCTATTCCTAATTTCTGCAACCATGCTTTAGGAGCATTCAATCCCAATATCAGACTTTTCAGACGAATATGATCCGTAGAATGGATGGCACGCGAAGAATTATAGTTACCCCCTTTTTTATTCCCATATACAAAACGGGGGACATCCGTTATATCACCCGGTTTCTGCCAACGGCGGCGTTGCTCGGTACTTTTATTGCTTATCACTGAATAACCATCATCTTGCAGAATGTAGGATGCATTATCATACGAATAACCACCGAAACTATAAGATAAATTGAATGACAAGTCAATGAATTTATAATTAAAGGTATTCATAAAGCCTCCCGAGATAGTAGGCGTAATATCTTTCAACGGAATAGGACTTGCCTGCCCCGGATCGGTCACTTTATTTTTTGTATAATTGCCATTCTCATCCTGTTGGTTATCATAATACAAGGCACTTCCAGTCTCAGGATCCACCCCCGCATACTCACGCAGATAAATAGTATTAAATGGATAACCTTCCTTACGTACATACCTGCCATCCACAAACCAAGGCAAATCTGCCAGTTTCAGAATCTTATTTTTATTATGGCTCAAATTGAAGGCGGTAGTCCAGCTGAAATCTTTCGTCTTGATGTTATTGGAACGAACTTCAAGTTCCACACCGGTATTCCGCATCTGTCCCACATTGGTCAGCAGAGAAGAAAAACCGCTGATGGAATTCAATTGCTTGCTCATCAATAAATCTTTCGTTGTACGCGTGTACCAATCCAAAGAAACATTCACACGACTGAACAAGCCGATATCCAGCCCCAAATTCAGTGCATAATTCTTCTCCCAAGTCAGTTCCTCATTCCCCAATGTACTTTCCCACGGAGAAGGTTTTCCATTATAAAACGCCCCTGTGGTATAAGTACTCTGATAACCATAATATGAAGAGGGAAGATTCCCATTCACCCCATAGGAAGCACGAAGTTTTAAATCACTTAATACTGATTTCAACGACTGCATGAACTTTTCCTGAGAAAGTCTCCATGAAGCGGACAAGGACCAGAAATTCCCCCAACGAGTATCGGGAGACAAGCGGGATGATCCATCCCTGCGAAAACTGAAACTGGCATAATATTTATCACCATAAGAATAGTTCACACTAGCCACATAGGACATTAATGCATCTTCCTGCAATTTCTGGTCAGCATCTATCGGATCGGCTGCATTTCCCAATGAAGTGTTGATATCCTGCCCGTAAGTTTTCTTTGCAGCATACAAATCCTCATAATCATACTTCATCACCTCGAAGGCAGCGACCGCACTAACAGAATGTTTACCGAAAGTTTTAGAATAAGTCAGATTATTCTGTGAAGTATACCGCATACGGTCAGTCATCTGCATACGTCCCCGTCCCTGATAAGTAGCTCCATCACGTCCTTCAGGAGACTGAAAGAAAAAGTCCTTTGTCAACGAATAATCTACCGTAAACACACTGGATATCTTCAAATTGTCCCACACATTATAAGCTATTTTAGCCGTACCCATCGCACGTACCGTCCGAGCATAATAATCATTCACCTCGGCCTCCAATACCGGATTATATCCATTGTTTTCACGATACCCGCTGGCATACGTTCCATCCTCATTATAAATGGGAGTAGAAGGCGTCAGATTCACTTTTGATGCATAAATGGCACTTCCATAAAATTTACCCTCAGGTAAATGAACGTTCTTTGTCCACGAAAAAGAAGCGTTCATTCCAAATTCCACCTTTTTATACTTGTTACTTGCATCCACACGCCCGTAAAGCGCTCCATTTCTGAATTCAGGGAAACACCCGTCTGCTTGGTATATCCCAAAGAACCGATAAAAACTGGAATTTTGGTTGCCAGCACTAGCAGACAGGTTATAATCCTGTTGATAACCTTTCTTGAACAGAGCGCTTTCCCAATCCGAATACCCCTGAGGCAGGCGTTTGGCATACTGGTCGATATTCGCATCAGCATACTGCTGTGCCTCTTGTTCACTTACTCCCTTATCCAGTTGAAAATTAACCAGTCCTTCATGAATCAATTCCCTCCTTTCCTCACCTCCCATCAGCGGACGATATGTATAAGCGAAATCAGTGATTCCATATTTTGCCGCCATATTGACACGAAGTTTACCTTCTTTTCCTTTTTTAGTAGTGATAAGCACTACTCCATTAGCACCTTTCGCACCATACAATGAAGCCGAGGCTGCATCCTTCAAAACAGTGATACTTTCAATATCTGCCGGATTCAACGTTTCAATAACTCCCATTCCTCCCGCTTCGGACATACTGGTAAAGTTACTCAAGTCATAAGATGGAATAGGCACTCCATCTAATACATACAGAGGCTCGGTGGAAGCATTCATAGAAGCGATTCCCCGTACCCGTAAAGTTGTTTTCGCACCGGGTTGCGAAGAAGTACCGGCAACTACACTGATGCCCGGTATATTCGATTCAATCATCTGCCCTACGGATACAACAGGTAATGCCTCCAGTTTTTCTGTAGTCAGAACAGAAGCAGATCCCGTATAAGTTGCCTTCTTGAAATCTCCATATCCGGTAACGACCACTTCGTCCAACGTATTGGCATCTTCTTTCAATACAATATGAAAGTCTCCCTTCCCTTTTGTCGGAATATCCTGTGCCAGATATCCTATATAGCTCACAACCAACGAAGCGGATTCGTCCACTTCCAACGTAAACTTTCCATTAAAGTCGGTGATAACCCCATTGGTGCTTCTACCTTTTTCCACAACATTGGCACCAATCAGAGGTTCTCCCATTACATCTTTCACCACTCCCGTCACTCTTTTCTTTTTAGAACCAGGCTGCGAAACAGCTTTCTTCTCGATGAAATAGATTTTGTTGTTTCTGATCTCAAAAGTAAGATCAGTGCCTGAAAGAAGTCTTGTCAATGCCTCCTTCAGTGTAACATCTTTGAGTTGCATGGTTACCTTACGATTCACATCGACCAACTGGTCACTGAAAACCAAGCTCATTACCAGTCTGGCTTTTAATAGATGCCAGTACTTTTTCCACCCTCTCATTCTTAAAATCTAAAGAGACATTTTTGCGACTGTGCTGAAACAGTAAAGCCAAATAAAAGGACTCCCAACAGCAGTAATGTCTTCATTTTGGTTCTTGCTTTCATTTTCATCAATAGTATTAGTTTGAAACAAAAGAATTTCTTATATAGGCTAACACATCACTCCAAAGAAGGTATGAGTCCATTTTTCATTTTTTAGCAAAAAAAATAGATGCAAGTGTATTCACTCACATCTATTCCACTTTTCTTCTATAACCTTCGTTATTTAGAAGTTACTTCAAATACACCTTCTTCTATTTCCGTAAAAACAATATTCGAAACGGCTTCCAAATCATAGAGCACATCTGATGCATTGACTTTTCCTGTTGACAGAGTAAACCTGTTCTTCAATACCGCAGAATCTTTCACTATGAAATGAACATCATAATGTCTTTCCATTACCTTTATAATTTCACCGAGTGGAGTCAGATAAAAATTAAGGCTGTTGACACGCCATGCCGAAATCTGTTCCATATTATCCGGACGGGAGATCAGGCATTTCCCCGACTGACGGTTATATTCCGCACTCTCCCCCGGAACAAGTCTGTACTCTTTCGCATTATGATCTCTGAAAAGAATTCCTCCTTCATCCAAGGTTATCCAAATATTGGGTTCGGCGGAATATGCCTTTACATTGAATTTTGTTCCAGTTACTCTCACTTCCACCCCTTGCAAATCCACCTTAAAAGGGCGGTTCTCATCTTTGGCAACATTGAAATACCCTTCTCCCCAAAGCTCCACCGTACGATTGAACAATCCAAACTGCTTGGGATACCTCAAGCGAGAATCCGAGTTCAAATGTACAATACTGCCATCCTGTAAAATCACCCGGATCTGTTCACCATAAGGAACATTTATGTCAGCATATTCCGGTTCAGAGAAAATGCCCGTCCGGTTTGCCAAAAAGAACAAGGAAACACTTAAAAAAACAAACGGTAACAGCACAGCCGCCACCCACATCCATCTGCGACCAACCGGGCGTTGTCCGCGCTCACATTTTATCTCATTCATAAAACGCGCTTTCATCTTTACTTCAGGTATGGAATGCGAGTCAACACTTTCCGGCATTTCTTCCGACAACATCCCGATTTCCCAGTCAAAGCGTTCCGACAAATACTTATTACCTTCTTCCGTAGCAAACCAACTAACTACTTTCCGAGCTTCTTCAGGAGAAGCTTTGTTGTCAAGCACTTTATCTATCACCGACTCATCTATCTTCATAATCTATTTTTTTTCGTATATTTATAATAACACCTTATTCACAACAAAAGTATGAGTACATTTCAGACTATTAAATTAATCCATATCACAGGAAACCATATAATTAAAGACTCTATCTCGTTACGGAGGGCTTTATAGCCTGTGTGTAATGGGATTTCACAGTAGGAACAGTTATCCCCATCCTGTCGGCTATTTCCTGATTGGATAATCCATATTCTATTTTCAACAAGCAGATTTTTTGTTTCTGAGGAGGAAGCTTATCTATAGCAACCCGCAGGAATTTTCCGAGTTCACCATTTTCAAATTGTGTCAAAAAGTCGTCTTCATCTTCATCATTCACTTGTTGGGCCATTTCGTATAGTTTCTCGAAAACCAAACTACGATGCCTCAATTCATTCAGTATATAATTCTTTAAAATAGTAAATAGCAAACTACGGATACCCGACTCAAAGCTAAAAATTTGTCCGCTGTTCCCACAATTTCATAAAAAGATACTGAATCGCATCTTCCGCCTCTTCTTCTGACTTCAAAAAACGATAGGCTATGGTATATAATAACCGGTTATAGCGTTCAAAAACAGCGGCAAAGGCATATTCTTTCCCACGGCGAAGATCGTCATATAGTTTCTGATCAAAATCCGGATATTGATTCATAATAAATGCTTTTCCTAGTTTTATTAAAAGGCCGACTTAACACAAAGATAGTATAATTGAACCTATCTTATCTCAGAATACTCAAAAAATATACATCATTTCGTTTTCTAGTTCTAGAATTCTTTACACAAAATAAGTTATAAAAATCACTTTTTAGATACGGAAGAAAAGTGAATAAGACACCGTGATATCTTTTATCTCGGCGTCTTATTAAATCACATGCCGGTGTATTATCCCGGATTTGAGATATAAATCCGAATCCCTGCAATGACCCTACTTGAACAAACATTTTACTCCCCAACTCCAGACTCCGAAAGTTACGAATATCCCTTCTTATAAATAACAGTTATCTCTGATATAAAACTTGGCCCCGAAAGATTATACATCTTACAAGTGCAACATATATAATGATAACACCTGAAGATTTATAATGTGTCACGGCATCTTCTATCAATTAAAATCATAATTAAACCAATCAAAATAACATTTACCGCCTATTCCCAACGTATTATATGAATACAAGCCCACACGCGCACCTTTCCAATCGCCGAACTTTAACGAATAAGCATCTCCACATAAAATAAAATTACGGTTATCAAAAACTATAGAACAACTGGCAGCGATTCTTCATTTGCATCCAACATAACACGTAAATAGATTTTTTTACCGGAAACCATCTTTACTTGCTGAAATCGTCACCATTTTTTTCTAAATACAGATAACTTTTACCTTCCTCACGACTAATGCCAATTCCGTTATAAAGACTGCCTGTGCAGAACAATCCACCTCTTTGTCCAATCAGCCAGCGCTGAAAAATCAAGCAACACAGTGGCTGTGCTTAGATACCCCATACATTTTTGAGTTAACATATTGCGAGATTCTCTTAATGTTGCAGCCTTCAAGGCTTTCAAAGCAAGCCAGCCCCTACGCTCATTTAAACTCCAATGAGTATTCACTGGATTATGATTAAACTGCCATTGCAGCCCTAAAGTGTAAGAATTGAAATCATCAGTCGTTTGAGGGTGAGAAACAAGAACACTTTTGCTTACACCAGGCTTTGTCCAAACCTTTACCGGCTCACCTATCCCATTCATATCCATATCCACCCCTATCACGGGCCAATTCTCCATCCAACAAACAGGCTGCAAATGCACGACACGTCCCAAAGGTTCTGTCAGTTGGAAATGAAAAAACCACCATTCTCCTTCAGGCGTATCTACTAAAGCCCCTTGATGAGGACCATTTACAGTAGTGTTTCCCTGTTCCAAGACTACTTTCTTTTCGTATGGTCCATAGATATTTTTTGAACGTAAAATAGTCTGCCATCCTTCGCCTACTCCCCCTTCAGGAATGCTTAGATAATAATAACCATGCCGTTTATAAAATTTAGTTCCCTCAGCTACAGGACCTGTATAAATAATTTTCCCATCATCCAACAAAGTTTTACCATCCGGAGTCATACGATGTAGATAAATAGGACCTGCCCCTAACTGGCTACGCCCCATGTAGGCCTGTCCATCCTCATCCCAAAAAGAACAGGGGTCCTCCCAGCCGCCTATATTCTTCACACAATGCAACGGCGTCCACGGGCCATGAGGATCAGTAGCAGTACTCATCATCAGTCCTTCTCTAGGTGTACAAAAATAAATCCAAAATTTACCATCATGAAAACGGATAGCAGGCGCCCAAGATCCTCCTCCATAATTTTCATTATTATCCCATCCGGGAAAATCAAACCGATTATACACTTGACTGATGATTCTCCAGTTCACCATATCATCTGATTCTAACACCGGCATCCCGATATAATGAAAATCAGAGCAAACCATATAATATTTATCTCCCACTCTAATCACATCAGGATCAGAATAATCTGCATTTAAAATAGGATTTATATAAGTTCCATTACCTTGGTCACCCCAAGAAACAGCTTGTCCTTGTACCTTTTCCGACAAAAACAGCAAAACAAACAGAAAAGCCAAAAAGAAAAATCTCATAGTATCATTCATCATTAAAAAAGAAAATTGCCTTCATCATTCCTAAAGATAAATGATAAAGGCAATACACTAAATTATATACAATCAATCCCAAATCATTCAGCTACAACTTCAATTACGCGACTGTTAAGTTGCTGTGCAGTAAACAAATTCAATCCTACATTCATCAAGAATTCTCCAGAGAAAACCTCACCATTGCCTGATAAAGAAGAATTGGCTCCGGGCATCAAGTTGATTTCTTTCACACGATACATTTTGTCTGCATCAAGCCCCTGC
>ENA-OQCW01001211-OQCW01001211.1-human-gut-metagenome-genome-assembly--contig:-NODE-1211-length-11035-cov-2.063715_pt1 | contig 11035 bp, 17 predicted proteins | sample MGYA00242767_ERZ504593 | MGnify/ENA primary metagenome ERZ504593 (study PRJEB26092, sample SAMD00036307) | human gut metagenome | host: Homo sapiens | study: EMG produced TPA metagenomics assembly of... | reverse complement strand
ATAATAAATACCAGATCAAACTCCAATCCTTTCGATCCATGCATTGTCATAACGTGATGCCTCCGATCTGTCTCTTTTTGCTGCGACTGTCTCTTTAATTCCTCTGAATATTCTTCAATATGTGTAAACCACTCTTCAATCGTACGAAAGGCTTTTGCCCGCTCTTCAATCTCTCTCAGTACTTCTTTTAAATCTTCCATGTTGATTTTTCGAAATGCCGCATATTCTTTTAAAAATTCATCGTATCCGATATGTTTTCGAATATACTGGATTGCCCCGTACGGCGCCATATTTTTTAATATTCTAAAATCCACCTCAAGCTGATCGATCCGGTCGAGCATCCAGTCTTTGTCACAATAGAATTTTCGCAAACTCTCAAATGAAATCGTGGTTCCTTCCACACTGTCTCGCCCGATATAGCGGTTCGGACGATTCATAATCGCCAAAAATGATTTTCGCGAGCGGTCTCCTAACGCCATCTTCAAATACGTAGTCAAATCCTGTGCAATAAAATGTTCATACAGATTCGGCATGCGTTCTTTCATCCGAAACGGCATGTTGTATTCCATAAATGTCTCCGCCAATGCACGTGCCTCCACATTTGTGCGAAACAGAACCGCAATCTCCGAAGACGGGATACCTCTTTTTTTCGCCTCCTGAATCTGACTGACCACATACTTGCTTTCTTCAATCGGATGTCTGACCTCCTGAATGTGGACGGTCTCTCCCTGCTCGTTCGTTGTGATAATCTGCTTTGGATAACGGTTTACATTGTGCCGGATCACCCGTGCCGCCCCAATTTACAATCGCTTTTCGTAGAGACGATAATTCACATCCAGCAAAATCTCCTTTGTATCAGGGTAATCTTTCTTAAACCCAAGCATGATATCCGGTCTTGCGCCGCGGAATCGATAAATTGACTGATCATCATCTCCAACAATGAATAAGTTGTTTTCCGGCGCCGCCAGCATTCGAATCACATCATACTGTACCTGATTGATGTCTTGAAACTCATCAATTAAAATATACCGGAATTTTCTCTGCCACATGCTCAAAATATCCGGTCTCTTTTGAACAATTCATAGACAAGCACAAGCATATCATCAAAATCGATTTTCTTTAACCGCTTCCGTTCTTTCTCATACTGCTCGAAAATTTCCCGAAAAACCTCTTCTGAACAGTTCAAAGACTCATATTCCGCCAATGGAATCTGATTATTTTTGATATTTCCAATCTCCCCTGCAATCCCTTGCAAAAAATCTTTCTCATCATCAATATCAATCTCCATTCTGCCAATGACCTGTTTTAACAGCTGGTATTTTTGTTCCTCGGAAAGAATATTTGACGCATTCATCCTATATGCCCATTTTAAAATACCATAATAAATACCATGAAACGTTCCAAATGTGACAGGACCTGCTTTCTGTCCGCACAAACGCACAAAACGCTCTTTCATCTCAATTGATGCCGCTTTTGTAAATGTAATCACAAGAATCTCTTCCGGACTCACGTGATGCTTTCCAATCAGATATTCAATTCGTTTCGTGATTGTAAGTGTTTTCCCGGAACCGGGACCTGCGAGAACCATACATGGACCATCCTTGTGGATGACTGCCTGAACTTGAGACGGATTCAAACTCATACGTTTTCTCCTTTCCAGATAAGTGAAGGACGGGCAGATTCCCGTCCCTCTCCCACTATTTACTTAACAATTCAATTCCCTTGCGAATACGTGCTAAAGACTCTTCTTTTCCCCAAAAATCTCCATAATCTCCGTTGCACCGCCAGGTGTATTCTGCTTTCCGGATACAGCTGTTCTCACCGGCCACATTGCGTAACCGTTCTTGCATCCTTTTTCTTCCACATAGCCTTTCAGCACAGCATACAGCGCATCATTACTGTAATCTTCCTGCGCCTCAAAAAGAGGAAGAATCTCTTTTAACACCTCAAGAGAAGTCTCCTCATTCGTCTTCATCTTCTTGTGTGTATACATTGCAGTATCATACTCCGGAAGTTCTTCAAAGAAATTAATATGTTCTTTGATGTCTGGGAAAATCTCGATTCTTGTCTTCACAAGCGCCGCAATTTTTTTCAGGTCATAATCTTTTGTAATCACTTCTTTGATGTATGGCTCTGCCAATTCATAGAATTTTTCAAAATCCATTGCTTTAAGATATTCGCCGTTCATCCATTTTAATTTTACTGTGTCAAACACTGCAGGCGACTTACTCATGTGATGATAATCAAATGCTTTCACCAATTCTTCCAATGAGAAGATCTCTCTGTTATCTGTAGGACTCCATCCAAGTAATGCCACGTAATTCACAACTGCTTCTGTCAAAAATCCCTGTTCGATGAGATCCTCATAAGAAGAATGTCCGCATCTCTTGCTCAGTTTTTTGTGTGTCTCATCTGTGATCAACGGACAGTGTACATAAGTCGGCACTTCCCATCCGAACGCTTCATACAGACGATTGTACTTCGGCGCAGATGACAAATATTCATTACCGCGAACTACATGTGTGATTCCCTGTAAATGTCATCGATTACATTGGCAAAATTATAGGTCGGATATCCATCTGATTTAGATCAAAATCATGTCATCCAACTTCCGCAATTTCGGAACTGTGAATATCTCCGTAGATCTCATCGTGGAATGTCGTTGTACCTTCATGTCGGCATATTAATACGAATAACATTATGGCTTTCCTGCCGCCAGATTTTGCCTCAATCTCTTCCTTGCTCAGATGCAGACAGTGCTTGTCATATACTACGATCTCTGCTCCGCCCTCTGTCACTTCAGTTTTCAAAGATTCCAGTCTTTCTTTGTCACAGAAACAGTAATAAGCATCTCCCTGCTCAATCAGCTGTTTTGCATATTTCAGATACAATCCCATCTGTTGTCTCTCGCTTTGCACATATGGACCGACTCCGCCGTCTTTGTCAGGACCTTCATCGTGAATCAGTCCTGTCTTTTCCAAAGTGCGGTATATAATCTCAAGTGCACCCTCGACAAAACGTTCCTGATCTGTATCCTCGATACGAAGAAGAAAATCGCCGTCTTCATGTTTTGCAATCAAATATGCATATAACGCTGTACGCAGATTTCCGACGTGCATTCTTCCGGTTGGACTTGGTGCAAATCTTGTTCTTACTTTACTCATGTTCTAACACTCCTATTCTCTTTTGCTTTCGCTAAATTTTATTATATAACAAGTTGAAGCGTATTTACAACTCTATTTTCTCTTATTCTTCCAGTAACTTACTTGAAACCATTGTTTTTGGAATTGACACCACAAATACAATTCCAAGCACGATGGCAAACGCCATCTTCAATGACTCGATTCCTTTCTGAGATGCAAGCCTCAGACTGTCTGTAACAAAATAATACGCCGTATAATAGACACCGGCTCCCGGCACAAGCGGGAATATCCCGGATACTAAAAATACCGTGATCGGACATTTCTTCCACACAGCGAAAATCCGCGACAGCAGCACAACAACAATCGTGCCCGCAAAGCATGCCATCGGCGCAGACCCAAGCGGTGCGAGCGCACAGTAACAAAGCCACCCAGCCATACCGGTCAGTCCGCAGCAAAAATAAAACCGCTTATGTACGTTGAACAGAATGGAAAATGCGACCGTTCCCCAAAACGAACACAACATATTTGCAATCATAATGCCATACCTCCTAAAATACTATTATAGGCCGACAACACTGTTCCTACACCGATTGCAATATATACGAACACAAGCAGCGCATCGATCATTCTGACCGTTCCGGAAATAAAATCACTGTTGGCAATATCTCTAATCGCATTGGTAAACGCAACTCCGGGTACCAAAGGCAGAATCGAGCCAATGATCACCTTGTCAAGACTCACCGCAAAAGGGAAATTAATATTCGAGGCAATCAGTGCCAGTATCGTAATAAATCCTCCGCCCACGATATTAATGATAATCTTTGACATCGTGTGTTTCTGTGCAAAAATCACCAGCACATACAAAAGTGTCCCTATGACAAACGCAATTAAGCTCTCCCATATATTCGCTTTCAGCAGATAGCAAAAAGAACCGCTTCCAAGCCCAGCCGCCAAAACGTAGGTACAAATCTTTTTTTTTGGAGGGAGTTTTCTCAATCTCTTCCAGACGCCGGAAAGCTTCATCAATCCCAACTCTTCCCGCTGAGATCTCTCTCGACAAATCGTTGACTTCCGTGACAATCCCAAGGTGTATCCCTGCCATTGGCACATGCTTCACCTTGGCAAAGTTCTCTTTTCCTTTGCTGTATGCTGTCCAAAAAAATTCCATTACTCAGTACAAAGGAATCCACTGCTTCCACACCAAATCTTTTGCAAATATGTTCTATTGTCTCTTCTACACGGAAAATCTCTGCTCCGTTTCTCAACAAAATACGCCCTGCTTCTAACGCAAGTTCCAATACTCTGTGCATCTCAGGATATTCTTCCTGATCTACCTGTGTTACTTCCACTTCAGACATCTTCTCTGCCTCCCCTTTGTATCGTAATGCTATGATACTATTCCCTCTGTCCACTTGTCAATCATACTACATAAAATTTGCAAATACCGATGCGCCGACCACCGTGATCAGACCTGCAACTGCAATAGAAAGACTGCTCATCGCTCCTTGTACTTCGCCAAGCTCCAAAGCTTTTGTTGTTCCTATCGCATGCGCCGACGTACCAAGCGCCAAGCCTACTGCGACAGGTTCCTGTATCCGAAATATTTTACAAATCTGCTCTCCTATCACATTTCCAAGTACTCCGGTCACGATGATCACTGCTACAGTAATGGTTGTAAACCCTCCGAGTTCCTCCGAAACTCCAATTCCGATTGCTGTTGTGATTGATTTTGGGAGTAATGTAACATATTCCTTATGGCTAAGTCCAAACAGATATGCCATTCCAAATACACTCCCAAGGCTTGAGAACACTCCTGCCACAATTCCTAAAACCACTGCTGTCAAATTCTTTTTCAACAACTCAATCTGCTGATAGAGCGGAATTGCAAGACAGACCGTTGCAGGTGTCAGCAGATAACTCAAATACTTTGCCGTCTCATCATAGACTTCATAATCTATTCCAAACACCTGCAATACAATAATCACAAAAATAATAGCAAGTAAAAGCGGATTTAAAAATCCCCACTTAAATTTTCTTTTTAAAACAATCCAATCCCATACCCTGCAATACTGACTGTCACCCCAAAATAAAGCGAACTATTTAATAACTCTTTCATCTTTCATTTCTCCTGTCTTTTGTTTTCGTCGAATCAATGTCTGTGTCACCTTTCCGGTACATACCATCACAATCACCGTCGACAGGCAGGTGATCACGACAACCGGAATCAAAATCTCTTTCAGATCCCCCCAAACAACAATCAAACCAACCGCCGCCGGAATAAACATTGGCGGCATAATATCAATCAAAAAATCAGCGGCAATTTTCACCTGACTTAGTTTCACAACTTTTGTTCCAAGACAAATAAGCATCACTATAAGTCCATAAATACTTGCGGGAATAGGCAGTGGGAGCAGAGCATACAATAGTTCCCCCACAAAAGTAACCGCTAAAATCACACCAAACTGATACAACAATTTCATTTTCTTTTCCTCCCGTTTTACGGCATAGAAAAGCGTGACTCAAAATCCGGTCACGCTTGTGTTACTATGCTGATTTCTCTTCTAATAATTTATCAATACTTACTAATTTTACACTGAGTACAAAAATATCTGCTGCAACTGCAAGTTCTTCCGGTGTCGGATACGATGGTGCAATACGGATGTTGCTGTCTTTTGGGGTCTTTTCCATATGGGAATGTTGCCCCCGCTCCGGTCATTACAAGACCTGCCTCTTTCGCTTTCGCCACGATTGCTTTCGCACAGCCCTCCATCGCATCAAACGAGATGAAATAGCCACCTCTTGGGCGAATCCAGCTCCGATTTCCAAACCACCCATTCTTTTTCTAACACATTCAAAACTGTCTCAAATTTTGGTCTAAAATATCTGCATGCTTCTTCATATGCTGAACCATTCCATGAATATCTTTATAATAGCGAGCATGACGAAGCTGATTCAGTTTATCGTGTCCGATTGTCTGTATCTGCATCTGTTCTCTAATAGCAACCAGATTCTCTGTTGATGCCGCAATAGCTGCAACTCCGGAACCCGGAAAACTTACTTTTGAAGTAGAACAGAATTTGTATACCATATCCGGATTTCCCTCTTTTTTACACTCCATGAAAATCTCCACCAGGGAATCTTGCTTATCTTCATATAAATGGTGGATTCCATAAGCATTATCCCAATAAATACGGAAGTCTTCTGCAGCTGGCTTTAATCTTGCAAACCTTCTCACCGTTTCGTCAGAGTATGTAATTCCCTGTGGGTTGGAATATTTCGGTACACACCAGATTCCCTTCACTGCCGGATCTGTGTTTACCAGCTGTTCTACCATATCCATATCCGGTCCGTCATCATGCATTGGGATATTGATCATCTCAATTCCGAAATGTTCTGTGATTGCAAAATGTCTGTCATATCCCGGTACCGGACATAAAAATTTCACCTTGTCAAGCTTGCACCAAGGAGTGCTGCCCATAACACCATGTGTCATAGAACGTGCCACAGTATCGTACATAATATTCAGGCTGATTACCAAAATAACAACATTGTCAATCGGTACTTCCATCATGTCTGCAAGAAGCTGTTTTGCTTCACGGATTCCATCAAGCACACCATAATTTCTGCAATCCACACCTTCTTCGCATTTCAAATCAGAATCGCTTCTCAAAACATCCATCATCCCCATCGCTAAATCAAGCTGCGCTGCGGATGGTTTCCCTCTGGACATATCTAATTTCAGTCCTTTTGATTTCACATCCTCAAAACGTGTCTCCAATTCATTTTTCATTTCTAATAATTCATCTCTGCTTAAGTCTTTGTACGCCGCCATCTGCAAAACCTCCTGTTATTTTCATCACTATCTGCTATTCTATACGATTTTTGATTTTTCTTCAATGCTTTCTTGCATTTTTTTTCGTGTTTTTCCTATTTTTTATTGTAGTTTTAATTGTTATTATTGAATTTCACTTTTTCTTTTCATTCATTTTTATATCTATATTCAAAGAATTTTGTTTCCATCCTTTCTGAAAAAGACGAAACAACGTGTCCTAATAAAGATTGCAATCGCAATCACTCCGGCAAAGTTCCAGCGTATTTTGTCAGATAATAGCTGGACATCGCACGATCTCCCTGAATAATGTAATATACAATCCGATACATGCCTGCTCCCGGCACCGTCGGAAGAATACCTGCAATCAAAAAACACCGTAACCGGTGCTTTAAAAATTCTTGCAAAGGTGTGGGAGATTAAGGTAATCGTCATCGCCGATATAAAGGTGGCAAGAACTGTATCCGCTCCCGCATGTTCGCTCAAAAGATACGCCAGCCAGCCAACTGCACCTACGATTCCCGCACAGCCAAGATATTTTTTTGGTGTCTCCTGCAGAACTGCAAATGTAAAAATTGCAATAAATGCCCCTAATACTCGTACAATCATAAGAAACTCCTTCCCGCAACTGCTCCAAATAACGCCATACCGATTCCCACTCCAAGGGCTATCGATGCCGCTTTTAAAAAGGCCTCCAAAACACGAGCCCCTCCTGAAAGATAATCCCCCTGCAAGGTATCACGGATCGCATTCGTAATCGCCACCCCCGGAACAAGAGGCATAATTGCACTTATGATTACAGTGTCCATGTTGATCTCTTTCATTCCATATGTTTTCATTGCAATTGCAAGTATCGCAATTCCTATCGAAGACAAAATATCGATGATAATCACATTCATCTTCACTTTCTCTCCAAGCGTGATGATCGCGGCCAAAAGAACTCCCACCACAGCAGTAGCCGCGACATCCAGAAAACTTCCCCCAAACATCATTGCAAATCCTGCTGCGACTCCTACCAGTGCGGCATTGCAAAGTGTCCGATTATACTGCATCCCGCCTATCTTTCTCAGAGCCTGGTAGGTCTCCTCCAATGTAAGTTCCCCGCCACAATATCTTCGTGAAATATCATTGACCTGAATGACATGATTCAGATTAGTCGTTCTGTTATTGACCGCCTTTATAACCGTCATGGGCTGTTCCATATCCGGACTGTTAATCGTTGCCATGATTCCTGTCATCAGTGCCAACGCCTCAATCGACTCCGCCTTTGAGGTCTTCAAAATATGATACATCGTATCTTCCACGCGATAAGTCTCCGCACCGCTGCACAGCATAATCTCTCCCGCCAGCACAGCCGTATCCAATAGTAATTTATGATTCATTTGATAACTTCCTAAAACTTCCTTCATCCTCATATTTTGCGAGCCAAACATCCTCATCCGGTGTCCCTTGCTCCACAATATATCCATTATCCATAAAACTGATCTTGTCTGCAACATTTTTTGGCAAAATTCATCTCATGAGTTACAATTACCATTGTTATATGTTCTGCCGCAAGGTTGAGAATAACCTTTAAAATTCTCTCCTGTCAGCTCCGGATCAAGCGCAGAAGTCGGTTCATCAAAAAGCAGAATACTCCGGATTCATCGCCAACGCTCTCGCAATGGATACTCTCTGCTGCTGCCCGCCGGATAACTGATATGGATAGGCGTCTCCTCGCCCTTCTAATCCCATTTTTTCAAGCAACTCATTTGCCTTGTCAAACACTTCTTCCTTTTTTCTTTTCTGTACCTTAATCGGTGCATCTGTAATATTTTTCATCACCGAATAGTGCGGGAACAGATTAAAGTTTTTGAAACACCAACCCAAAATAACTTTTGATTTTTTTCAGCTGATCGGCTTTTGCATAGACTGATTTTCCATCATTTCCTATAGAAACTGCTTTTTCTCCCATATAACTCATCTCACCACTGTCCATCGTCTCAAGCATTGTCGCACACCGGAGAAGCGTGGATTTCCCCGAACCGGAAGGTCCTATGATTGCGACGACTTCTCCTTTTTTTACTGTCAAAGAGATATCTTTTAACACTTCCAAATCTCCAAAGCTTTTTCTGATATGATTCATCTCCAATAAATTCATCTGATCTTCCCCCTAACGATAATAGTCCATCTTCTTTTCAATGCGCTCCATCACAAATGCCACGATAAAGTTAAACACATAGTAAAATACTGCCGCTATAATCAGCGGGGACACACTTGCCTGAGACGCCGAGATTGCCTTTGCCACCGTAAACATCTCCTGCACACTCAATACATAAGCAATGGATGTATCTTTCACTAACGTGATCACCTCATTCGTAATCGATGGCAAAATCCGTTTCATCACCTGCGGAAAAATAATTTTCACAAATGTCTGTACTTTTGTATATCCAAGAATCTCAGCCGCTTCATACTGCCCAATCGGCATAGATTCAATTCCGCCACGATAAATTTCCGCAAAATAAGCGGCATAATTTAACACAAATCCAAGAATTACTGCGGTGTTCATCCACTCCGGTGTCATCTGCATCTTCAGTACGTAATATCTTCCAAAATAAATAAACATCAGTTGTAAGATCAACGGTGTCCCTCTCATGATCGATATGTACACTTTCACAATCGTGCGAATCACCACGTTTTTTGACATTCGTCCAAAGGATACAACAATTCCAAGCGGCAGCGAAAGAATCAGTGTGAATGCAAAGATCCAAAACGACTTTATCATCCCCTGCGCCATCATACTGAGCATCATTCCTATACTCATAATCTAAAACCTCTCTTTTCTCATATTCTATCTGCGAAAGAAGAGGACCATCATGTTTGACAGCCCTCTATCTTTTTTTATTATTTTCCGATTGTCGTGATATCTTCCTGAAACCATTTTTCGGAAATCTTCTTCATTGTACCATCTTCTGCCATCTCTTCTAATGTCTTTTGTACTTTGTCTCGCAGTTCATCATTGCCCTTCAAAAATCCGACTGCATATTCCTCTGATGCCAATGCATCGTCCAAAAGTACAAAGTCTGCTTTTCTCTGTTCAATCTGGTATTTTGCGACGACAATATCCATCGCGATCGCATCAACTGCCCCTGATTCCAGATCCATAAACGCAGTGTTATAGTCTGCGACAATCTTCAGTTCCTTAAAACTCTTCTGAAGCTTTTCCTGTTGTTCCAGTGCTTTTTGAGCCGAAGAATCTGTCTGTACATCGACAACCTTCCCCGCAAGATCTGCCTGTGTTTTAATTCCGGAATCTTTCTTTACAACAAACACCTGCTCATTATTGAGATATGGCTCACTCCATGTATACTTATCTTCACGTCCGGTCATTGTAAATCCATTCCAAATACAGTCAATTCCTCCTGAACTCAATTCCATATCTTTTGCATCCCAGGAAATCGGCTTCGGAACAAATTTCATATCGAGCCTGTCTGCAACTTCCTTTGCCAAATCCAAATCGAATCCGGTGTATTCTCCGTCATCTCCAACGAATCCCATCGGCGGAAAATCCTGATCAAATCCAACCGTAAATGTCTTCTGCGTACCGCTCCCACTCTCACTTTGCTTCTGATCGTCCTTTGCTCCACATCCTGCAAATACTGTTGTCGCAGAAAGCGCAAGAGCCATTATCAGTGCTATTTTCTTTTTCATAATTTATACCCTCCCATTCACTTTATCATATTATTACTCTACCACACTAAATTACTTTGTAATGATAGCACAGAAAACAATACGTGTCAACGAGAAATTCCTGCACACAAAAAAAGACGGAAGTTAAATCTCTCCCGTCCCAAGTCTTCTGTATTGTTCTTTCCATTCCCCCAGCATCTCTTCACTCAATATCGGTCTTAACTGTTTTTTCAACTCTTCTATCTCATTGCGCAGTTCCTGATCGACCAATTGATAGATTTCATTTTTTTCAAGCAGCTTTGCATACTTCTCACTGCTCATAGATTTTTTACAGCAATAAAGATATGCCCTGCGCATCGATTCTTCCTCACAAATCTGAAATGCTGCCTCATAC
>ENA-OQCW01001210-OQCW01001210.1-human-gut-metagenome-genome-assembly--contig:-NODE-1210-length-11042-cov-1.840220_pt1 | contig 11042 bp, 8 predicted proteins | sample MGYA00242767_ERZ504593 | MGnify/ENA primary metagenome ERZ504593 (study PRJEB26092, sample SAMD00036307) | human gut metagenome | host: Homo sapiens | study: EMG produced TPA metagenomics assembly of... | reverse complement strand
CTTTAAATATCACAAAAGGCACTATTACCGAGGTCTTTAAAGCAATTGAAGACCAAAGCGAGTATAAATTCTTCTATAATGACAACCAGATCAATTTGAATAAACGGGTCGATGTCAATATCCACGGAGAGTCCATAGAACAAGTACTAAACAATATCTTTAACGGCACGGGCATTACATATAAGCTTGTTAAAAATCATGTGGTACTTACCAATAAAACCGTGAAAAGCACGGAGTTACCATCTACTAACCAAAATGGCAAACGGTTAACCGGACAGGTGATAGGACAAGATGGGGAGCCTTTGATTGGAGTAAACGTAGTGGTCAAAGGAACAACGATCGGATCTATGACCGATATGGATGGACGTTACGTTCTGGAAAATGTACCCTCTAACGCAATTGTAGAATTCTCATATATCGGCTATCTTCAACAAAGTATCAATGTAGGGAACAAAAGCAGCCTTGACATCACTTTAGCAGAAGACACCCAAAAGCTAGATGAGGTTGTAGTTGTTGGCTATGGTTCTTTCAAGAAAAGTGATTTAACGGGAGCCATATCACAGATAAAAGGAGAAGAGATTTCCGCACTCCCTCTACGAAGTGCATCTGACGCCTTACAAGGAAAGGTTGCCGGCGTAACCATTACGGCCAATTCGGGTAGCCCGGGTTCCTTAGGCGACGTGCGTATTCGTGGTGTCGGCACCTTATCTCAATACGGGAATAATCCTCTATATGTAGTAGACGGTATGCCTCAAAGTGATATCGGATGGCTTAACCCTCGCGACATAGAAAACATAGAAGTGCTTAAAGATGCTTCCGCACAAGCCATCTATGGCTCGCGAGCAGCCAATGGTGTGGTTTTGGTAACCACAAAACGAGGAGCGAGTGGAGACAGTTACCGCAGTAACATTGAATTCGATATGAATATAGGTTTCCAAGAAGCGTCTAAAGAATATGACCTTTTAGATGCAGAAGGATTTATGGAATACAAGAACCGTGCATATTGCTGCCGCAGGGAAAGAATTAATCGAAGATTTCGCAACTCCAGAAAAGCGAGAAGCAATTCTTTCATTCCTCGATAAAAATGGTGGACGTGAAGGTACGAATTGGTGGAATGCCATCAACAGGAAGCCCGAGCGAAAGCCATTAATCAAACCTACAACTTAGCCTTTTCCGGAGGTATGAACAAACTCAGATACCGCTCTAGTTTCAGCTATATGTAATCATAAAGGTATTTTGAAAGGATCTGATTACGAACGCTTATCCGGAAGATTAAACGTGGATACAGAAGTAACTAAATGGTTAAACCTGTCGGCGAATGTAAATGTTATTTATCAATCCCGTAGAAATGTGCAAGAAAACGACTCTTATAACGCAACCGCATTCATAGCGGCGGCGGCAGATCCAATCACTCCAATCTATAGAGACAACCTAGTAGATGTCCCAGACTTTTTAAAAGATAGGATCTATAATGGTTATGAACCAACGAACCCTTGGTCTCGCTATACGGGCGTATTATATTCAAACAAGCAAAACTCACTAGCGCAAGTGGAGCGTTCCGCCCAAAACAAATGGCACGGGATCGCGACCAAGAGCAATATCACCGGAGAATTCAAATTATTCCCATTCTTAACCTTCAAATCCAGTATCGCCGTAGATCTTAAACGTGAGCAAAGCGATGGCTTTACCCCTAAATATTATCTGGATGGTGATGAATATAGCTCGTACGCCACTGTCAGTAGAAATATCTATAATACAGATTACTGGGTATTTGATAATTATTTGACATACACAGATAAATTTGGAGATCATAGCGTCTCCGTTATGGCTGGAACATCCGCGGAGAAAGAACGCTATGAGGAAATAGCCGCTTCCAAACAAGGATTAGCCAATAATGATTCGAATCTACAGATATTAAATGCAGGTACAATAAATCCCGGAGCAAGTGGGTATTATAATATCAATACTTTAAACTCATACTTCGGTCGCGCATTTTATTCTTATGACAATCGCTATATGATCACAGCGAATATTCGATGGGATGGCTCCTCAAAATTCGGAGCAGGCAATCGTTGGGGTTTCTTCCCGTCTGTATCCGGAGGATGGAACTTCTCAGAAGAACATTTCTTGGAGAGTACGAAAAGTTGGTTGTCGCAAGGAAAATTAAGAGCAGGTTGGGGAGAGATTGGAAACCAAACGATTCCATCCGGAGCTTATCTGAGCCAATATAGTAACGGTAATCCTTCCATGTGGTATGCACAGTATTATATGCTAGGATCTGGTAATCCCGTACTATTCGCTTCACGCTCACAAGTAGGTAATCCTAATCTGAAATGGGAAACAACTCGCCAATTAGATTTAGGCTTAGATCTCGCCTTCTTCAATGGAGCCTTAAGAGCCACTTTCGATTATTACTCTCGTGATACGAAAGATATGCTTGTACAAGTTCCTAGTCCCGCAGGCTTGGGATTCCCTAATACACCGTGGGTAAACGCAGGTAGCATTAGCAACAAAGGCTTTGAGGTTTCGATCGGTTATGATGGCCAAATCGGACAAGACTTTACTTACCACTTGAATGGAAACGTTTCTACATACAAGAATAAGATCAAAGACCTAGGAAGCGAAGCGAATATCCCGGGTAAAGGAGTTCATTTGGGGGTATTATACTTATACCATGACAGAAGTAGGTAAACCTATTGGATATTATTATGGATATAAGACAGATGGTGTTTTCCAAAATCACAAGAGGAGATCGATAATTATAAGAATTAACGATCAAGTCGTAATGCCTAATGCCAAACCGGGAGACTTAAAGTTCATGGACTTGAATAAAGATGGTAAATTAGGATGATGAAGATCGCACGATGATCGGTAATCCACACCCCGATTTCACATTTGGTTTAACACTTGGAGCTGAATATAAAGGTTTTGTACTTCTCCGCATTTCTTCCAAGGATCGGTTGGAAATGACCTATTAAATATCGTTAAATATGACCTCTATGGTGGTGTAGGTTGGTACAATGCACCAAAAGATATCCTGACAACTTTCTGGAATGGGCCAGGTAGTACAAACGAGAATTTCGCAATCGATGCCGATAGCCGTTTAAACCGAGAAATGTCTGAATGGTTTGTTGAGAACGGTTCTTATGTACGCTTGAAGAATTTACAGATCGGTTACACGATTCCATCTTCTATCACCAAGAAGATTACGCTTAACAATTTGCGAGTATTTGTCGCAGCTCAGAATTTATTCACGATTACCGGATATTCCGGATTAGACCCGGAAATCGGAGAGTTCAATCAAAATCCCATTTATAAGGGCGTTGATATGGGATATTATCCGCAAGCAAGAACGTTTATGTTTGGTATTAGCATGAAACTATAATTTTTAAAACTGATATAATTATGAAATCAATTATAAATAGAAGCAAATCGTGTCTTATGGCACTACTAACAGGGGTTCTTGTAGTAAGTTGTAACTCAGACTTTTTGGATCGTCCGACTATGGGTTCCATGGACGAGTCTACCTTCTTAAAAACGGAAGACGCAGGATACAAGCTATTAGTAAACTGTTACCAACCGATGCTGGATATTTGGACATTTGAGCAAATGTGGTTCGACCTTGGCGATCAAATTACAGATGATTGTTCCAAAGGTGGCTCAGATGCGGCAGACCGTGTTACCATAACAGAGCTAACAAGAGGTAATCCTCCGACAACCAATTCTATGTTGACCGATCTTTGGAACCACCGTTACAAAGTGGCGATTTCAAATTGTAACGTGTTCTTGGCGAATGTAACTCCAGAAACTGAACTTATCGCAAGCGGTGGTTCTTTCGTCAGCGCAGCAACAAAAGAGCGTTGGATAGCGGAAGCTAAATTCATGCGTGCTTTTTATTACTTCGACTTAGCAAGCGTATTCGCCAATATTCCTATTATCGACAAACCTTTAGGAGCAGAAGACAAAAACGCTATCACAAAAGCGGATAAGGCTGATGTACAAAAATTTATCCTTTCCGACTTAGATGCAGCCATCAATGGAAATCAATTACCCAAGGCACAAAATCTAAGCGCGGATGAACTAGGGCGCATTACACATGAGGCCGCCCTGTCGTTCCGAGCTCGTGTAAAAATGTTCTTTGGAGATTATGAGGGTGCTAAATCAGATCTAAAAGCCGTTGTAGAAAGTGGAGCCTACGAATTGGTTCCCGACTATCAAACTTTATTCAATAGCAAGGCAAATGGCTACATGTCAAAAGAGGCTATATTTATTACATTACGTTCTTACCAACCCCCCTTACAATTCATTAGCCTCCGTGGGTCCGCAAATGGATATGGGACGAAATGCTACCGGTGGTTGGGGAGGCGAATGTCCCACCAACGATCTAGTGAATGAATATGAGGTAGGAGATCCTCGCTTGACACATACGATTATTTCTCATGGTGACGTGTTCTATAAAGCGGATATGGAAACGACAGAAACTCATGATTATTCTGGTTACGATAATTTCCCCAGACAACATAGCCGTAAGCATTGGATCGATTATTCCAGAAGACCTACGGGTAATTTACAAGAAACAGATTGGTCATTCTATTACATTCGTTACGCAGATGTTTTATTAATGTACGCGGAATGCTTGATCGAGACCGGTGATAATAAACAATTGGCTGTAGACTTAATCAACCAAGTACGTTATAGGGCATTTGTTACCACCTCTCCGACCGATAGTTTTGCTAAGTATCGAAAATTCAATGTAACAGAGGATCAAAAATGTTACGGAAGAGATCTTTAATTCAAAATATAAAATAAAGGTCACTGACGATTTACGCAAAGCCGTACGTCACGAACGACGCGTAGAGTTAGCTTGCGAAGGACGTCGCTATACTGATTTACTCCGCTGGGGTACTTTTGTCCAGACAATGCAGGCTTTCAACAAAACTGAAGAAGGTAAGTATTCCGGAGCAGGAAGTAATGTCACCGACAAGACTTGGCCTTACCCAATCCTCAAAACGAGATTGACTTCGTAGGAGGATCCTTGATACAAACGACAATTATTAGAGATTAGTTATTTAGAAGGGTACGCCAAGTATTTTCAGCGTACCCTTTTTTTCATACACGCCATTTAATCCTAACGGCACTCACCTATTTACGTAGATATTTAAAATCTTTACCAGAAGGTTATTGAATGTACAATTTCAAGGCAACCCCATGTTTTCAAAATCATTTGGTTTTAAGCAAAATATTTCCTAGTTTTGCCCAATAATATACAGAATTAAATAAACTGGGATATGAAGAATATAATCATTATAGCTAGTTTACTCCTCGGAATGCCGCTTATGGCACAAACCAAGGTGGTAAAAAAGAACGCCGTAAAAGCCAATAATTTCGGAATCACCTACTCGTTGCCCAAGACCTCGCTAGTCGTAGACGCCGAAGTGACGAAAGTAACTTGCAAAGCCGGGCCTTACTATCAATATGCAGAGAAGTATCTAGGCGTAAAGGATGCGGTCACGGAAGACAAGGTTTATTTCGATCTCGGAAAAATCAGTCTGATCAACCGGGGATTACCCGATGCGGATAATACCTATATCGTAGAATTCAAACAAGGTACGGTCGCCCCTTACGCTTATCTTACCGAAGATGGATTATTATGCTCGATAAACGCAGAATATACACCAGTTGAATCCGAGCTAGATGCCGCAAAGAAAAATAAAGGCTCCCAACAAAAAGTGACAGACGCTTCCGTTTTCTCAGAGGAATTACTAATGGCAGGCTCCACCGCCAAACAAGCGGAGGTGGCCGCTAAACAAATTTACCGTATCCGGGAAAGCCGTTTGAACATCTTGACCGGCGAGGCGGATAATTTACCTCCCGATGGTGAAGCCATGAAACTGGTGATCCAGCAATTGGAGGAGCAAGAAAAAGCATTAACAAACCTATTCACCGGAATCTTGACCAAAGAAACCGAGCATTATGAGGTAAGTATCATCCCCACGACAACCTAGACAAAGAAGTATTGTTCCGTTTCTCCAAGCAGCTAGGTATCGTAGACGCTGACGATTTGGGCGGTACCCCTGTCTATATGAACTTGAAAGCGACAGAAAGAGCTCCGATCCTTGATGCCAAGGAAGCCGAGAAGAAAGACAAATCATTGAAAGGAATCGTCTACAATGTTCCGGGAAAAGCCAGCATAGAAATACTAATGAACAAAAAACACTCTACAAAGGAGAGGCCCAAATCACTCAATTCGGAACACGGGAAGGATTAGCCCCTGTTATGTTTGAGGATAAGAAAGCCCCTGTCAAGGTTCTTTTCTATCCGGAAACCGGCGCCATAAAGCAAATTATTCAATAAGTATAAACTAATATTATCTAAAACACATGTTACAAGGACAACCTAAAGGTCTCTATGCCCTAGCACTCGCGAACACGGGCGAACGCTTCGGTTATTACACGATGCTTGCGATTTTCACATTATTCTTGCAAGCGAAATTCGGCTATACGGCCGCTGAGACATCAACGATTTTCGCTAGCTTCTTAGCGTTCGTGTATTTTATGCCATTGATTGGCGGTATGATGGCCGATAAGTTCGGTTATGGAAAGATGGTTACCTCGGGTATCATCATCATGTTTGTCGGTTATCTTTTATTAGCCATCCCAACAGATGCCGCCTCGGGAAAAATCATGATGTTCGGCTCGCTAGCGCTAATCGCTTGCGGTACCGGATTATTTAAAGGTAACTTACAAGTGATGGTAGGTAATCTTTATGATGCCCCGGAATATAGAAGTAAACGTGACCAAGCCTTTAGTTTGTTTTATATGGCGATTAATATCGGTGCCATGTACGCACCTACGGCTGCCACGAAAATGACAGACTGGATGTTGGGTAAGTATAACCTTTTCTACGAGTCACAAATTCCGGCACTCGCTCACCAATTCTTAAACGGAACCATCTCCGCAGAGAACAAAGAGGCACTCGCCGCTCTGCAAAGCGCACAAGGTTTCACCGGCGATATGGCTACGTTCTGTTCCACGTATATCGAGAAGTTGTCCGAGGCATACAACTATGGATTCGGCGTAGCTTGTATCTCATTGATCATATCGATGGCTATCTATATGGGATTCCGCTCTACCTTTAAGCATGCGGATGTCAATACCAAACAAGCACAGGCTTCCCACGCTCCGCAAGAGGAATTGTCACCTGCCGAGACGAAACAACGTATCACCGCCTTGCTGCTGGTATTCGCCGTGGTATTGTTCTTCTGGATGGCTTTCCATCAAAATGGTCTGACAATGACGTTCTTTGCTCGCGACTATACGGCCAACCAAGTGACCGGACTGGATCGTATCGGCTTTGATGTGATTAACTTAACATTATTGGTTATCGCCGTGTATGGAGGATTCGCTATCGCACAATCCACAACGAGCAAAGGCAAAACGATCGCCGGCATCGTGACCGTGGCCGCATTAGCCGCTCTAGGTATCAAATATATGGCTATGCCGGAAACCGTAACGATCCTTCCGCAGACCTTCCAGCAATTTAACCCGTTCTTCGTGGTTGTATTGACTCCGGTATCATTGGCGCTCTTTGGTTACCTGGCTAATAAGAAGAAAGAGCCGTCCGCTCCTCGTAAGATCGGATTGGGTATGATGATCGCCGCTTGCGGTTTCTTGATCTTAGCGATCGGTTCTATGGGCTTGCCTACACCGGACGCTTTAGCGGCAGATAGCAAATTGCAGGTATTGGTTTCTCCGAACTGGTTGATCTCGACTTATCTGGTATTGACTTTTGCCGAATTGTTCCTGTCACCGATGGGTATCTCTTTCGTATCCAAAGTGGCTCCTCCTAAATACAAAGGTATGATGATGGGTGGGTGGTTCGTGGCTACGGCTATCGGTAACTATCTGGTCGCTATCATCGGCTATTTGTGGGGAGGCATGCAGTTATGGATGGTATGGAGCGTGTTGATCGTTCTTTGTTTACTGTCCGCGTTGTTCATGTTCTCTATCATGAAGAAACTGGATAAAGTGGCTTGACAATTGAAAATTAGAGGATGAGAAAGTCGTATACATATCGTTCGCAGGCACTCCGTTTCAGAAGATGGAGCCGGAAGGCGTATGCGGCTTTCATCAGTGTACAGAGGGCTGTTACGATCGGACAATTATCCTTTTCTGTAGCCGATCGCTTCGAGAAAAAGAACCAGTCTTTACATACCGGTATCGGTACGTTCACGGACGGATTTTTCGAAGAGGATGACGAGGAGAGGGAGAATACCGAGGAGAACAAACGGAGCCTTGCGGTATCGCATGGACTGTTTACGGCATTACTCCCGGTATTGGTATCAAATGAGATCGCTCATCCGGCTCATCGTGTAGCTCACTATACATTATATAATTATAGTAAAGGCGGGAAGTATCCGAAAGAATACTTCCCGCCTTTCTTATTTCCATCCGGTTGTAGAGACGGGGCGTGCCCCGTCTCTACAACTGGGTATATATATACACGGAATTATTAAATGAGAGAAAATGACAATAGAAGAAGCAAAGCAGTACATCCTAGAGGGTGGGAAGATTACTGAGGAACAGGCTTTAAGCTTGGCGAATCACCCGGACAAAGAGGCGCTTTACGAGGCCGCCCACCAAATCACCCGCCATTTTATGGGGAATAAGTTCGACACTTGTTCCATCATCAACGCCAAAAGCGGTAATTGCAGCGAGGATTGTAAATGGTGCGCACAATCGGGACATTACAAGACCCTCGTAAACTTATATCCTTTGCTTCCGGCCAAGGAATGTGTCTATCATGCGGTATATAACCGGAAACAGGGCATCCGGCGTTTTGCCTTGGTGACTAGCGGTAAGCGAGTATCGGATAAAGAATTGGAACAGATCACCGATACGATCCGGCAAATCAAGCGGCAAAGCGATATTAAATGCTGTGCCTCCATGGGATTGCTAACCCGCTCCCAACTCCAATCGCTTTACGATAGCGGAGTGGAGAATTATCACTGCAATATCGAGACCGCCCCTTCCTATTTCCGTCAACTTTGTTCCACGCATACGATCGAGCAGAAGATGGAAACCATCCATACCGCCCGGGAAATCGGTTTCCGCATCTGCTGCGGTGGTATTATCGGCATGGGCGAGACGATGGAGGAGCGAATCGAGATGGCTTGTTTCTTACAAAAAGAAGGTATCTTATCCATCCCTCTCAATTTATTACAGCCGATACCGGGAACTCCTATGGAGAATACACAGATCCTAGAAGAAGAGGAATGGCTAACAACGATCGCCCTTTTCCGCTTGATCAATCCGAACGCATTTCTCCGTTTCTCCGGCGGACGGGCACAATTAAGCGAGGCCACGCAACGGAAATCCCTATATATAGGGATTAACTCTGCGATCATCGGAGACTTATTAACGACTATCGGAAGCAAGGTAGAGGAAGACAAAGTCTTATTTACCTCCGAAGGCTATTCACTCACCGAAAACACCGATTGGGAAAAATGACAACAACCGAACTTTTACAATACGACCGGGATCATCTATGGCATCCCTACACCTCGACCATCGATCCACTTCCCGTCTATCTGGTATCCAAAGCGGAGGGCGTAACGATAACCCTTGCGGACGGCAGGGAGCTAATAGACGGAATGTCTTCTTGGTGGGCGGCAGTCCACGGATACAACCATCCGGTACTTAACGCGGCGGCTAAAACCCAACTGGATAAGATGAGCCATATCATGTTCGGGGGATTCACGCACGAGCCGGCTGTCGAGTTGGCCGCTAAATTACTACCGCTATTGCCCCCTTCCCTAGAAAAGATATTCCTAGCGGATAGCGGCTCGGTCGCCGTGGAGGTAGCCTTAAAGATGGCGATCCAATACTGGCAGTCCAAAGGCATACCGGGAAAACATACCTTCGCCACGATCCGTAGCGGTTATCACGGGGATACTTGGCACGCCATGTCGGTATGCGATCCGGTGACAGGTATGCATGGGATCTTCTCCGGAAGCCTACCCATCCAATACTTCATACCTCAACCTTCGGTCCGATTCGGCGAGGAATGGAGAGAGGAGGCCATGGCTCCCTTGCGGGATTTACTAGAGCGGCATGCCGACGAGATCGCCGCCTTGATCTTGGAACCGGTCGTACAGGGGGCAGGAGGCATGTATTTCTACTCCCCCACTTTCCTCGTTCGTGCCCGGGAACTTTGCGACCGGTATAACGTCTTATTGATATTCGACGAGATAGCGACTGGCTTCGGGCGTACCGGAAAGTTGTTCGCATGGGAACATGCGGGAGTCGAACCCGATATCATGTGTATCGGAAAGGCATTGACGGGAGGTTATCTTACGCTTTCCGCCACGATCACGACAAAGCCGATAGCCGACACGATCTGTTCCGGCGAGGCGGGATGCTTTATGCATGGACCTACGTTTATGGGAAATCCCTTGGCATGCGCTATCGCTTCGGCCTCGATCTCTTTATTGATCGCCAGTCATTGGCAGGAGAAAGTGAAGCTTATAGAGGAACAATTGCGGGCGGAGTTAGCGCCAGCCGCCAAGCTGCCTGAAGTCGCTGAGGTACGGGTATTGGGGGCGATCGGGGTGATCGAGATGAAGCATCCGGTGGATATGGCGGTATTGCAACGTCGATTCGTAGAGGAAGGGATATGGGTACGTCCGTTCGGACGGCTGGTTTATCTCATGCCTCCTTTCGTTATCTCCACGTATGAACTATCCAGACTAACCTCCGGATTATTGAGAGTATTAACGCATAATTAACATATCTACAACCGGGTAATATATAGATATATGAAATCATATAACGAGCAACTTACGGCTTTACGAGCCTCCGGGAATCTTAGGCACCTACCGGAAGTCGAGCATCAAGGAATATGGATATTAAAAGAGGGAATGCGTATGCTGAATCTCTCTTCCAACGATTATCTTGGATTATGCCAGCCGGCAGGATTACAGAGGAGTTCAATGCATCCACACAAGACCTGCTTCTATCCTGACTCCATCCTCATCATCCAGC
>ENA-OQCW01001207-OQCW01001207.1-human-gut-metagenome-genome-assembly--contig:-NODE-1207-length-11049-cov-2.255173_pt1 | contig 11049 bp, 12 predicted proteins | sample MGYA00242767_ERZ504593 | MGnify/ENA primary metagenome ERZ504593 (study PRJEB26092, sample SAMD00036307) | human gut metagenome | host: Homo sapiens | study: EMG produced TPA metagenomics assembly of... | reverse complement strand
AAGGTATTTGAGATGAAAAAATATAATGTAGTAATTGTTGGTGGTGGTAGTCACCGAAATCCAGATTTAATGGCCATGCTTGCAAGTAAAAAAGATGTATTTCCTTTAAAGCGAGTAGTTCTATATGATAATGAAGCTGAACGGCAAGAAATCATGGGACAATATGGTGAAATTTTAATGAGGGAATATTATCCTGAATTGGAAGAATTTATTTACACTACTGATCCTGATGTTGCTTTTAAAGATGTAGATTTTGCTTTAATGCAAATTAGAGCGGGACGTTTGCCAATGCGTGAAAAGGATGAAAAAATCCCATTAGCACATGGATGTGTTGGTCAGGAAACATGTGGGGCAGGTGGTTTTGCCTATGGATTACGCAGTGTCCCTGCAATTATTGAGTTAGTTAAACAAATTCGTAAACATTCTCCAGAAGCATGGATTTTAAATTATTCAAATCCAGCAGCAATTGTAGCGGAAGCAACAAAACGAATTTTCCCTGATGATTATCGTATCTTAAACATTTGTGATATGCCAATTGCAATTATGGATGCTTATGCAAAATTATTAGGATGTCAACGTAAAGATTTTGAACCACGATATTTTGGACTAAACCATTTTGGATGGTTTACTCATTTATATGATAAGAAGACGGGAGCAGATTTAATGCCTTCTGTTCGGGAGCAACTAATGGCTGGAGAAATTTTTAAAAAAGGTTCAGAAGATGAACATGTTCGCGAAAAATCATGGGTAGATACTTATAATTTTATGTCAACAATGGTCAAGGATTTTCCTGAGTATTTACCAAATACATATTTAAAATATTATTTATATCCTCGTCATGTTGTTGAAGAATCAGATCCTAATTACACTCGTGCAAATGAAGTAATGGATGGTAAAGAAAAAGATACTTATAATATGATGAAAGAAGTAATTAAACTAGGCGCTTTAAAGGGAACTAAATATGAATTAGATCCTAATCGCGGTGTTCATGCTACTTACATTGTTGATTTAGCAACATCAATAGCTAATAATACAAACGATATTTTCTTAATTATTACTAAAAATAGAGGATGTATTCCAAATTTAGATAGTGAGATGATGGTAGAAGTAGCTTGTCGGGTTGGGGCAAATGGTGTTGAACCACTAGCTATGGATCCAGTAGATACTTTCTATAAAGGATTATTAGAAAATCAATATGCATATGAAAAATTAACAGTTGATGGATTCTTAGAATGTAATAAATTGAAATTATTACGGGCGTTAGTATTAAATCGTACAGTAGTTGATACGGATTTAGCTAAAGTGATTCTAGATGACCTTATTGAAGCTAATAAAGCATTTTGGCCTGAATTCAAATAATAACACTCCCTTACTATATCTCTTTATTTGAATTTTGTTGTAGTAATAGCGAAGTTTTTAACTTCGCTATTTTATCATTTATTGCAAAAATTTTTTGTTATACTTAAATAATAAAGGACGGATGAAAAGATGCAATTAAACGAATTAGTAAATCTTCATTTTGATGATTTGAATGAAAGTGATTTATATATATGGAATTATATTAATAATCATCGTGAAGTATGCACAAAAATCACAAATTGAAGATTTAGGAAAAAAATGTAATGTTTCAAGGACAACGATATTACGTTTTTCTAAAAAAATTGGGTTAGAGGGATTTGCAGAGCTAAAATATTACTTGCGCAATGAACAGACCCTTGCCGATGTAGGATTAGGCAAGACAGTAAATATTTATGCATTATTTGAAAATCACGCTAAAATGATTAGAGAATTACAAAATCGTGATTACAATACCTGTTGTCGTATGATTGATCATGCTAAACGTATTTTTGTAGTTTCTAGTGGGACGATTCAAAGATCAGTGGCAAAAGAATTGTCGCGCCAATTTTTGAAATTAGGAATTATTATGACATTAGTTAATGGTGATAGTGAAATTAATATGTTAGCACGAGCAATCACTGCGGATGATTTATTGATTATTATTTCTTTGACGGGAGAAAGTGAATCGGTAATTAGAATTGCTAAGGTGGCCAAGACAGTAGGAAGCAAAACAATCTCGATTACTAGGATAAATGCTAACAGTTTATCTTTGCTGGCTGATGAACCAATTTATATCTTTTTTGGTGATTTTCCTATTGTTTTCGAAACAGCATATACTTCACCAACAATGTTTTTTGCATTAACGGAATTATTGTTTGCAAATTACCATAACTATCAACAAAAAAAGTTATTTCAACAAGGAAATCAAAATTATGCTGAATAACTAAAAAACCTGCGCTTAGTGGTACAATCTTGTATTTAGAGCTGATGAAACTTAATTATTTCATTGCTCCTTTGAAAAGATTGATCATTGATGCGGAGGTTTTTATTTACTTGACTCTCGTTCTACTAAGACAACAGGAACAATTGTATCGATCGAACCAATGTCTTTTCCTTGAATCATATTCAATAGAACTTCACAGCCCTTTTCAGCAAGCATCTTTGGATTCCTTTCAATTGTTGAAATTGAGGGGGTAGGTAACCGTGAATATAAAGTATTATCAAATCCGATTAATTTGACTTGTTCGGGAACTTTAAGATTTGCTCGTTTTAGTGCATACAAGGCTCCTAAGGCAGCTAAATCACTAGAAGCAAAAATACCATCAATCCTGCGCTGTGTTTTTAAAAAGTCTGTTATTAATATTTCAGCTTCAATTTGGCTTGGTTCTTTTCCTTGAGTTTGTAAGATATAATTTTTATCAAGTGGAATACCGTAAGTATCTAAAGCTTTTTTATATCCTAAATAACGCTCTTTTTTCTCATAATCAGCGGTGAAACTAGAAATAAAAACAATATCTCTACAGCCTTTTTTGATCAAATGTTCAGTGGCTAAAAAAGCTGCATGAATATCATCACTAGAAATTCGAGGAATAGTTTTATTATTTTCAGGATAGCGATCTATACATACAATGGGAATGTCATTATAAATGATGTCTTCTGTTAATTTATTTAAACCACTGATACAAATAATGCCGTCGACACACTTGCTTGCTAAACTTTTAAAATAATCTTTTTCTTTTTGAACATTATTTGCACTATTACAAATAAAAACAGAGTAGTTATGTTTTGCTGAATAATTTTCAATATGTAATGCTAGAGTCGCAAAAAAATCATTGCTGATGTCTGGAACGATTAAACCAATCGTCTGTGATTTCGATTCTCTAAGGCTTTTGGCATTCATATTAGAAACATAGCCATATGATTTAGCTAAAGCATTAATTTTTTCTTCTGTTTCTTTTGAATATCCGCCTTTATTATTTAATACTCTGGAAACAGTTGCAATGCTAACTCCAGAAATTGCAGCAATATCTTTAATTGATAGTTTTTTTTTATGATTATCCATGTTATCTCCTTGCTTGTTAAGATTATATAAATTATACATGAATAGGCTATGAATGTAAATATTAGCATGTTTTATTAATTTTTACGTAAACGTTTACGTAAAAATGTTGACATTTACCTATTTGTATGGTATTTTTAATCTAGGTAAACGTTTACATAAAGTAATGGCGCCGTTATTTTTTTACCAGTTAGGTTAAACGTTTACGCAAATAAATGCAAGAAAATTGCATCTAAACTATAAGAGAGGAAAATAGTAGAATAGAGATCATTCTGGCTAAGGAAAGGGTTTATGGATTTTAATAAGATGGCAGCTCAAATTATTGAGCATATCGGTGGTAAAGCAAATATTGCTTCTTTAACTCATTGTGCAACACGGTTAAGATTTAAATTAAAAGATCAAGGAAAAGCTTCAAAAGACGAAGTTGTTAAAATTGAGGGAGTTATTAATGTAGTAGAGAGCGGGGGACAATTCCAGGTTATAATCGGTAATGAGGTTGCCCAAGCTTTTGATGCAATCGAAGCATTGACAGGGATTTCAGGAAAAGAAATTGATGTAGTGGAAAAAGATGATTTAAAGGTAAAAGGGAAATTTATTGATCAAGTAATTGAATTAGTTACAGGAATTTTTACTCCAATTTTACCGGCATTGATTGGAGCCGGGATGATTAGGGCTTTATTGATGTTTGCTACTAGCATTTTAGGAATGTCTGCTGAAAGTGGTTTATACATTGTTTTAAATGAAGTATATAATGCAGTATATTCGTTTTTACCAATTTATTTAGCTTATACGTCAGCTAAAAAATTTAAATGTAATCCATATATTGCAGTAGCAATTAGTTTGGCTTTAGTGAGTCCAACGATTCAAGGGTTGGTTCAAGGTGAAACAGGGATGAAAATGTTTGGGTTTGATGTATTATTCCCAGCTCAAGGTTATGGTTCTTCTGTTGTTCCAATTATTGTAACAATATATTTCATGTCAAAATTAGAAAAATTGTGTACTAAATATATTCATGCAGTAGCTCGAAATGTTTTAACGCCATTAATTACTTTATTGATTACAGTGCCATTAATGTTTATGATCATTGGTCCAGTAACAAGTTATTTACAATCATTTATCGGTGAAGGCTATACATGGATCTATAATTTAAATCCAACTATTTGTGGAATTCTTTTAGGTGGATTATGGCAGGTATTAGTAGTTTTTGGTTTACATTGGGGAATTGTTCCACTTGGACAAATAAATTTAGCAATGTATGGAAGAAATACTATCAATGCCGTGACTGGTCCAAGTAACTGGGCACAAGCGGGTGCAGCTTTAGGTGTTGCTTTAAAATCAAAAAATTCACAAATTCGACAAAATGCAATGTCAGCAGCAGTAACTGGATTCTTCTCAATTACAGAACCAGCTATTTACGGGGTCAATTTGAAATATAAAAAGCCTTTCTATATTGCAGTTGGATGTGCAGCAGTTTCTGGTGGGATTGCTGGATTTGTTAATGCTGCAGCTTTAGCGGGGGGACCAGTTGGAGTTTTATCATTCCCATTATTTTTTGGTGAAGGATTTGTAGGATTTTTGTATTGCAATGGTATTTGCATTTGTCGCTTCAGCTGTTTTGACTTATCTATTTGGATACGATCGCAGTAATGATTAAGAAACATTTAGGGGAGAAAAAATATGAAAAAACTATTATGTCCATCAATGATGTGTGCTAATTTTGGTAATCTTGAAAATGAAATAAGAAAATTAGAGGAAAGTGGAATTGATATTTTTCACCTTGATGTAATGGATGGGAGTTTTGTTCCAAATTTTGGAATGGGACTGCAAGATATTGAATATATTTGCAAAACAGCAAATAAACCTTGTGATGTTCATCTGATGGTAGTAAATCCTGGGGCATATGTAAAAAAAGTTTGCACAATTAGGGGGTAAAGATTATAGTATGTCCATCCTGAAAGTGATGTGCATAATAACTAGAACTTTGCAAATGATCAAAGATGCTGGAGCGCGAAGCTGGAATCGTAGTAAATCCTGGGACATCTTATGAAAGTGTAAAAGAAACATTATCTCTTGTCGATTATGTGATGGTAATGAGTGTTAATCCAGGTTTTGCTGGTCAAAAGTATTTAAATTTTGTTGATGATAAATTTAAACAATTTTGTGCCAAAAAAGAAGAATTTGGCTATAAAGTGATGATTGATGGGGCATGTTCGCCGGAGCGGATTGCTATGCTGTCAAGTATTGGGGTAGAAGGTTTTATCTTAGGAACAAGTGCTTTATTTGGTAAAGAGAAGAGTTATCAAGAAATAATTAAAGAATTGAGAGGACTATAAAATGAGCGATGTAATTAGACTAATTAGTGCTTCAGGCAGTGATTTTGGAAAAAAATGACACCGATGGAATTGAAAGAATCAATTTTTAAGTCAGAAGGGCGGGTAATCATGGGACAGCATTTATTATTTGCTGGTGAAGGATTAGTTAGAGGAATAACTAATTCTGAGGTGATGTTTGCTTTTGGTGCTGATATGGTTATGCTTAATACAATGGATTTAGATAATATGGAAAATAATAAAGGACTTCAAGGATTATCTTACCAAACCTTAAGGCAACGTTGTAAAAGGCCACTTGGGATTTATTTAGGTTGTCCCAAAGCGGGATTTGAAGACGGTGGTAAAAAAGCTTTATATCGCCGTGAAGGAATGCTTTGTACACCTGAACATGTTCAAAAATGTGTTGACATGGGAGTTGATTTATTGTTTTGGGTGGTAATCCTGGTAGTGGAACTTCAATTAATGACGTAATTGCTTGTACTAAATGGATCAAGGAAAAGTATGGTGATCAATTATTCGTCTTTGCTGGAAAATGGGAAGATGGTATAAACGAAAAGGTGCTCGGAGATCCTCTGGCTAATCGAGATGCTAAAGAGATAATTAAAGAATTGATTGATGCGGGAGCTGATTGTATTGATTTACCAGCCCCAGGAAGTAGAGCAGGCATCAGTGTCACGATGATTCGGGAACTAGTTGAATACATTCATAGTTATAAACCAGGCACTCTGGCAATGAGCTTTTTGAATAGTTCAGTTGAAGGGGCTGACCCAGATACGGTACGCTTGATTGCGTTAAAGATGAAAGAAACTGGTGCTGATATTCATGCTATTGGTGATGGTGGCTTTTCGGGATGTACTTCACCAGAGAATATTCACCAATTGAGTATTTCAATTAAAGGGCGACCTTATACATATTTTAGAATGGCAAGTGTTAATAAATAGGTGAAAATAATGGGATTATTTAATAAATGGAAGAAAAAAGTAGAAGTTGAACCATATCGTATTAGTGCACCAGTAGCTGGAAAAGTAATTGATATCAAAGATACAAATGATCAAGTATTTAATAGTGAAGCATTGGGAAAAGGAGTAGGCATCATAGCATCAGAGAAACAAATAACTGCCCCAATCGGTGGTACAAATTGTAAGTTTTTTTCCTACAAAACGATGCGGTTGGAATTAAGACGGATAAAGGTGTAGAATTATTGATTCATGTTGGAATTGATACTGTGAATTAAACGGTAAACATTTTATCTCAATGAAGAAACAAGGTGATACGGTTGTACGTGGCGATATTTACTAAAGGTTGATTTTGATGCAATTAGAGAAGCTGGTTACGATCCAACAGTCTTGATGGTAGTGACAAATACTGCTCAATATGCACAAATCAAATGTAATTTAGGAAATAAAAGTAATAATGATATTATTATTGAGATAGAGGAGTAGAAAATGAAAATTGGAATTGGAAATGATCATGTTGCAGTTGAATATAAAAATGTGATCAGAGAGTATATTGAAGCAAAATATGGCTATGAAGTAATCAATTATGGTACTGATAGCAGTGAAAGATTTAATTATCCAGTTTCTGGTGAAGCGGTCGCTAATGCAGTTGTAAATGGTGAGGTTGATAAAGGTATCGTAATCTGCGGAACAGGCGTAGGAATTTCTTTGGCTGCCAACAAAGTAAATGGAATTCGCTGTGTGACATGTAGTGAGCCATATTCAGCCAAATTATCAAGAGAGCATAATAATACTAATATGCTGGCTTTTGGCGCACGAGTAGTAGGAATTGAACTTGCAAAAATGATTGTTGATGCCTGGTTAACTGGTGAGTATGAAGGTGGGCGTCATCAAGTTAGAATTGATATGCTCAAAGATATTGAAGTGAGGCAATGTAAGTAAGATGTCATTAGAAATAATTCAAACTTTAAATCCTGAATATACAATCAAAAGTATTACTGACGAAGCTTTTAGAACTTATGGTAAGGTTATTGATAATAATATTGATGAAGCAATTGAATTTTGTATAGACTTTGTTCAGGCAGCTAAACAAGATAACTTTTATCTTCCTAGCGTTTTAGAAGTAGAACAATTGTCTTCGATTATTGAGCTGTCACATCGTGTTTATGGTTATTTAGAAATAATTGCAGGTATTGTCGCCGGTGATAATGTTGAATTAAGTGGAATTGAATATCATCAAGGAAGTGAAACAATTATTGCAGTCACTGATTATATTTTAGTAGTTGGGCATATATGGGATATGCAAGATGACACATATAATAGTTCTAAATGTGAACTTTTCTATGTTCCGAAAGGTACGATCGTTGAATGTTATAGTGCTACTTTACATTACACTCCTATAGCGGTTAGTAAAGAAGGCTTTATAACTATTTGTTTATTATTAAAAGGAACTGGCGATATTTTAGAAAAGCGTAAAAAGATTTTAAGAAGAAAAATAAATGGTTTATTGCTCATCAGGATAACCTAGAAAAGATTGCCTCAGGGGATTATCCGGGTTTATTAGGCAGAAAAATCATAATTGATCATTAAGCAAGATTTTTATAATCTTGCTTCTTTTTTATTTGTGAAATTTCACGTTAAAATGTGATAATGGGCTATTATCTTAACATCGGTACAAACAGCCTTCAAAATATTGTAAGCGCTTTTAATTATTGTTAAGATAGGCATATAGGGACCTATACATTAGAAAAGTGAGGAGAGTTTAGAATATGATGCAAAAAATTCAAAGATTTGGTGGGGCGATGTTTACACCAGTCTTGTTATTGCTTTTTCAGGAATTGTCATCGGTGTTTGTACAGTATTCCAAAGTGATGTCATCATGGGAAGTATTGCAGCATCGGACACTACTTGGTTTAAAGTATGGTATGTTGTAAAAGAAGCAGCATGGACAATCTTTAGACAAGTCAACTTATTATTTGTTATTTCGTTACCAATTGGTCTAGCTAAAAAACAAAATGCTAGAGCATGTATGGAATCATTTGTTTTATATTGTACTTTTAATTATGCATTAGCAGCACTATTAAGCAATTGGGGTTCATTTGTAGGAATTGATTACGCAATTGAAGCTGGTAGTGGTACAGGTCTTGCTAGTGTAGCAAGTATTAAAACGTTAGATACTGGAATGGTTGGTGCATTGATTGTTGCTGGTGTTGCAGTATGGTTGCATAACCGTTATTTCGATACAAAACTGCCTGAATGGTTAGGAGTATTTAGAGGCTCTTCGTTTGTGGCGATGATTGGTTTTCCCGTAATGATTGGATTAGCAGTTATTTTCTTCTTTATTTGGCCACAAGTTCAACATGGAATTGCTGGTGTTCAAACATTTATTATTAGCAGTGGCGCCTTAGGGGTATGGGTGTATACTTTCTTAGAAAGAATTCTGATTCCAACAGGATTACACCATTTTATTTATATGCCGTTTATGTATGATTCAGTTGCAATTGAAGGCGGAATCAAAACTGCTTGGGTAGCAGCAATGCCAGAAATCGCTAAATCAACAGCTTCATTAAGAACATTGTTCCCAGCTGGTGGTTATGCATTATATGGTTTCTCTAAAATGTTCGCTCCACTAGGTATTAGTGCGGCATTCTATGCAACAGCAAAAGAAAACAAGAAAAAAGAAGTATTAGGATTAATGATTCCGGTTACTTTAACAGCAATGTTTGCAGGGATTACAGAACCAATTGAATTTACATTCTTGTTTATTGCGCCGGTAATGTTTGCAGTGCATTCTGTTTTGGCAGCATCATTAGCAACAGCACAATATTTAATTGGAATTAGTGGTGACTTTGGAAGTGGAATTATTTCTAATGCGGCCTTGAACTGGATTCCACTTGGATCAGCACATTGGCAACAATATTTATTATCAGTTGTAATTGGTCTAGTTTTCTCAGGAATTTGGTTTATTGTATTTAAATTTATTATTGAAAAATTTGATTTTAAAACACCTGGTCGTGAAGACGATGATGAAGAAGTTAAGTTGGTTTCAAAAGCTGAATATAAAGCTTCTAAAGAGGATACAAGCAATGATCCAACTGGAAATATTGAAGTTAAAGGTGGCGATGCTGGTAAAGCAGCAGCTTTCTTAGCGGCATTAGGTGGTAAAGATAATATAGAATCAGTTACAAACTGTGCAACTCGCTTAAGAGTATCAGTTAAAGATGAAACATTAGTACAACCGGTTGGAGTCTTTAAAAAGGCTGGTGCTCATGGTTTAGTTGCTAAAGGTAAAGCGTTCCAGGTTATCGTTGGATTAACAGTACCTTATGTAAGAGAAGAATTTGAAAAGTTATTATAAAAAGGGGAGAAGAAGAATGAAAAAACAATCATCTATTTGTATTGCTGGCGGTGGAAGTACTTTCACCCCAGGAATTGTTCTAATGCTTATGGAAAATCAAGAACGTTTTCCAATTCGTCAAATTAAATTATATGATAATAATGCAGAGCGACAAAATAAATTAGCTGAAGCATTAGGAATTTTAATGAAAGAAAGATATCCAGAAGTTGCCTTTTCTTGGACAACTGATCCAGAAAAGGCATTTACGGATATTGATTTTTGTATGGCACATATTCGTGTTGGTTTATACGCAATGCGTGAACTAGATGAAAAAATCCCATTAAAACATGGTGTTGTTGGTCAAGAAACATGTGGACCTGGTGGTTTAGCATATGGAATGCGTTCAATTGGTGGTGTTTTAGAAATTTTGGATTATATGGAAAAGTATTCTCCTAATGCCTGGATGTTGAATTATTCAAATCCAGCTGCTATCGTAGCTGAAGCAACTAGAAGATTACGACCAAATTCTAAAATTATTAATATTTGTGATATGCCAATTGGAATTGAAAGAAATTTTGCTACTATTTTAGGCTTAGAATCACGTAAAGATATGATTGTAAGATATTATGGTTTAAATCACTTTGGCTGGTGGACATCAATTACTGATAAAGAAGGTAATGATTTAATGCCAAAATTAAAGAACATTGTCGTCAATTTGGTTATGCTGTTGATACTGAAGATTTTCAACATCGCGATCAATCTTGGATTGATACTTATACTAAAGTTAAAGATGTATATGCGGTTGATCCTGATACATTACCAAATACTTATTTAAAATATTATTTATATCCAGATTATGTAGTTGAACATTCAAATAAAGAATATACACGTGCTAATGAAGTTATGGATGGACGAGAAAAAAGAGTATTTGGGGCAGCTGCTGATATTGTAGCGAAACAAACTGCTAAAGATTGTGGATTTAGTACGGATACACATGCTGCTTATATCGTCGATTTAGCTTGTGCAATT
>ENA-OQCW01001206-OQCW01001206.1-human-gut-metagenome-genome-assembly--contig:-NODE-1206-length-11054-cov-2.682438_pt1 | contig 11054 bp, 12 predicted proteins | sample MGYA00242767_ERZ504593 | MGnify/ENA primary metagenome ERZ504593 (study PRJEB26092, sample SAMD00036307) | human gut metagenome | host: Homo sapiens | study: EMG produced TPA metagenomics assembly of... | reverse complement strand
ACTATTCATTATTGCATAATATTAATAAATATAACGGCGATAATGATAATTATACCAGTGCTGCGCTACAAAGCGGCATCAATATGGGCGACTGGATAATACGTAATAGTACCTCGGTTGCCTTATCTAATGGCGATCACAATCTCGACAATCTCTATACTTATGCCGAACATACTTTCACCGCAAGCAAAATAAATATGCAGGCAGGCGGGATCAACCTTGCCAACCCCCTACTTTCCGGCGCCTCACTTTACGGTGTACAGATACAACCTGATATTTCGCTAACCCCAAACAGACGTAATGATGTGATGGTTTCTGGTAATGTCAAATCATCGCAAGCACGCATTGAAATCCGACAAAATAAACAGCTTATTTATTCTACTTTGGCTCCAATGGGACCATTTACTTTAACCAACGTTCCAGTCCTGAATCAAAGCAGTAACCTGGATGTGACAGTTATCGAAAGCGATGGGAGTAGCGACCAGTTTACTGTTTTTAGCGATTCTTTCCGTCGAACGGTGACAGGAACACCAAACTACAATTTTGCCGTAGGCCGGGATTCGCGAGGTTGGTGCAGAAGATGACGAACCGATGGTGTTAAGCGGTGCCTGGAGTCAGCCGGTTTTTAATACTTATACTTTATCGACAGGCGGCATCGTCGCAAATAACTATTATGCTTTTGCTGGCGGGGTTGATTTTCAGCCTTTCACTCACTGGTCAACTTCTATTCAGCTCCGAAGTGCGGTCGATGATAATCATAATAAGCGAGGGAATCAGGCAGCGATCACGTTAGGTGCAGACCTGCTGGATAATTTAAGCTTTTTCCGTTACCGACACCTGGAGTGAGCGAGGTTATCGCGATTTGCTTGATTCCACGCAAAATGACGATATCAGCGACCAACCATGGGATTATGGAGATGACAATAAATTCTATGCCTACAATAAAAATGAGCTTACTGGATCGCTGACCTGGTATCACGATTTATTAGGTGGAATTAGCCTAAGTTATACCAATAATAAAAGCTATTATCGTGACGGTGATTCAACTAACACCACAATAAACTGGAGTAGGCAGTTTAAATATTTCTCCACCAATTTTTATTACCGGCATGAAAAAGGAAATGACAGTGAAGACTCACTTAACCTTACTGTTTACGTGCCTTTAGGTAACCATTATTCCAGTAGTTGGGTGCGACATGAAATAATGATACTCGCATTGGCTCAACGCTTTCTGGCGCCTTCCTGAAAGACAGTAGTTATTATGTCAGCTATGAACGTAGCCAAGATAGTGGCAATAATGCCAGCGGTGGCCTTAATACTAACCTACATTATACTCGCCTCGGACTATCTGCGGGACAAAGCGGCTCGGACAGCCATTATTCTTCTGCCACGCTTGATGGCGGGATCGCTCTGCACAAGGATGGAATAACCTTTTCCCCGGACAGGATCGCTGATACCTGGGCCATTGCCCAATTGAGCCAAAAACAGGCTGGCGTCCAAATTCAAACGCCACAGGGTGCCGCATGGACTGACTGGTGGGGGCAAGCTGTTGTGCCCGTTTTACCTCCGTACCAGACGGCAATTGTTGAAATTGACCCCAAATCATTGGCTAAAAAAACCGATATTGCAAACGCTACTCAAGAAGTTAAACAAGGGCGTTATTCAGTCGGAAGTATTTCCTTCACCGTGCTATCAGCACGTCGGGTGATGTTCCAGGATGTGCGATTCAATAATGCCCTTTTACCTCTGAATAGTTCTGTTCATACCGCACAGGGAAACTATCTGACCTCCGTTGTTGAAGAAGGCACCTTCTTTATTAATAACATTGAAAATAATACGGACACTCTTAAGGTTATTCTTCCTGATGGCAAAATATGCCATCTACAATATACGTTACCCAAAGATGCGCCTGATAGTGTGGTATACGAAACGGTTCAAGCTCATTGTTTATAAGGAAATAACAAGATGAAAACATCTTTGGCTCTTCTGCTAATAACCTGTTTTTTTAGTCAATTTACGTTGGCCGAGAACTGTAAGGTGACAGCCAACCAACAGGATATTGCCTGGGGAAAGGTTGATCGTTCTTCACGCACATTACACACCATCAATACCACGGTGGTGGATGGTATTGCGTTGCCAGAACGCTATATTACGCTGAATATTCAATGCGATTCACCACATTATGTACACGTCATGATTGACGGTAATAAATTGACATATAAAGGAAAATCACTATTTAAGTTTGGCGAGCAGAGCGTGATACGAGTCAAAGCCTCTAATCCGACAATAGGCGGTCAGAGTGCCTCTGTGTCTCGTGTTTCCGTGAGCAACCAACTTCAAGACGGCGGTACATCTAATATTGTTTTATTACCTTCGGAAGGTATATCTTTTATGCAGCATGATCGCGAACAGGCGCTAACACAGGCCAGTGTACAACTGGCGATACTGCCATTGATCACAGGCAAGGATATTAACCCTCAAGACTTACTTACGCTCACCAACGACCTGAACATTTCTCTGAATAGCCGACCGGAGTGATAGTCATGAATAAAATATCGCTGATTGGCCTGATAACGCTTTTCTGTTCCACCAATGTCAGTGCCGCAGACATCACCATCCATGTTAGCGCGTTGGTGGAACCGCCTTCCTGTTCAATTAACCTGACGAATAGCGTCATTAATCTTGGAACCTATATTGTTGCAAATATGAATACCCAGGATGCCACACGCTTACCAGATCAAAATACCCAACTATCAATTAGCTGTCCAGGCAGCGCTGCCCCAGGGATTCTTATTAAAGATCTCAATTCTGGTACTGCAATGGCGGCAAAAATTCCGCTCGGTAGCGCATTAACACAAAGCGACCTGCTGGGGCTGGGGTTATTCAAAAATAAGCCGGTCGGAGCATGGGCCATTATGATTGATAATATGGGGATTACCGTCGATAACGGAACAGGGGTTTCTGTACTTTCAGCAACTGATAGCAGCAATCCAACATGGATAAAGTCTACTGGGAATTGGCAGATCGTCAGCCCAGATAACACAACCGTTTACGCATTTGGTACATCTTCACCGCAAAATCTGACCACACTAACTGTGCCACTTAAAATCAGCTCTGCGATTAATGCGATGTCGGAGTTGAATGTTACGGACAAGATGGAATTCAGTGGCACAGCGGAAATCACACTGAAATATTATTAATTGGTTAAAAATAAAGTAGCGATATTTAGGCTACAAGCGGGTACATGGAGACATTATTCACCAGTTCGATAGTGCCCGGACGGAAACGGTACGTAGTGTTAACGCGTTAATGACCGCGACGTACTGGGAAATTGGCCGACGGATTGTCGAATTTGAACAAGGTGGCGAGGCCAGGGCTGCGTATGGTGCGCAGCTAATCAAGCGACTATCAAAGGATTTAAGTCTAAGATATAAGCGTGGGTTCTCTGCAAAAAACTTACGCCAAATTAGGCTTTTTTACCTTTTTATCAACACGTTGAAGTTCTGCAGACACCGTCTGCAGAATTTCCATCGGCAAAGATTTGGCAGACGCTGCCTGCCAAATTGAGAGGCTGTTTGATATTTCCACAGCTTTTGTATTGCATCTCCTATTTTCGGTTTGTATATTCATGCAGATAAACGAAGGAAAGTTGCTATGATTTACATTGAACAGCTTGAATTAATCCATAAAAGTGGTGATGTGTTGTATCCAGTAAAAATAACCAGAAAATCATCTGGAAAACTGCCTTCCACCTTGTTCCATTCGGCTTAAATAAGACTCACGACCTTCTAGAGGTGGAAGATGCTTCAGAAGCAATTCGGCTGGTGATTGATGAACGTCATTCCATTCGCTGCAGTACACTTACAGCAACTATTACGAATAAAAAGGGTAAGCGAATTAAGCGGACAGGTATATACAGCATCAAGGGTGTTAACATAAAAGAATACAACGTCAGGTAATGGCACAGAGCGGTCCGTCAGTTCAGGTTTGGCTCTGTGCCAAAGATGGGTCAGGTCACACCTGAGCTAATAAATTTAAGCCATTAAATCAGCCTTAACCTTCACCACCACCTTTTTAATCTCACCAGGTTCGCCAACAACGCATCCCGGTTTATGCGGTTCTCCAGGCATAAACACGGCGAACATTCCCGGTTTTAAGATGATGGTTTGCTCATTCTCAATGGCGCTGCAAAGCTGGTAATCATCTTCATGGTGGAACTCTTCACACTGACGCGCAGTACCTGCCATGCCAAACAGGATCCGTTCCTCACCGTTTAATAACAGCTGGATATCAATGTATTGCTCGTGCAATTCCGCTTTTTTCTCGACGGGCGATTGAGTGTTAAATGTCATGACATTCATAAAGATATTGTCGCCCTGTAATTCGTAACGACCCGGTGCTTTTTCTTGCGGCCTGGCAGCTAATGCCAGCGTTAACGCGTCCTGTAACGCAGGATGTAATCCGGCAGACGGTAATGACTGTACTTCACCCATCATCATAATTTTTCTCCCTGGGCCAACAGTGCAGCCCCAAGTAAACCTGCATCATGGCGGTAGTGCGCCGCCAGTAAATCAACATGAAATGCCGCTGGCTCCTGTGCCAGATACGTTTCCACCAGCGCCAGATACCCTTCTGCCAGACCAACGCTGCCACCGACCACCACGCACTGACAATCAGTTGTGGCTTTAATATCAGCGATCAGCCTTGCCAGCACATGTGCGGAGCGGTGAATCAGTTGCTGCGCCTGCTCATCGCCCTGCCCGGCGTGCGTGAAAATAGTTTTCGCATTCGCACCAGCCAACTCCCCCTGCGCTGCCGCTGCAATGCCGCGACCAGAAGCAATCGCTTCCACGCAACCTGTGCGTCCACAGCCGCAGACTGGACCATGCGGATCGGCAAGCGTATGCCCGATGTGCCCCGCCAGACCTCCAGGGCCGGTAAGCAGTTTGCCGCCGCTCACTACACCGCCGCCAACGCCAGTGGAAACGGTGATAAACACCATCTCGGTTATATCGCCTTCCAGCGCCTGATACTCCGCCCATGCTGCGGCCTGCGCGTCGTTAATGGCAATGGTCGGCAAATCGGTAAGCTGCTCCAGTGTTTTGACTAACGGAAAGTGTAGTAATCCACCGAGATTATGCGGATTTAGCGCCAATAAGCTGCCGTCGCGAATAATTCCGGTTGAAGCGATAGCAACCCGCTGCGCATGAACTTGCAACGGAGAGACTAATGCGGATAAGGCATCACGCAAGGCTTCTGGTGTCTGGCTGGCTGGCGTAGGAAGTTCACGACGATCGCGGATCTGCCCGTCAGCGCTAATCAGCGCGGCGGCAAGTTTAGTACCGCCGATATCAATTGCCAGTGTGGTCATAGCACCGCCTTTTCATCGCTGTGTTGTACCACTGACAAATGTGTTCAAGACGCGTAATGGCAGAACCGACCGTCACCGCCCACGCGCCGTGGCGCATCGCATCTGCCGCCTGAGCAGGCGTGTTGTAACGCCCTTCGGCAATCACCCGACATCCGGCGTCGCTCAACGTTTTCACCAGCGCCAGATCCGGCTCTTCTGGCGTTTCAGGCGTGGTATAGCCAGAAAGCGTAGTGCCAATAATTTCGGCTCCCAGCTTTTGGCATGCCAGGCCGTCTTCCGGCGTTGAGCAGTCGGTCATCGCCAGTAAACCGTGATGGTGAATACGTGCCAGCAACGTTTCAACAGGCACCGGACGCGGGCGGTCGGTGCCGTCAATGGCGATAATGTCCGCGCCCGCCTGCGCCAGCGCATCAACATCTTCAATATAGGCCGTGATGCGTACCGGAGAATCCTCCAGATCGCGTTTCACAATCCCGATAATTGGCACGCTCACCACCGCACGCGTGGCTTGCAGATTTGCCACACCTTCAATGCGAATGGCGACCGCGCCCGCCTGCTCTGCAGCTAATGCCATGGCGGCGACGATTTCGGGTTTATCGAGCGGGCTGTCAGGGACCGGCTGGCAGGAGACAATCAGGCCACCGTTAGCAGCGATTTTTTTGATCCAGTTGTGCAAGTAACGACATACATCTTCCCTTAGCGAAAGGCCCGGTACAGAGACCGGGCAACAGGATTAACTTTTGGTTTTGACTAAATCGTTTTTGGCGCGGCCAAATGGCACGGCACCGCTAAATGGTTTGCCGTCGATAGCGTCATGAGTACGCAACGCTTCCGGGCGCAGCCAACGCTGAACGCGGGAAGGCATATCCAGACCAATCAGCAGGATCACCACAAACGTCAAACTGAACGAGAGCGAGCCCAGTGCAGTACCCAGATCCAGACGTTGAGCGATCAACGCGCCGAGGATTGGGGCCAGTGCGCCGCCCAATGCGCCAACGTTGTAGGTAAAGCCCAGGCCCGCTGCACGCTGGTCGGTATCGAAATAACCGCCAATCAGTTTCGGTAAAATCCCGGAGATGCCCTGACCAAGCATTTGCTGGAAGAACAGTAACAGACCGAGCACCCAGACGTTTGCGCCACCAATCGCAAATACCGGAATAATCAGCAACTGTGAGGCCAGCAGACTGCAAACGTACGCTTTGCGGGTTCCCAGCCAGTCACCGAGGAAGCCGCCGACGCAGCACCCCACTGCCGCACCAAAGCCACTAAAGAACAGCACATTGGCGACAGTATGCGGGTTATAAGCAAGTTCAGTTTTAAGATACGTTGGCAGCAGCGCCTGAATCGGCCATGAGTAGAGGAAAGCAAACAACACGACCACCATCAGCATTACGCCCGTTGGCCAGCGTTTGCCCGTACTCTGTACCATAAAGCTGATAAAGATTGCGGCGCATAACAGCCCGAGAACAGCGACGATTGCGGCATTTTGCAGGTTACCGGCGAAGCAGAACCACAGCGCAGTAGCCGCAGCCAGCGTCATCACGATATTGGCAATGCGATGTTCACCACGGTAGAGAATATCCACCATTGTGCGTACCGGTGCTTTACCTGCGTGCTTTTCTTTCCAGTCTTCCGCTTCCGGGATGTTTTTACGCAGCCAGAGAGCAAAGATGATTGGCAAAATGCCGATAAAGAACAGCGCACGCCAGCCCCAGACCGGAACCACCAGGCTATAGACCTGAGCGGCAACGACGGCCCCCACAGAGAAGCCTGAAATCAGAAAACCACTGGCTTTGTTACGCAGATGTTTTGGCCAGCTTTCAATGACATAGGTGGCGCTGGAACCGTATTCACCCGCCATCCCCATGCCGATGACCAGACGAGCGATAAACATAGTGATGTAGCCTGGCGCAAAACCGCAGGCCAGCGTCCCGACCGAGAAGAGAACGATGCTGGTGACCATTGCCAGACGACGCCCGTAGCGGTCACCCATAGCGCCGAGCATCAGGCCGCCGAACCAGCGAGAGATAAAGGCTGCGGAGATCAGACTTGCCGCCTGTACCGTCGTCAGCCCGAATTCACCCTGTACTTCGGTGAGTACCAGGGCGATTAAAACGAAATCAAAACCGTCAAGCAGATATCCCAACCAGGCAGCGGAAAATGCCCGCCATTGTGCACGATTGAGATGGCGATACCACGGGATATTCTGGGTTGTAGTACTCATTGTGAGTCTCCCGCGGTGGGCGATGCCCACACGCTTTGGTATGAAAATTGTAGGGTACAGATGCGTTTATTTCCCCTCACCCGGTAGGGGCGAGCGAGGGGAAACAACTCACCCTCGCTCTTGCATCAACTGCTGGGCCAGCGCCTTCAGTTCTGGCAGATATTTTTCATCTACCGGACCAAACGGTTTGCGGCACAGCGGCACAGAAACGACATCCATATAATGCAGGACCGTTTTCAGGCCGCGGAATACGCCCGTTTTGATCAGTAAATCAATGACTTTATTACATTCGGTTTGCAGCTTCTGCGCGGTCTGGATATCGCCTTCTTTCAGCGCCTTCACAATACCCTGATAACGCCAGCCCATGATGTTGTAGGTACTACCGATACCACCATCAGCGCCCGCCAGAAGACCAGAGGCGAAGATTTCGTCGTAACCGTTATAGAGCACCAGATCAGGATGTTCACGACGGATCTGTTCCATCTGATAGAGATCGCCAGAGGTCTGTTTCAGCGCGCCGACACCAGGCAGCGTAACCAGGGTGTTGATCTGATCCAGGGTTAGTTTTACCCCGCTCAGGGCAGGAATGTTGTACACCACCATCGGCAAACCATCCGCCGAATCAATAATTGCCCGATAGTGATCGCAGTGTTCTTCAAAGCTGAAAGGATAGTAGAACGGCGTGACGGCGGAGACGGCATCGAAGCCATAACGTTTAGCCGATGCCGCAAGTTGTTGGCTTTCAGCAGTGCTGACGCAACCTACGTGAGCGATAAGTTTAATCTTGCCTTTCGCCTCTTCGGCGACGATTTCCAGTACCTGTTCACGCTCGGAAAGGCTTTGTACAAAGGCTTCGCCGGTCGAACCACCCACGTATAAGCCGTCGATGCCCTGCTGAATATTGAACTGAACCAGGCGGCGCAGACTCGCTTTATCCAGTGCTTGTTGTTGGTCAAAAGGAGTCAGGAGTGCGGCCATTACGCCACGTAAATTCGTTGCCATAAATACCTCTGAAGTGATGCTTGTCTGATAAACGATATACCTTTATACCTGTTATACCAGATCAATTAAGCAACACCCCATACAGAAAGCTTATAATGCGATCTGCTTCACTAAAGTGGCATTATTTCTTTTTGTTGGTGGTCTGACCGAAGGCGTGCCAGGTAGCAGAGACGCTGTTGAGATGCGATTGCAACGCACGATCGGCTTCATCGGGATCGTGGCGGCGGATCGCGTCAACGATCGCAATATGCTGTTGATAGCTAACGTTGTTATGCTCGTGCAGAGCCTGATCAGCCACGGTTGGACGTGCGGCGATCAGCCAGTCGAGCAAGGCAACGTGGATCGCCATGAAGATTGGGTTACCGGGGATCTCCGCCAGCACGCGGTGGAAATCAACGTCTGAACGAATGAATGCCGCGTTGTTATCCAGCGACTGACTGTTGATTTCCAGTGCTTTTGCCAGCAAATCGATTTGCTCATCGGTGGCGTGTTCAGCCGCATAGCGCACCAGGCTGGATTCAAAGAACAGACGTAATTGTTCGAAATGGGCAATCCCGCCAGGATGAGAAAGGAAATCTTTCGCCATGCCGGAAAGCTCGCCGATGATGGTGTCCGCAGAAGGACGTGAGACGCGAGCGCGTTCGCCGTTGTTTATTTGCACCAGACCTTTACGTTTTAACGCTGCCAGCGCTTCACGCACCGAAGGACGCCCGACGTTAAAGAACGCCATCAGTTCGCGTTCAGACGGTAATTGTTCACCTTCGCCAAATTCACGACGGCGGATCATCTGTTCCAGCTCTTCTTCCACCATTTTCGGAGAGTTTTTTTACGCGCCAGCGGGCGGCTACGCAAGTTGCGACCAATTGCAGGTGAAGAATCTTCGGTTTGCGAATCAAATGCGTTCATAAGGCCCATTCTGTAAGGTCAGTGTGATTAACATCATCAGTGACATCCTATCACAGGATTGAAAGTAGGGGAAAATGGCAGGGTTTTCTCTTTGTGCCTCATCATTACCATAATTAACGGAATAATTAACTATTGCGAAAATTAATGTAACGCAGATAAAAAGCATCCCGATTGAATTATTTATAAGACTATTCACGAGCATTATGAATATTATGAATGTGTTCTTACAAAATAATCATAAGCGCATATTTTTTAATGAAAAATCACCTCGCCTACAATTAAAAACACGACATCCGCACCATAAATAGCCTTGCAAAAAATATAACATCATTGTTTTCAATCTGCCGTTTATGGGATTGACCGTTTTCTTTTGACACGGAGTTCAACAATGTTCGGCATAATTATATCTGTCATCGTATTAATTACGATGGGCTATTTGATCCTGAAAAACTACAAACCTCAGGTGGTGCTGGCTGCCGCAGGTATCTTCCTGATGATGTGCGGTGTCTGGTTAGGGTTCGGTGGTGTGCTCGATCCCGCCAAAAGCAGCGGCTACTTGATCGTCGATATTTATAATGAAATCCTGCGCATGCTGTCCAACCGCATTGCCGGATTGGGGCTGTCGATTATGGCAGTGGGCGGTTATGCCCGCTATATGGAGCGCATAGGGGCAAGTCGCGCGATGGTGAGCTTGTTAAGCCGCCCGTTAAAACTCATTCGCTCGCCGTATATTATTCTGTCGGCAACTTACGTCATCGGCCAAATCATGGCGCAGTTTATTACCAGCGCCTCCGGTCTGGGTATGTTGCTGATGGTCACCTTATTTCCGACGCTGGTGAGTCTGGGAGTAAGTCGCCTCTCTGCGGTGGCGGTTATCGCAACCACGATGTCCATTGAGTGGGGGATTCTGGAAACGAACTCCATTTTTGCTGCCCAGGTAGCGGGAATGAAAATTGCCACTTACTTCTTCCACTACCAGCTTCCGGTCGCCTCTTGCGTCATTATCTCGGTGGCGATCTCCCACTTTTTTGTGCAACGCGCTTTTGACAAAAAAGATAAAAATATCATCACGAACAGGCAGAGCAAAAAGCTCTCGATAATGTCCCGCCGCTCTATTACGCCATTTTACCTGTGATGCCGTTAATCCTGAGCTCGGCTCGCTGTTCCTTGCCCACGTCGGGCTGATGCAGTCAGAACTGCATCTGGTGGTGGTGATGTTACTGAGTTTGACGGTGACGATGTTTGTTGAGTTCTTCCGCAAGCATAACTTGCGCGAAACAATGGACGATGTGCAGGCGTTTTTTGACGGCATGGGTACGCAGTTTGCCAACGTGGTAACGCTGGTGGTCGCGGGTGAAATATTTGCGAAAGGCTTAACGACGATTGGCACTGTCGATGCGGTTATCAGGGGTGCGGAGCATTCTGGTCTGGGCGGTATTGGCGTAATGATTATTATGGCGCTGGTCATTCCATTTGTGCCATTGTGATGGGCTCAGGCAATGCGCCGTTTGATGTCATTTGCCGTCTATTCCGAATATCGCAGCCGGACTA
>ENA-OQCW01001205-OQCW01001205.1-human-gut-metagenome-genome-assembly--contig:-NODE-1205-length-11056-cov-6.997438_pt1 | contig 11056 bp, 2 predicted proteins | sample MGYA00242767_ERZ504593 | MGnify/ENA primary metagenome ERZ504593 (study PRJEB26092, sample SAMD00036307) | human gut metagenome | host: Homo sapiens | study: EMG produced TPA metagenomics assembly of... | reverse complement strand
CGACACTTCCGGATGGGGTGAAACAGCCGGAGAATGTTTCAAAGCCATACGAAGAAGCGATGGGTGGACAGTGGTTCTATATGGATTATGCAAACAAGAATGGACTTGGGGCCACAGAGCTTGGAACAACAAAAGAGGCACGTTATATCAGAGTGTATACAGAGAATCCAAAAGGTGCCGCAGTAAAATTCATGGAACTGGGTATTTATGGATATGAAAATGAGCAGGATGTGCAGTCACAGGATGGTCCAAGACGTGTGATCGATAACGAACACCCGATGATGATCGCAACAGCGTATTCCAACGATGTCTATGAGATAGGACAGGAAGAGGGGCCAGAATTACAGGGATCTAACACAGTAGACGGAAGATGGAATGCGATTCCGGATGATCTGAAAGAGAATAACGTTTTGCTGTTACATACAAACAACCTCAGACAGTTTGCTCCGGATCATATCGGACAGGCTTATCTGCAGGCATTCCATGAACATGGGCTGCAGATTGCCTATGAACAGGGAGCGCCGATTATGCTTCTTGGATTGACAGCAGCTGCAACACCGGAAAATGGAGGAACACAGTACAATATTACAGCGGATATGGATTACGGCTGGTTGGATCTGATGTACCGTATGTATCCGAATATGCAGGGTGTGTTCAATACAGAGAACTTCTGGGCAGGTATTCATCCTCCATGCGAAGGAAGCGCTAAGATGCTGGAGATTGCTGACCGATTCGGTGGATTCTTTGTATGGTCAGATCAGGATCACGGTTCTACAGTGACGAATATTGTCAGCAATGCAAATATGAAAAAGGCACTGGAAAAACACGGAGATGCATTCTATTTGATCTATAAGAACACAAGTTCAAATCAACCGGATGATTTGAAAACAAGTAGTTTCTTCCAGGGAAGCTGGCTGGCAGGATATACCGGAGGCTGGGGAATGCTTTCTGATACCTGGGCATGGGACAAGCAGTTCTCAAAACTCTGGCAAGGAGCTGGAAGCTATAACAACTGGCAGAGACTTTGTGGAGAACCGGAAGCATTGCTTGGAATGCAAATGATGAGCACCTATCTGGGCGGTGGTGTGATCTACACGTTTGAGTTCCCGGAAATCGTATATGGAACAAGCAACACGAACAGTCCGGCAAATACCCATGTCCTGACAGAACTGTTCCGTTACATTGTCAATCATCCGGCACCTTCCAAAAAGGAAATTATGGAAGAGACTAAAGCGGTCCTCTACGGAAATGTAAGTTCTGATTTTTACAGTGGTTTATCAGGAACACCGACAGGATTCCAGATTTATGAAACAGGACGCTATGGCATTATTCCTGTTATTCCGGCATGGGGAACCAGAGCGGAAGTAACAAAAAAACTGATTCAGGAAGCAGACAAACTGGGCGTAACCCCTCCGAATGTACTGGATGTAAAAGACAAGAATCTGTCCGGACAGGCAAAACAGAAGTATTTCAAAGATCTGTATCCGATCGAATATGTAGGAAATGCATTTGCTGACAAATGGGACGGCACATGGTATCTCTACAACAATAAAGTTAATACAGATGAAAAGCAGCATGCAATTTTACCTCTGGAAGGGGAAGAAGAAAGCGCACGTCTGAAAGTAGAGATGGAGCCTCACGAATTTATGATCATGAATGAATCCGGAGACGGAACAGCGATGGATATCACGCTGAATAACTACAGGGTAAATAAAGATGAGATTATTTTTGATAATAAATTCGGCTTGAAGTGGACAGGTGAATTTTTCACCGGGACAAGTTACAATCGATGGAAAGTTATCTGTATATGAATATATGAATAAGTACAATGTGGTAAACGCACCGGAAGGAAAATTGTCTCCGGAAGATAATGAACTGCGTACCACTACATTTGAACTGACAAAACTGGCGAAGAAACCAGAAGTGAAGGTTGTAAAGGGACAGCAGCCGGACACAGACGGACAGCCGCAGTACACAGAACCAAAAGTAGAATTTAACGAAGAAACAGGAAAAGCAGTTATCACGATCCAGACAAACGGCTGGGTGGATCTTTCCATTACAGGTCTGGAGTTTGTATATGATGAGAATGCACAGAAAATAGAAGATGAGCCGATCAAATCTGAGAGAACCAATCTGGCAAGAGGCAAAAATGTGAGCTTTTCAGAAGATGCAAGTGAAGCTTCCAGAAGAGACGATGCTGTAGATGGAAATAAGACGAATCCTGATAACTACTCAGATCCTGGCAGAAATAACGGAGGTGCACAATGGCTGCAGGTAGATCTTGGTGGGTTACATCATGTTGAGGAAGTGAACCTGTATCGGTATTGGAATGGAACGCGTAAATATCATGATACCGTCGTACTTCTGTCACCGGACAGTTCCTTTGATCCTACTAAAACGTTGGTGCTTTGGAACGGAAATCGGGATGCAGACAGAGAGTGGCCGGCATCTTTAAGTGGAACACAAGGAGAGACACACAAACTTCCAAAAGGCGAAAAAGAAGAATACATCGAGACAAAAGATGGAAAAAACATGAAAGTGTATGGTGAAGGTGTATCTTGGTTAGATACGGACACAAAAACACCATTGCCGAAAGATGGAGAACATTTTGATGCGGGATACATCCGCGTATATATGAACGGAAGTACAGAAGGAAATACAAACCACGTTGTAGAACTGGAAGTAATGGGCGAAACAGGGGATGTGGTGATCAAAGATGAAGAAGCACCAACTGTGCCGGGCAATCTGAGAGTCGTATCTCCGAAGGCATCGGAAGCAGAAATTCGTTTCCTTCCGTCAGTAGATAATACAGGAGTCGAAAAATACAAAGTAAGCTGGAGTAAAGGCGGAGAACAGGTTGGTTTCCGTGAAGTTACACAGACTGCGCTGATCTTAGATCCGTTGGAGGCTGGCAGCGAGTATACTGTTCAGGTAAAAGCTGTGGACAGATATGACAATGAATCTGAAGCGGCAGAAGTATCCTTTACAGCAATGGATATTCAGGTAAGCGCAGATGTTGCTTCCGGACAATATGATTCTGCACAGCAGGTGACATTGACAGCAGGTGAAGGAGCAGAGATTTATTATACTCTGGACGGCAGTCAGCCATTTGAGAAAAATAAAGAAGTTTCTGAGTCCGCTAAAAAATATGAAGGACCGATTACAGTCGAGAAAAATACAATTCTGCGGGCAGCAGCAAGAAAAGATGGGGTAGAGTATGGAACAGGTTCCTGGTATTACCTGATCGGAGCGCAGAGTCAGGACAACTGGGAAACACCGAAAGCTCCAAGCGACGTGAGAATTGACAGCAAATCTTCGTCTTCTGCAAATATCAGCTGGGCTGCGGAAGAACCGGGATGTACATACCGTGTGTATGCAAATGGTAAGATGGTATGGGAAGGAAAAGAAATGAATCAGACGATTCAGGAGCTGACCCCGCTTACTACATATCAGGTTTATGTAACTGCAGTAAATGAGAGAGGAATTGAATCTCTCCGTTCAGAAACAGTAGAATTCGTCACTATGGCACAGTAGATAGTAGGAGGGAAAAAGATGAAAATAAAGAAATTAACTGCGTACCTGCTGATGTCCGGAATGATTTTAGGAACGATGAGCAGCGATCTGTATACGATCAAAGCGCAGGCTGTAGAAACAATAGAAGAAACAGAGGATAAGACACCGGAAAATGAGACACCTCAGGTACCGGAAACTCCTGAACAGCCGGAGACAGAACCAGAGAATGAAGAGGTGCCGGAAGCAGCACCGGCGGGAGAAATTGAACTTTCTGCAGAACAGTTTCCGGATCAGGTGATACTGACATTTGCAGGAACCTGCGACAAAGATGGAAATGGAAGCCTGTCGGAAGCAGAGTGCATGGAAGTGGAAGAACTGGCAATGCCGAATGCAGGAATTACCGATTTAAAAGGTGTGGAGAATTTCCGAAATTTGCAGCGCGTGGATGTCAGCCAAAATGCGATTGGGGATTTTGCACCGGTAAAAGATCTGTCATCTCTGCAGATTTTGAAAGTAAACGGAAATCCGGCTTCCGTGCTGGATGTGACAGGATGCAGCAGTCTGAAAAAGCTGTATGCTCAAAACAGTACATTTTCAGAGCTTCATGTGACAGGACTTGGAAGTCTGGAAGAAGTACGGATTGAAAATAATCATCTTACAGATCTGGATCTGACAGGCCTGACTTCACTGCGTGCATTAAGCTGTTATGGAAATCAGCTGCATACACTGGATGCAAGACCGGCAGCGGCTCTTGAAGTGCTTCAGGCAGACAGTAATGGAATGGAAAGCCTTCTCGTAGAAGGACTTGGAAATTTAAAAACACTCCATTGTCAGAATAACAACCTGCAGCAGATCTCACTCTCAGGTCTGGGAGCATTGGAGGAATTTAACGCAGCAAATAACAGTCTGACAGAACTGATCGTGGATGAAGCAACTGCATTAAAAACGGTTCTTGCAGGAAATAATCAGTTATCCGGAGAGTTCCGTTTCGGAACAGCAAAACAGGTCAGTGTGGAAAACAACCAGATCACAAATCTGATCGGGGCAGAAGAAAATATTGCATACTTAAATTTTAACAACAACCAGCTTACCAGTCTTAAGATGGACAGTGCTGCGCCGGAAAGTGTTTATGGAAACGGAAATAACCTGTCACTGCTGCAGTTTGGAGATGTTTCAAACCTGAAAACATTGTATTGTGCAGAGAATCATCTGGCATGGACAGAGTCAGGAAAGGCTCTGGATTTACAGTTATCTCCGCAGACGATCGAGTTAAAACGGAAATATGACGGTGAAAAGTACTGGACAGATTTAAATGAGGTACTGACACCTCAACAGCTGCAGAGAACGGAAGTTCTGATGGGAGAAAACAGTCAGATTGCTTCATTTGACAAAGAGAGCGGAAAAGTATTCTATACAGGACCGGCTTCTGCACTGGAATATTATTTCACAGCAGGTGATGTCGGAGAAGACGAAGGAAATGCACGGATGCTGGTGCAGGCAAAACTGACAGAAGAAACGCACGTTCCGGGTGCACAGGAAATCTTAAACGACATCCTGGCAAACCATAAGATTCCATCAGAAGTGAAAGCAGGAACAGAAAGACTGGTTCTGCCGGAAGTTCCGGAAGGAAGCAAGATCGAGATCGTGGCAGTGAATCCGGAAGGAATCATCGGACTGGATGGAAAGGTAACAACACCGGAAAACGATACGGATGTGATCGTGACCATTCAGGTAACGGATACAAACGGAGCAACAGCCAAAGCTGATGTGAAGGTTCTGGTCAGAGGAGAAAAAGCAGATCCGGACGACGATAACAACGGAAATGACAACAACAGTGGAAACGACAACAACAGTGGAAACAATAACAATGGCGGAAGCAATAACGGCGGAAACAACAATACAGGAAACAATGGTGGAAGCAGCAACGGCGGAAGTCATAACAATGGAAGTACATCCGGTTCACACTCTCAGAGTGTGCAGACAGGAGACAATGCCAATGTGATCATGTGGGCAGTACTTCTGGTGGCAGCAGTAGCAGCTGTTGGCGCAGTAGTGATTATCAGAAGAAAGAAAAAATAATCAAAACAGAATCGGAAACAAGATATACGGATTCCTCATATATGGGGATTCGTATATCTTACTTTTCAGAGGAAATTTAAAACGGTATAAGTTGAGAAAAGGAGCATTATGATTAAAAAAAGAATCAGACAATTCCTTGCAGGTATTTGCACTATACTGGTGTTACCAATAGGACCGGTATGTGAAGTTTTTGCGAAAGAAGAGAAACAGGAGAATTCGGTATCGACGGAGTCGATTAGTCAATCACTAAAATTATGGTATACGTCACCGGCAAATATCAATACACAGGAAACTAATGGTGGAGAGTGGATGCAACAGTCATTACCTTTGGGAAATGGAAATCTGGGTAATCTGATTTTTGGGGGAATTTCGAAAGAGCGAATACATTTTAATGAAAAGACGCTCTGGACAGGAGGTCCTTCTCCGAGTCGTCCGGGGTATCAGTTTGGGAATAAGGCAACAGCATATACGGATGAAGAAATTGAAAATTACAGAAAACTTTTAGATGATAAATCAACAAAAGTATTTAATGATGATCAAAGTCTCGGTGGATATGGTATGGGAGCACAGATCAAATTTCCGGGAGAAAATAATCTGAACAAAGGAAGTTATCAGGATTTTGGAGATATTTGGCTTGATTTTTCTAAAATGGGACTTCAAGACCAGAATGTAAAAAATTATCGGAGAGAGCTGGATCTTCAAACTGGGGTTGCATCAACAGAGTTTTCTTATGAAGATGTGAATTATAAAAGGGAACACTTTGTAAGTAATCCAGATCAGATCATGGTTACAAAGCTTTCAGCATCAGAAAGTGGAAAGCTTGATTTGAGTGTAAAAATGGAGCTTAATAACAATGGATTAGAAGGGAAAACTACATTTGATCCGGAAAATCAAACCTGTACAATTGAAGGAAAAGTTAAAGATAATGATTTAAAATTTTACACAACAATGAAACTTGTCCTCGAAGGGGGAGATCTAGAGGTAGATGAGAAAAATCAGGTCTATCAGATTGAGGATGCAAACCAGGTCATGATTGTAATGGCGGCAGAGACGGATTATAAAAATGATTATCCAACTTACCGTGATAAAGAGAAAAATCTGAAAAAAATGGTAGATGACCGTGTCAATAGCAATGCCAAAAAATCATATCAGAAATTGAAAGAAAAGCATATTGCAGATCATCAGAAATTGTTTGATCGAGTGAGCTTAGATTTAGGTGAACAGCGCACTAACATTCCGACAAATCAGCTTGTAGATGAATATCGAAATGGAACTTACTCTCATTATCTGGAAGTGCTTGCATTCCAATATGGACGCTATCTGACGATTGCGGGGTCCAGAGGAACACTTCCAAGTAATTTAGTTGGTTTATGGACAGTAGGGGATTCTGCCTGGACCGGGGATTATCACTTTAATGTCAATGTGCAGATGAACTACTGGCCGGTTTACACAACAAATCTGGCAGAATGTGGAGTTACCTTTGTTGATTATATGGATAAGCTAAGAGAGCCGGGGCGTTTGACAGCAGAGAGAGTTCATGGAATTGAAGGGGCAGTGGAAAATTATACTGGTTTTACAGTGCATACAGAAAATAATCCATTTGGGATGACAGCACCGACAAATGCACAGGAATATGGATGGAATCCAACAGGAGCAGCGTGGGCAATTCAAAACCTTTGGTGGCATTATGAATTCACTCAAAATGAAGATTACTTAAAAAATACTATCTACCCGATTATGAAGGAAGCTGCACAATTTTGGGATTCTTATCTTTGGACATCCGAGTATCAGAAAATCAATGATGAAAGTTCGCCATATAATGGACAGGATAGATTAGTGGTAGCGCCAAGTTTTTCTGAGGAACAAGGACCAACGGCGATTGGTACGACTTATGATCAGTCACTTGTCTGGGAATTATATAAAGAATGTATTCAGGCAGGTAAAATTGTTGGGGAAGATGAAGCATTATTAAAATCTTGGGAAGAAAATATGCAGAAGTTGGATCCGATTGAGATTAACGAGACAAACGGTATCAAAGAATGGTATGAGGAGACTCGTGTTGGGCAAAAGAATGGTCATAATCGTTCATATGCAAAAGCGGGAAATCTGCCGGAAATTGAAGTGCCAAACAGTGGATGGGATATTGGGCATCCGGGAGAACAAAGGCATTCTTCTCATCTTGTTGGATTGTTCCCGGGGACATTGATCAATAAAGAAAATAAAGAGTATATGGATGCAGCAATTCAATCGCTGACAGAGCGTGGGGAGTATTCAACTGGCTGGTCAAAAGCAAACAAAATCAATCTTTGGGCCAGAACAGAAAATGGAGAAAAAGCATACAAGCTTTTAAACAATCTGATCGGCGGAAATTCTTCAGGGTTGCAGTATAATTTGTTTGATTCTCATGGCTCCGGTGGTGGAGAAACTATGAAGAATGGGAATCCTGTATGGCAGATTGATGGAAACTTTGGGTTGACATCTGGTGTTGCAGAGATGTTGGTACAGTCCCAGTCTGGGTATACGCAGTTTCTTCCGGCAATTCCAAATGCATGGGAAGAAGGAAATATCCAGGGATTGAAAGCACGTGGTAATTTTACCATTGGAGAAAAATGGGCAAACGGAGTAGCCGAGACATTTACAGTACGTTATGATGGTGAAAACGAAAGCAATACATTTACAGGTTCTTATAAAAATATTACATCTGCAAAAGTATATGAAGATGGAAAAGAGATTTCTGTAAAGAAAGATGAAGAAAAAGGACGTATTTCTTTTAAGGCAGTTTCAGGTAGAACATATACCATCGATATGTTAGAAACAAATATGGATGAATTAAAAGAACAGGCAACAGCATTTTTGAAACAGATTCATCCAGATCTTGTTAAAGTAAAAGAAGAATTGGGGGCAGCAATCGAACAGTCTTCAAAAGAACTGGGAAGCGTTCTGACAAAAGCAAAACAGATGGATCGGTTGTATCGCGCTTATCTGGAAGAAGCAGAAAAGGTTTATTATCTTACTGATAAAGAAGGACTGACATATGTACAGATTGATCAAATCTATACGCAATTAAGAATGCTGCGAAGGACTTTGTTGGAAAATACAGGAGATCTTGAGTATTATAAAAATGAAGAGAATCAGCTTTCAGTAATTGTAAATCAACTGAAAAAACAGATGGAAAACAGAGAGGTTATATTTAGTAAAGATTCTGGAATTATTGATTCAGAAAATCTTATACTGACTTTGAGTAAAAGTGAACAGGCATCGGATTATGACATTCGTTATACAATAGATGGAAGTATTCCAAGGAAGAGTTCTTCACTTTATGAGCAGCCACTGCAGTTAAGCAAGGAAGAGGATTCTGTTGTCAGAGCGGCACTGTTTTATAGAGGACAAAGAGTAAGTCCTATATATACGAAGACATATGTGACACAGGCAATTCCAATTCAAGATGTGACGGTATCCCATGAAAGTGTTTGGGGAGAAATCTATACAAAAGAAAAAATGGTTGACCGAAATTCGACAACAAGATGGGCATCTAAGGATGTAGATTCTTCTGAGCCAATGGAGATTACATTGACATTGGAAGAAAAAGAGTTGCTTAATCAGTTGGAGTTTGATTTATTTGTATCAAAAAATAATGGAATCGGATCATTTGAAATTCAGGCACTGACAGATGGAGAATATCAAACAGTGTATGAGGGTGCCAAAATGGGGGATATAGAGGATAAAGTAGGTGATATGGATGGTTCCAGTGCAGGGTATCATGCATATTGTCTGGCAAAATTCCCGGAAGTGACAACGGATTCTTTAAAAATTATATTGAAAGAGGGATTTGTAGGCGAGCCTTCATTGTATGAAGTGACACCATTGTTAGTAAATGGAAAAACAGATAATGTAGGTGATGCATCAGAGTTAGAACGTATACTTGAACTGGCTGAAGCAGCAGACAGGACATCACAGGAGTATGAAAATGCTCCACAGGAACTGAAAGGGGCGTTTGAAGAAAGTATTTTAGATGGAAAAGAAGTAAAGACTGCCACACAGGATGTCATAGATTCCAGAACTGAATTTCTTTTGAACAGATATAATCGACTTGGATTTGGAGAAACGGATAAAACTGCATTGGAAGCACTCATCGTTAAGGGTGAAGAAGCACTGGGTGGTGAATACACAAATGACTCTCTCTATCAGCTGAAAAAGGTTCTGAGAGAAGCAAAAGAAATGATGGAAGATAAAAATGTAAAACAACCTGCAGTCGATAGAATGGTACAGAAGCTGAAAGATGTATTGAATAATTTGGAACAGGGAGGATTTGAAGAGATACAGATTCCTTCCACAGATTTACAGGGAAGTGAAAAATGGATCCAGGCAGGAAGCTTTAAAGCAACGGAAGATGAGAATGCAGGAGCATTGATCGGTAAGTTTACGGGACATTCCATCCGTGTTGCGACTGTAAAAGGAAATGATCATGGAGTCATAAGGGTAACAATTTTGGATTCATCTGACAGACAGATTTATCAAAAGGAAATTGACACCTATGCGTCAGAACGAGAAGATGGAGCAGAACTGATGAATGAAGAATTTGAAGAGGGAACTTACACAATTCAGTTTGAGCGTGTTGGAAAAAGTTCACAGGCGCAGGAAAAAAGAGGATGGGTTGAAGTTGGAGCGCTTACAGTCCGTAAGGAAAAGAAAGAATCAGTAGACAGGAGTAAATTGCAAAGAGAAATTCAGATTTGTGAAAAATTAAATTCTGAAGATTATACAAAGGAAAGCTGGGAGAAGCTCCAGGCAGTCCTTGAAAGTGCAACAGTGCTTTTGAAAAAGGCAGATGAAGAAACGTGTACTTCTGAGATGAACGATAAGGCGGTAGAAGTAAAGACAGCGAGAGAAAATCTTCAAAATGTTACGGTAGATACCGATGCATTGAAAGAACTGCTTCAAATAGCAAAAGAAATTTCAGAGGATGGATACACAAAAGAGAGTTTTAAAGCATTGCAGGAAGGTATTCAGGAAGCCGAAAAATTGTTGAATGGTACTTGCACACAGGAAACAGTAGATAACATGATAGCTGTTTTGAAACAGCGCATTCAGGGCTTGCGTGCAGATAAGACAGAACTTCAGAAAAAATATGATGAAATTAGAGATATGACACAAGGACAGGTGACAGATACATCCTGGAAAGAATTTATAGAACTTAAAGAACAGGCAAAAGTTACTTTGGATAACGAGAATGCGACACCTGAAGAAGTGGCTGAAATTCTAGAAAAGTTAAATCAGTTTGAATTTGTATATCAGGAGGAGACATTCCACGTAACAATCAAAGCCAATGACAACAGTATGGGAACTGTAACCATTGATTCAGCAGACGGAAGCTACAAAAAAGGAGAAAAAGCAGAAGTTATCGCAGTGGCAAACGAAGGATTCCGTTTTGTAAACTGGACCGATGCAGAAGGAAACGTGATCA
>ENA-OQCW01001203-OQCW01001203.1-human-gut-metagenome-genome-assembly--contig:-NODE-1203-length-11100-cov-2.192928_pt1 | contig 11100 bp, 10 predicted proteins | sample MGYA00242767_ERZ504593 | MGnify/ENA primary metagenome ERZ504593 (study PRJEB26092, sample SAMD00036307) | human gut metagenome | host: Homo sapiens | study: EMG produced TPA metagenomics assembly of... | reverse complement strand
AGAGGGCTTGTGATACTCTTGATCCTATCTGCCTCATCGTATGTATAAGAATACTCCAGCCCCTGATTTGGAAGAGTGATTTTTGTAATGTTGTCACTCAGATTTACTTCATAAACCGTTTTATTTCCATTTGGATCCGTCATGGATGTCATATTTCCATGTTTATCGTATGTATAGGATGTTGATCAATCCTTTTGGCGAAATTTTCCGTACCAGGGTTTTCCCAGAGTGTCATATTGATACTCTGTGATCAGTTCCATGGGATCTTTATATTTTGTAAGATTTCCTAACGCATCATAACGATACTCTGAAATCTCCTCCATAGGCGTAACTTCTTTTATCTTACGGTCCAGTTCGTCGTACCCATAAGATGTTGTATTTCCCCTGCCGTCTGTCTGGCTTATCAGGTTATTATTGGCATCATAAGCAAATATATTTTTTATACCATTGGCATCCACAGACTCTGTCAGGTTATCGTTGCCATCATATTTAAAATTTCTCACAGCGCCCAGCGGATCTGTCTCGGAAATAATACGATTTCGCTTGTCATAGGCGTACTGATAAACCGCTTCGTCCTCTTTCGTCATGGATAACTGATTGCCGGCCTTATCATATGTAAATACTGTGCGGTGTCCTTCTGCATCGGTTACTGCTGTCATGCGGTCCATCACATCATATTCATAGGAAGTAGTGCTTCCATCCGCTTCCTGTATTTCCAGCAGTCTTCCATATTTATCATAGGTATAAACTGCCGTTCGTCCCAGATTATCTGTCTGGCTGGTCATATTGCCGGAAACATCATAGGTATAAGTCATGGAGTGGCCTTCACTGTCCCGGGCACTCAGCATTCTTCCCATTCCATCGTAAGTGTATTCAATAGACAGTCCCTGAGCATCTGTGATCTTCTGCAGACGTCCGAGGCGGTCATAGGACATCTCTGTCTTGTCTCCTGTTGGCAGGGTGATTTCTGTATTTCTTCCTGCCTTATCATACTCATAGCTGTATTCACTTCCCACAGGATCTGTCATCTTCAGCACATTTCCCCTGGAATCATATTGATAAGATGTGGTTCCTTTTAATGCATCTATGACCTGCTTCATATTACCTAGCTTATCGTATTTCATAACCGTAATATTGCCATTGCCATCTGTCAGGGATGTGATTTTTCCGCACGGCGTTATAGGTGTATTTACAGGTATTTCCATTACCGTCCGTACTTTCTGTCAAATCTCCGTTTCCGTTATAGGCTGCCGTATTGACAATACCTTCCGCGTCCGTTTCTTTTACAAGCCTGCCAAACCCATCATATTCTAACTGTTCTGTTCTTCCCTCCTCATCGGTTACAGAAACCTGTCTGTTGGCAGCATCATAAGTATATGACACCACGCCCCCTTCAGGATTCGCTGCGGTAAGCAGATTCCCATTATTGTCATATGTATAGGATATACACCTTCCACTGTCTTCCTCCGCGGTCAGCAGACGGTTTTCCCCATCGTAAGTAAAGGCAGTGACAACACCTGAGACGTCTGTCTTTGAAATAAGGTTTCCCATTGCATCGTATACACTGCTTTCGATTCCGCCATCCTGATATCTTGTCTCAATTACATGGCCGGCCGTATCGTAAGATTTCTCCAGTGTATTTCCCTCTGCGTCCGTAAATTTTATCTGCTGTCCCAGAGCGTTGTATTCAGCCACAGATTCATTGCCTTCTCCGTCTGTAACACGAATCATATTACCCGCATCATCATATTCATATGAGACAGTTCCTGCTTCCTCACTGCTCTCACTTATGACACGCCCCATGGGATCATATTCTGTAGTGATCGTGTTGCCTTTGGCATCTGTCTCTTTTATCTGACGATAGTTTTTGTCAAATTCATATGTTTTTTCGGCTCCGTTCGGCAGTGTTTCCAGAACATTATTATACATGGCATCATAGACATAAGATGTCTGTCCGCCCTCAGGATCTGTAATAGTAAGTACATGCCCTGTTTTATCCAGTTCGTAAGATGTGGTGCCGCCGTTCTGGTCTGTTTCCGATGTTTTGTTTCCCAAATTATCATAAGATATCGTGCTTACATTCCCCAAAGGGTCAGTTGTGCCGGTCAAAAGTCCCATACCGCTGTATGTATATGTCCATGTATTGCCGTTTCCATCAACGTAAGATACCGGATTTGGACCGTCATAACTGTAAGATGATGTGACTCCGTTTCCGTCTGTCACTGATACAATGCGGTGCAGCTCATCGTATGAAAGCGAAACTGTGGTACCATTCGGATAAGTAACAGCTGTCAAATCTCCATATGCATTATACTGCATAGCTGTCGTACTGCCATCATAATCTGTCATGGAAAGAGGCTGGTTCAGCTCATTATATGTATAGCTTTTGACAGCACCGTCTTCTCTTGTCTCGGACAGGATATTTCCGGAAGCATCATAGGTATAGGATCTGGTTCCCGCGGCTGTTGTCTGTGATGCCAGTTCATTTTCTGCATAGGTATCTGTCCGTGTTGTTCCGTCCGGATATTCAACAGATGTGGTGCGGTACTGTTCATCATAGTTGTAGGTTGTGACGTATCCTTCATTATCTGTAGTGGTCGTCCGACCATCCTCATATGTAAATGAACAGGTATTTCCATTGGCATCTGTCTGGCTTATCACACGGTTTTCTTTATCATATTTATTTTTCACGACCTGACTGCCATTTTCATCTGTCCAGCTTACCAGGCGGTTTTTCTTATCATAAGAATAAGTTCTCGTGTCCCCGCCCGCATTTTTAAAGGAGACAAGATTGTGATTCTCATCATATCCATACTCTACCTGATTTCCATCCGGAAATGTGATAGCAGTGATATATCCCTGCTTGTCCTGTTCAATTTCAAAAGTCTTTCCCGAAGGTGTTGTGATATTTTTCAGATTATACTCATCGTCATATCCCAATACGGTCTGAAAACCTTTCATATCTGTTTTGCTGCGCAAAAGTCCGTATTTGTCAAATGACCAAATGGTTTTATCTGAATCTGTCAGTTCATAACCGATATGATCCTGCTCAGTCCCTTCATAATTTACTTCTTTTAACTGGTAATCATAACCATCTGGTGCAGAATATGTACCGTCTCCGTTCGGGGTAAGAAACAGGTAGCTGCCGTCTCCCCTTGTATAAAGAATGCTGTCATCCTCCATTTTGATCAGAGCCTGCTCATATACAAAAGACCACCCGCGTCCAAAATAAGAGTTCTGATCCGTGGCCTTGGAATTATAACTCCGCAGAATGGAAAATTCACCGTCTAATTCCTGAAGCTTTGCATCCTTCTGTTCCATAAAGAAATTTCCGGTGTTCAGATTCACCGGTTCAAACCCAAACTCACAGTGAAGTCCTCTGCCCATAAGAGCACCGTCTATCTTCATTTTATCCGTATCCGTAAGGGCCGGCGGATTATACGGCACATTGGTTTTGGGATTTCTGATAAATATGGTATTATTCTCCATTACCAGCGCATCCTGTACACCGTTGTCTTTCATAATACCGGAAAGAGGAACGCCATAATATTTTGCTATCTTAGGAAAAGTATCAAATTGTTTTACCTTATATATAACAAAACTGTCACTTTCCTTTTCCCCACTGGATTCGCCGTCTTTAGTGGCGACTGCCTTAATTTTGAAGAGTTTATCCATCTCCAGCTTCGCATACAGATCACTCTGCCAGTTGGAATCTTTGCTCAGATACTTTGTTGCTTCCGGAAATACTTTTAAAAATTCTGTATTATCCGGGAATTTGTACAGCGGATACGCATCCGTCTCATGATGTTTTTCCTTATCCTCATTTGGAGACAAATAGTATTCCACCCTGGATTTACTTTTGGAAACGCCGTCTGCAAATACTCCGTCAAAATTCAGCTTTCCCTTGATATTTTTTTCTGTCATAGGGCGCAGGTTGATCGTAAGGTCTTCTATGGGCATGTCTCTCAGATAAGGATCTTCTGCAGAAGACCATTCAATTGTCATCTTTGGTCCGTAGGGTGAATTGCGGTTGTTCAGTACCTCACACTGCATAGCGGCTTCCAAACCGCTGGCCTCATCGATTGCTTTTAATACCATCCCATAGTTGGGATGTATTCCCTGGATCCAATCATTCACTAAATCTTTTACGTTGTAATCAATGTAGGCATTAATGACACCACTTGCATTCTGTACATCCATAAATGTATGATTCGTGGGCTGATCTTCCCAGGTAACAAATTCTCCCCACTCTGAATCCACACGGTATAATCCGAACTGTGAGGCACCTTCGCTGTAATTCGTCATCTGGCTCACTGAAAACGTGGCACTGTCAATTTTAGAATCTTTTGGTATTGTACTGAAATCATAATTCACTTTCACAAAGGTACGGCATATCATATGCATGGTGCCATAGTCCTCTAAATTCATGGACTTGATTCCATCATCATATCCTACATACGGGTAATTGTTATCGCCGACATAAGTTGTGGGAGATCCCTGTTCCACACCGATCATACTGAAATTTTCACGGGTCACATTTACTGTCGTTGGATCTATACGTACAGGATACTGCCGTTCCTCGGAATTGAGCCACTCCTGATTTGGAGAGACAGTTAATATAGTACGCCCTTCCTCCTCCTGCAGAGACAGTACGATATTCGTACTGACCGTATCAGCCGCATCAATCATAACAGGCGCTTCCAGAATATATACTGCTTCTGCAGGCGTACTGCCTTCTTCGTATAAGTAGATCACTCCATCCTGTTCTTCTGCTGTAAGTCCTTCAGAAAGAATCTCATATTGGAATTCTGCTGCCTCCACAGGGTGATTCAGAACGATATCCTCTTTTACATTATTGTCTATAACTGTATATTGTACATCGATTCCTTCCTGTACCTGATTATACAGCACAGCATTACCTCTCACCACTGAATTGGAATAATCTCCACTCAGCGGTATAATCTCCAGACGATTCCCGTCCTTATCCAAAACGATTCCTGCGTTCTCGGTAATATTTTGGGGTAAGGTTATCAGATAATCGTTTGCTTTATTAACATATACATCGCCCTCGGAACGGGTATCCGGCTCAATCAGCTCATTTTCCACGGGCTGCAGTTCCCCGTTCTCATCTTCATATATGCCAAGATAGCCGCCTAACTGTGTCGTATAAGTTCCCTCACCGTTTTTATATGTTTTTGACATTTCGTCATAATCAACCAGTTCCCCTTCTGGTTCTTCCGGTATGGGATAATAATCAGCCGGCTCTTTTAATTCTATTTCCGTCGTGGTCTCTTCTTCCGGATTCTCCTGTACCTGATCTTCCAATGTCAGATCACCATCTGTATCCGTTTCCTGATTCTCCTCCAGGTCTTTTCCGGTTTCCAAATTATCTTCCGGTTGTTCTGTTGTTTCTCCATTTTCATCCACAGAGTCTGTCTTCTTCCTCGTCTCTTTGCTGTCATCTGCAGAATCATTCGTTTTATCCTCAATTCCGGCCTCCTCAGCAGTCAATGCTTCCGGCTTTGAAAAATCTACGTCCCTTATTTTGTTCTCTGAAATCTCTTTCGCCTGAACAAAAACAGGCTCTGTTCCCTGCAGCGATAAAATAACCGCCAGGAGCAGGGCGAGCCATGATTTCCAAAATCTTTTTTTCACTTTTCATAGCATTCTCCCTTTAAATGGCAGTAAGCTGCTTACTCATCGATGAATGGATATTTTCTCCTGCAATAGCCCTGCAAAATCCATAATCCCGCAAATAAACGGCCAGTAAGATAATACATACATCCTATAGAAAGAAATACACATGGTTCCCGCAAATAACAGGGAATATAATAACAATACACATCTTACGATTTTTCGGTAATGTACTTTCTCTACGACACTCAATCTTTTATTGGGGTTATCCATTGGTGAATAACATATGATCGTAATTACAGCGATCATATATAATAAGCAGCACACTATCTTATTGATTGTAATCTGTTGATAAATTAAAAATGCAAGTGCAATACAAATCATAGAACAAATGTAGCAGTCTGGTCTGGTCTTTGCGTGGTACCCGCCTGCAAAAATCCTCACTATACAATAAGAAAAATAAAAAAACAAACTCTGCCAGATTTCCAACTGAAATAACAGTCCGATACATATAACCAGACACCAGTTACCCATAATATGAACAGCCTGTCTCAGTCCGAATTCCATCCATTCTTTATTTTCTTTCTGTATAATATCCTGCTGCACCATTTTTTGCTATGATCTTCATATTATTTCTTCCTCATCTTCTCCACACTCTCCGGCAGCTTAGGCTGATATACGGCAAAGGGACATGTACTGTTCACCTCAATCAGTACAGCCGCTTTGGCAACTGTACTTAACACTTTTCCGGTCTTCTCCAAAATATTCTTTTTCATTTTCTTTACCTCCATCTTTTCTTTATATTTTCCGGCTATTGCTATATGTAAAATTTTACCACTCTATGTTTTTCACTATTGCCGGCATTGCGAAACTAATGCGGTTTATTACGAAAATACAATATTTAAAAGGTATATAGCAACCATTAGTATATAAATCATTACATTTGGTTTGTGTATAATCCGGGCCGAAAAAACTATACTATTAGTACATTTTAATAACAAGGAGATGACGTATGGATTTAAAAGATATCGGTAAATGTATAAGGGAAAAACGCATATCAAAAAAAGTGGAAACAGGAGGATCTTGCTGAACATACAAACCTGAGCGTACAGTATATCGGCATGATTGAACGTGGAGAAAAGCTGCCTCGACTGGAGACTTTTATTCGTATTGCAAATGTTTTAGAGGCATCTGCAGATGAACTGCTTGCCGGTGTTATAATAAATGGGAATGCTGGCAGAATATCTCAGTACTATGAAAAGATGAGCTGTCTGTCATCCAGCAATCAAAAGCTGCTTTATAAGATCACAGAGATTTTTTTCACCGAAACGAAGGAAAGGTAATGTTTAAATTATGTATAAATTAGCCATTTGTGATGATGATATAAAACTCTGTAATAAACTCGAAGAAGAGATCCGGTCTTATGAAAAATCACATAACAAATTATTTGAAATTGAAATCTATTATGATGGTGAAGGAATTTTAAGACGATTGTATAATCATGAACATTTTGATTTTATTATTTTAGATATCTGCCTGAAGGATACAACAGGCATTGACGTCGGAAAAAAAATCAGAGCTTTTTATGAAACCTTTGATATTCCTATTATCTACATTTCCACTTTCAAGGACTATGCATTACAGTTATTTAAAATACGGCCTTTTAATTTTCTGATCAAACCCATTCATACGAACGAGTTATATGCCGTTTTAGATGAGCTGTGCCAAAGACTTGATACCCAAAAACAATTTTTCACGTATAAGAATTGTAATCAGTATTCACGTATACCCTATGACAAAATCATGTATTTTTACAGCAAAGACAAAAAAGTCTACATTACTACTGTAGATAAAACCACTGAAGAATTCTGGGGTAAACTCAGAGACGTAGAGACTCAGACAAACGGATATTTTCTGTCTATCCACAAATCATTTTTAATCAATTGCAATTTTGTCGAAAAATATACTTATGATAATGTACAAATGGCCGATGGACGCCTGTTGAGTATTAGTCCGGCAAAACGAAAATCCGTACGTGATGCCGTTTTACAGATGATACAGGGGTGAGATATATGATAGCATATTTACTGTTGAATCTTTTCTGGGTGTATATTCTTTACCGCTTTAATACCTATTTCTTCGGTTGTTCTTTTACAAATAAAAAACGTCTGACTGCGTCTTATATATTATTCTATCTGTTAAACAGTTGTGTACATATAATATTTCATCACCCCATCTTAAATATGCTGACAAGCCTTGTTGGTTTCTTTATAATTTCTGTAAATTATGCAGCAGGTATCATGAAACGGCTTCTCTCTATTGCATTTTTTTATGTTGTAAGTATGCTCTGTGATATTGCTACAGCTGTTACTGTCAGTAAATACTATCCGGGGAAACGTTTAACTGCAGAAGCCACTGCTATAACATATCTGATGTTGTTTATTATAGAGATTATAATTGAGCGGATATTTGATCTTCGTAAAGTACAAAAATTGAATTATTCTCACTGGTCTGCTCTGATAGGTGTTCCAATCAGCAGTATCGCCATTATCTGTGTAATCATTATGGAAGGCTTTCCCAACAAAAGAATATATCTGATCATTATACTGCTTTTGTTATTGATCAATATTTTTATCTTTTACCTGTATGACTCCATACAAAATGTCTATCTCAAAGATCTCAGACATGAATATATGGAAAAACAGTTGGAAGCCTATACTCAGCAAATGGATGTAATGGTAAAATCGCAGGATAAAATAAATGCCTTACGACATGATTTAAAACACCATATAAATATCATAGCTGCTCTGATTAAAGAAAAACAGTTTCAGGATGTAAATCTCTATATAAAAAGAATGGAGACAGCTCTGGAAGAAACTGCATACCACCGCTATTCAGCCAAATCACGTTATTGACAGTATACTAAATTATATGCTCAGTGATGCGCAGACTGACTTTAAAAACCTCAGTATAGATATTCAACTTCCTTCAGAACTTGGTATTGACTATTTTGATATAAGCATCATACTGGGAAATCTATTGGCTAATGCAGTCCATGCCTCATTAAATTCAAAAGAAAAGTATCTGCGTCTGCAGATGAAATTAGAAAAAGGTATTCTTTTCATATCTGTAGAAAACAGTTTCGAGCATGAATTGCGTATTCAAAATGGAAACTATATCTCTACCAAAACTGCCCATGGCAGTGAAAAACATGGAATTGGATTAAGCAATGTGAAAAAACGTTACGGAAAAAATATAATGGGGAAGGTAAACCATATCTCATAAAAACCATATTTTCACAGTAAATGTTATCTTATATACGGAAATAATTTAAAGCTGCCAAAATACTATTGTAGCTTCCACAATAAATACGTTATAATCGTATAAGACAACTCCCGCGAATTACTTTTTTTGAAAGGAATAGAGACTTATGTTAAATCTGGTAATCTGCGATGATGAGCGGACACTGCGCAGTGATTTGAGAAAAGTATTGGAAACAGAGCTGGAACTGTGCGGGGAGACATTTAAGATTGCAGAATTTGACTGCGGAGAATCACTTGTCCGTGCGCTTAACGACTCTGTGTTTGATATTATATTTCTGGATATAGAGATGAAGGATCTGGACGGCGTTGCAACCGCCAGAGAGATAAGGAAAAGGACTTCTGCACCGGAGATTATTTTTGTTACCTCCTATCCTGACTTTGTATTCCAGGGATATGAGGTACAGGCCCTCAATTACATATTGAAACCATATCAGAAAGAGAAGATCATCTCTGTCCTGCATACCGCCCTGGAACGCCTGGGCAGGGATTCTGAAAAATATTATATGGTGGAATCCAGGGGACAGACCCTGCGCCTTCCCTTAAGCCGGATAAAATATTTCTTCAGTGACCGGCGGTCCGTAAACGCTGTCACAGCAGAGGAGACCCATATCTTTTACGGAAAGCTTTCCGAACTGGAGACAGAACTGCCTGAAAATTTCGTGCGGATCCATAACCGTTACCTTGTGAATCTGAAATATGTACAGTCCATACAAGGAAATTCCGTTCAGATGGCTGGGGAAGAACTTCCGGTGAGCCGTTCCTGCAAACAGGATCTGGCGATCGCCTTTGCAAAATATATGCTGAACTAAAAAGAAAAGGAGCAAAAAAATGAATGAAAAAACAAAAATGATCATAGAAGAATATGCCGCCGCCCAGACACAAACGGCTGAAGCGCTTCTCATGGAGCTTGGAAAAAATCCCGGCCCCCCAGTCACCAGGAAGACAAACGTGCCGTATTCTGCCGGGACTGGCTTCTCTCCCAGGGAGCCGAAGATGTTACGATTGACGCTGCTAAAAATGTGGTGTGTAAAATTGGTGTTAAAAAAGATACGGATCTTATTGTATTTATGGCACATATGGATATCGTATTTCCTGACCTTGAACCTCTGACTATGAAACAGGAAGGCAGAAGACTATATGCACCCGGAATCGGAGATGACACTGCCAATCTGGTCAATCTTCTCATGGCAGCAAAATTTCTTCTGCAGAATAAACCGAAAATGAATACCGGATTCCTCATCGTCGCCAACGCCTGCGAAGAAGGTCTGGGTAATCTGGACGGATGTAAAGAGATCTTCCGCACTTATGGCAGTCAGATATGGGGCATTTTATCCTTTGACGGCAGCCTGTCCAAACTGCACCTGTGAAGCAGTGGCTCTTACCGGTACAAAATCACCGTAAAAACAGCAGGCGGACATTCCTGGTCAGATTTCGGCACTCCCAATGCCATTGAAATCCTGTGCAGGTTAGTTGAAAGATTATACTGTGTGCAGGTTCCCACAGAAGCCAGGACCACCTATAATGTGGGCTATATCCAGGGCGGCACTACCGTCAATTCCATTGCACAGGAGGCATCCGTATTATATGAATTCCGCTCCACCAGCCAAAAATGCCTGAAGATCATGCAGCAAAACTTTGACAATATCCTTGAAGACATGAAAGGTGCATTTACCATTGAAACTGAGCTTATGGGCGTACGTCCCGGAAACGGAGACATTTCCGCAGAGGCATTAAAAGCCTTCACAGAAAAAAATGCTGAGATCATCCAAATGTTCTGTCCCGGAGAGATCGACTACAATGCCGCTTCCACGGACTCCAATATTCCTCTCTCCCTGGGTATTTCAGCCAACACCATCGGAACCATTGCCGGAAAAAAATGCCCATACCAGAGAAGAATGGGTGGACCTGGATTTCATTCCGACAGGAATGAAGATTGCGCTTGGATTAATGCTGCAGTATACAGAACTGTGAGCAGCCGCGGCTGTCCGCGTAAAGCTGCCATCATTTTATACAAGCTTAGGAGACCAGCTATGAAAAGTCAACCATAAATTAGCAAAAAATTTCTTTTTCATATCGGTGGTAAAAAAGGGTAACTTTAATAGAGCTCCCTTAGGGTGCTTTTTCAAAATCTATCGATATTGGT
>ENA-OQCW01001201-OQCW01001201.1-human-gut-metagenome-genome-assembly--contig:-NODE-1201-length-11107-cov-3.498725_pt1 | contig 11107 bp, 13 predicted proteins | sample MGYA00242767_ERZ504593 | MGnify/ENA primary metagenome ERZ504593 (study PRJEB26092, sample SAMD00036307) | human gut metagenome | host: Homo sapiens | study: EMG produced TPA metagenomics assembly of... | reverse complement strand
AATTACTAAAGAAAGAAAGCCTGACACACGGGATTCAGGTATCCATCTCAGATGAGAACAAGATTACTTTAAACTTTCATGTGATCGTTGTATATGGGGTTAGTATTTCGGCGGTATCTGATAATCTGATCAGTAACGTCAAATATAAAGTAGAAGAATTTTCTGGTATGCCGGTGGAGAAGATCAATATCTTCGTAGAAGGCGTAAGAGTTATTGATTAGTTAAGGAGGAACTCATTGTGGCAATGAAGACAATGAATGCAGGGATGCTCAGAAAGATGTTTCTGGCAGGAGCTGCGAACATAGAAGCAAAGAAAGAATTTATCAACGAACTGAATGTATTTCCGGTTCCAGATGGAGATACGGGTACCAATATGTCTCTGACTATCATGTCAGCAGCCAAAGAAGTATCTGCGTTGGAGAAAGTGGAGATGGAGACACTTGCAAAGGCAATTTCATCTGGTTCCCTCAGAGGTGCAAGAGGAAATTCCGGTGTTATTCTCTCTCAGCTGTTCCGTGGTTTCACAAAGGGGATAAAGGAGTATGATGAAGTAGATGTAGTTGTACTTGCCAATGCATGTGAAAAAGCGAAGGAGACCGCTTACAAGGCTGTCATGAAACCAAAGGAAGGTACGATTCTTACTGTTGCAAGAGGGATTGCAGAGAAAGCGATGGAACTGGTCGGAGAGACAGATGACTTGGAAGAGTTTATCCCGCAAGTGATCGCACATGCCGAATATGTACTTTCTCAGACACCGGATATGCTCCCGGTCTTAAAAGAAGCGGGTGTTGTGGATTCCGGCGGACAAGGACTTTTAGAAGTTTTAAAGGGTGCTTATGATGCATTTCTTGGCAAAGAGGTAGATTATAGCGCGATTTCCGCAGGAAGTGATGCTACTGTGACAAGAGTCAGCCAGGATACAGCTGCACATATTAAGTTTGGTTATTGCACAGAATTTATCATCATGACAGAAAAGCATTTTACAGAGGCAGATGAGATGGAATTTAAAGCTTATCTGGAATCAATCGGAGATTCTATTGTATGTGTTGCAGATGATGAGATTGTGAAAATCCATGTGCACACAAATGATCCGGGTCTTGCAATTCAGAAAGCACTCACTTATGGACAGTTGTCTCGTATGAAGATTGACAATATGCGTGAGGAACATCAAGAGAAGCTGATTCGTGATGCAGAGAAACTCGCAGCACAGCAGGCTGCTGAGAAGAAAGAAGTTCCTATGAAAGATATGGGATTTATCGCAGTTTCTATCGGAGAAGGAATGAACGAGATTTTCCGTGAACTTGGAGCAGACTACATTATTGAAGGTGGTCAGACAATGAACCCAAGTACAGAGGACATGCTCACAGCTATCGATGCGGTTCATGCAAAACATATCTTTATTCTTCCGAATAATAAGAATATCATTCTTGCCGCTAATCAGGCAAAAGAGCTGACAGAAGATAAAGATATTATTGTAATTCCGACAAAGACCGTGCCTCAGGGCATTACAGCAATTATCAATTTTTCCCCGGAAAATGATGCTGACTGGAATGAAGAAACTATGTTGGAAGAAATAAAAAATGTAAAATCAGGCCAGGTAACCTATGCGGTCAGAGATACAAAGATTGATGACAAGGAAATTCATCAAGGAGATATCATGGGAATCGGTGACAGTGGAATTCTTGCTGTCGGAACTTCTGTGGAGGAGACAACAAAGGAGATGCTCGCACATCTTGTGACAGAAGACTCAGAATTAATCAGCCTGTACTATGGGGAAGAGGTATCCGAGAAAGAGGCGGACAGATTCACAGAAGAACTGGAAGAGATTTATCCGGACGTGGATGTAGATACACATTTTGGAGGTCAGCCGATCTACTATTATGTAGTATCTGTTGAGTAGGAGAGAAGCAGAGCAATTCTGCCATTAGAAAATCATATATGGGAAAGCTGCCGTGGGATAAGATCGGGCTGCACAAGGGAAAATCAGAAATGGTGGGATAGTGCAACAATCGATTTGTCTTACGGCTTTTTTCTATCGAGGTATTTTAAGAAAATGGTCGGTGAAAAATCTACTAAAAAAGGAGAAAAAAGAAATTCATGAATGAGCAGTCGGGAGTCGGAGAATTAAAAGGAATTGGAGAGAAGACAGAAAAGCTGTTTCAGAAACTAGGGGTTTTTACCGTGGGAGATCTGATTCGGTATTTTCCGCGTGGGTATGATGTCTATGATCCACCTGTTAGTATCGGGGAGATTCAGGAACAGAAAGTGCAGGCGGTCAGAGGCATGATTTATGGGACGCTTCAGGTGAGTAGCCGGGGGGCTCAGGTGACAAGCGGATATCTAAAAGATATGACGGGAACAATAAAGATTGTCTGGTACCGGATGCCTTTTCTGAGAAATACATTGCAAAATGGTCAGATTGTGATTCTGCGCGGAAGGGTTGTGACAAAAAAGGGAGTTAGAGTTATGGAACATCCGGAGATTTTTTCTCCGGCGGATAGCTATGAAAAAAAATTAGATACGCTTCAGCCAATCTACCCCCTGACGGCAGGACTGACAAATAATGCGGTGATGAAAGCGGTGCGACAGGCTCTTGATTATCTAGAACTGCAAAAAGAGATCCATTCCGGGAACCGTGCGTATGAAATACCATCTGGCAGAGTATAACTTTTCAGTGAGAGGAATACATTTTCCAAAAGAAAAGCAGGAATTTTATCAGGCGAGAGAGAGGTTGGTCTTTGAGGAGTTCCTTGTATTTATTCTTTCGCTGCGGCAAATGAAAGAAAAGAAAGAGCGAAGTCGAAATCAGTTTCCAGATTCATCCGTCAGAAGAGATAGAAGTGTTTTTGAAAAAGCTTCCTTATGAATTGACGAATGCCCAGAAAAAAGTATGGGAACAGCTTCAAAAAGATATGGCAGGCACACATACGATGGCGCGTCTGATTCAGGGGGACGTCGGATCAGGTAAGACGATCATAGCAGTCTTAAGTTTGATGAGTGTGGCGTTCTGTGGCTGGCAGGGAGCGATGATGGCTCCGACAGAGGTGCTTGCAAGACAGCATTTTGATTCTATCACAGAGATGTTTGAACAATATGAGATTCCGTTAAAAGTAGAATTGCTGACAGGTTCGATGACAGCAAAAGAAAAACGGCTTGCATACGGGCGTATCGAATCGGGGCAGGCACAGATCATTGTCGGAACACACGCGCTGATCCAAGAGAAAGTAACCTATGCGAATCTGGCACTTGTTGTGACTGACGAACAGCATCGATTTGGGGTAAAACAGAGAGAACAGTTTGCGGGAAAAGGGGAACTGCCTCATATTCTTGTTATGAGCGCGACACCGATTCCGCGTACATTGGCGATCATTTTGTACGGGGATCTGGATGTGTCGGTGATCGATGAACTTCCGGCGAACAGGCTCCCGATTAAAAACTGTGTTGTTGATACCAGTTATCGAAAGACGGCATACCAGTTTATCAGACGCCAGGTAGCGGAGGGAAGGCAGTGTTATGTAATCTGTCCGATGGTGGAAGAGAGTGAACATCTGGAGGCGGAAAATGTTATCGATTATGCGGAAAAGCTACAGGGAGAATTGGGGGAGGACATTATTGTAGATTTTCTGCACGGGAAAATGAAACAGTCGCAAAAGGATGAGATTATGGAGCGGTTTGGAAAGAATGAATCGCAGGTGCTTGTGTCAACAACTGTGATCGAGGTCGGGATCAATGTTCCTAATGCTACGGTCATGATGATCGAAAACGCAGAACGGTTTGGACTTGCACAGCTTCACCAGCTGCGCGGACGTGTCGGCAGAGGGAACTATCAGTCCTACTGTATCTTTATGAGTGGTTCGAAAGGGAAAGAGACAAAAGAACGTCTGGAAATTTTGAATCGTTCTAACGATGGATTTTATATTGCGAATGAAGATTTAAAGCTCCGCGGTCCGGGAGATCTCTTCGGGATCAGGCAGAGCGGTCTGATGGATTTCCGGCTTGGAGACGTCTTTCAAGATGCGAAGATTCTCCAGAGAGCAAATGAGGCGGCAGACTGGATTTTGAAAAATGGGAAAGGGCTTGAAGAAGAGGCGTGCAGAAATCTAAAAGAACATATCCAGTATTCTGTGCAGAAAAGTGCGATCGAGAATACACTGTAAAAGGATAAAATACAAGCTTAGAAGAAATGTAAAATTGTCGTATTGCGAAAAAGAAAAAATTTCCAGTGTAAGAACAGAAAAACTCCATATACTATCCATGTAACAAAAAACAATTGTTACAAAAACAAAAAGATAGTTATTTAAAGGAGGAAAAAATCATGGCAAGTCGTTCATCAAACAGAACAGCAGTACCAGAAGCAAAAGAAGCATTAGACAAATTCAAATACGAGGTAGCAAACGAGCTTGGAGTACCTTTAACAGAAGGATATAACGGAGACCTCACATCCAGACAGAACGGATCTGTTGGTGGATATATGGTAAAGAAAATGATTGAACAGCAGGAGAAACAGATGGCTGGTAAATAAGCCGGAATGTTGATCAAAAAGTAGAAGAATGAGAAAAGCGTATGGGAAAATCCTATGCGCTTTTTCTCATTCTTTGATTGCATATTTTATAAAAAAATGGTAAAATAACGGAAAAGCAAGAGCATGTGAAGGGGGCTTTGAAATGAAGTTAGTATATGCGATCGTACATGATGAAGATAGTGAAAGAGCGACAAGGAAATTGAATGAGAAAAAATTCAGTGTCACAAAGCTTTCCAGTACCGGTGGATTTTTAAAGAGAGGAAATACAACATTGATGATCGGTACAGAGGATGAGAAAGTTCCGGAAGTAATTGAGATTGTGAAAGAAGAATGCGCAAAGAGACAGCAGATCGAAGTGCAGGCTCCATATATGGGAAGCGGTGCTCCTGTGAGCAATTATTCTTTTGTGCCAATCACAGTAGAAGCCGGAGGAGCCACCATCTTTGTGATCAATGTAGAGGAGTTCCATAAAGTATAAAGAATGTGCCAAGGCACATTCTTTTTATATTTGGACAATATTACAACAAATTTATATAATAGACGAGAACCGGTATGTTTTTCTGAAAATGCAGTCAGATGCTTGCCGGTAAAAATGAGAAAGAGAGAAAGGAGAACTTATGAGAGTAATTGCAGGAAGCGCGAAAAGATTACAATTAAAGACATTGGATGGTCTGGATACAAGACCGACAACGGACCGTATTAAGGAAACGCTGTTTAATATGATTTCTCCTTACTTATATGATTGCAGATTTCTGGATCTGTTTGCCGGAAGCGGAGGAATCGGGATTGAGGCACTTAGCCGAGGAGCCGGGGAAGCTGTATTTGTGGAGCAGAATCCGAAAGCGATGGCGTGTATCAAAGAGAATCTGAAGAAAACAAAATTGGAAGAACGCGCGGTGACGATGGCGACAGATGTTATGACTGCGCTCAGACGCATGGAAGGAAGCGGAACATTTGACTATATTTTTATGGATCCGCCATATAATAAACTGTTGGAAAAGCAGGTGTTGGAGTATCTTGCAGAATCGAAGCTGATTGATGAGGACAGTGTGATCATCGTAGAGGCATCTAAGTCGACGGACTTTTCTTATGTAGAATCTTTTGGATTTTCGGTGTTGAAAAAGAAAGAATATAAGACCAATCTGCATTTGTTCCTCGCGCTGGAAGGAAGCGAAAGAGTATGTTAAGAGCAATTTATCCGGGCAGTTTTGATCCGGTTACATTTGGACATCTGGATATGATCCGGCGCTCCGGTCAGATCGCAGATGAATTAATTGTCGGTGTGCTGAATAATAAAGCAAAAACGCCGTTGTTTTCTGTGGAAGAACGTGTTAGAATACTAGAAGAAGTGACAAAAGATCTGCCAAATGTCAAGGTGATGGCCTTTGACGGATTGTTGGTAGAGTTTGCAAAGCAGATCGGTGCAAAGGTAATTGTAAGAGGACTGCGCGCGATTACAGATTTTGAATATGAGTTGCAAATGTCACAGACCAATCACAAGTTAGAACCAGAGATAGAGACGATGTTTCTGACCACAAGTCTGGAGTATTCGTTTCTTAGCTCGACAACTGTAAAAGAAGTGGCAGCATTTGGAGGCGACATCACACAGTTTGTACCAGAACTGGTCGTAGATAAGATAGAAGAAAAGATGAAAACCAAAAGGAGAGTGTAACTATGAGCAGCCGTATTGAGCAGATTATTGAAGAGATTGAGGAGTATATTGACGGATGTCCGTTTAAGCCATTATCTACATCAAAGATTATCGTAAATAAGGATCACATTGATGAATTACTTCGGGAACTTCGTATGAAGACACCGGATGAGATCAAGCGTTATCAGAAGATTATTTCTAATAAGGATGCGATTCTTGCAGATGCGCAGGCAAAAGCAGACAGTATGCTGGAGGAAGCGCATGTACAGACAAACGAGCTGGTAAGTGAGCATGAGATTATGCAGCAGGCTTATGCGCAGGCAAATGAAGTGGTGATGGCAGCGACAGAGCAGGCGCAGCAGATTCTTGATAATGCTACAAATGATGCAAATGATATCCGGTTAGGTGCTGTACAATATACAGACGAACTTTTAGCAGGTGTTGAAAGTATTGTCGGACACACAATGGACAGTTATACATCTAAATTTGATGGACTTGTAAATTCACTGAAAGAATGCTATGACGTTGTACGTGCAAATCGTGCGGAGCTTGTTCAGCCGGAAGAAGCAGAGTATGACGGAAATGCAACTCAGAACTAAGGCTAGACGAAGAGTTGGAAGAAAAGAGCTGACAGCATCCCACAGAGAATTGCGGTGATTAGTTTTTGAAGGAAATAAGGAAATATGGAAAGTCCGGTTCCTTCTAACATACAGTTTGTCTGTGCAATCGAGCAGGCACCGCCAAATGCCGTGAGAGAAAGTGTCAGAACGAAGCGTACAGCGCAGGAAGTGTCAGCGGCGCATAACATAGGAATCCCGTTTGTGATTTCTAGAAACGGAAGTGCTATGTGCAGAAGCGGAATTTTCTGCAGTGGGGCAGAGGACAATAGTGAGATTAGGATGGAGAAGAGCATGATATAACCTCCAATCTTTGTGATCGCTTCAAAACTATTCATAATGCAGGTATCCAACATTTGAAATTTGATGCAAATGTGGGGTGCCTGTTTTTTTTGTGTTGTCAGAACTGTTTTTTTTCCTGGCGAAGACGTCTTTTGCTTTTTATGGTAAAAAGGGATAGAAAGAATACTTGATAAGATCGGAGTCAAAAACAAAAGGAATAAAGTCGGGACAAGAAGGGATTTGTCCTGAAAATTTTGCCAGACGATGTAGCTGATGATAAACATCGGACTAGTATTATTGCAAAAAGAAAGCAAGTATTGCCCTTCTGCCTTAGAAATTCGTTCTTGCCGGAGAAGATCTGCGGTAACTTTGGCGCCCATTGGATAACCGCAGAGAAATCCTGCGATAATGGCAAAAGAAGCGTTTTCAGAAGTACGGAAGAGTCTGCAAAAAAGAGGTCCGAAGATCCGGTCCAGGTAGACGATACTGTTTGTAGAAATCAAAAGTCCGGACAGAATCATAAATGGAAGCAGTGTTGGAAGAACTGTTTGAAACCAGAGAAGAAGTCCTTTGCTTGCTCCAAAAAATACTTCCTGCGGGCACAAGAGCATGATGAGGAAAAAAAGAATGATTCCAAAACTTGCAGCTTTACGTTTCATAGTATGACCTCCTGTGAATGTCCAAATAGATTTTCTGTAATTATTCATATGGGGGAAAATTACTTTTTATGTCCAATACTCCTCGAGATTAGAAAATAGGAAGTATGGTCCGGATGCGAAAAATATCATAAGCAATGAAAGGATGACGGATAAAGTCACAGGAAGATTCATAGAATGGTGGTGAAGAAAAACTGCAGGGCGGCAGATAGTATGAGACAGGGAGTATTTGGACGGGAAAGGATCAGACGGATTTTGTTTGTGTTTCTGGCAGCATTTTTCTGTCAGATTGGGCTGCATGAAGTCTATGAAGAGGGGAAATCTGAAAGACTGCATGCGAATACAGTTCAGACAGCAGCGTTTCGGAGACAGTATGTGACGGAGGAAATGGAGTCCTATATACAGAAAGCAGAAGACCCCGGCAGAGACCTTGGAATCTACTGGCTGGAGACAAAATTCGGATACGAAACATTCCCGTGGCAGATTTCCGGTGAAACATTTCAGGAGAGAGAAAAACGCTGGAAGAGAAACCCTTCCTATGAATCATACAGAAATACCTGCCGCGCAATCTGGAATACAGTGAAGTATTTTCCGATACCGGAATCAGAAAAGCCTGGCAGAAAATTTGTGTCCTTTGCAGATTCATGGATGGAAGAGCGAAATTATGGAGGAAAAAGAGGACATGAGGGGACGGATCTGATGGCGGGGGAAAATGTAAGAGGGCTGTATCCAATCATCAGTATAACGGATGGAACTGTGGCAAAGATCGGATGGCTTGAAAAAGGCGGGAACCGGATTGGAATCTGGACTGAGGCGGGGGCGTATTTTTATTATGCACACCTGGATTCCTATGCAAATTTGAAGGTTGGCGATCAGGTGAAAGCCGGGCAGCTTCTTGGATTTATGGGAGATACTGGGTATGGAGAAGCCGGGACAAAAGGAATGTTTCCGGTTCATTTGCACCTCGGTATTTATATTTATCCGGATGGAACTGAGATGAGTATCAACCCGTATGCAATTTTGAAGTATGCAGAGCAGAAAAAATTGAGATATCGATATTAACATTAGACTGCCAGTGCATCAAAAGTGTATTTTTCTGCGCGGGAACGGGATACTTTTCTCTGAGGTTTGGGGTGGTGTAATAAAATGGAATATGATACAATATATTGGGTGATTTTTTTGAGATAATACCATTTGGAGGAAAAAATGAATTTACCAATTAAATTTGAAGAAAAATGAAGGCTTTGCTTCAGGAAGAATATGAAGAATATATAAAATGTTATGATGAGCCGCGTTTGTACGGGCTTCGCGTAAATACGAGAAAGATCAGTGTGGAGGAGTTTCTGAAAATTTCTCCGTTTGAACTGAAGCCGATTCCATGGATTGAGAATGGGTTTTACTACGATGGAGACCATGTACAGCCGTCAAAGCATCCGTATTATTTTGCAGGACTCTACTATCTTCAGGAGCCAAGTGCGATGACTCCGGCAAATCGTCTTCCAATCAATCCGGGAGATAAAGTATTCGATGTGTGTGCGGCCCCAGGAGGAAAGGCGACAGAGCTCGGAGCGAAGCTGGATGGGACAGGTGTACTTGTTGCAAATGATATCAGCAATTCCAGGGCGAAGGGATTGTTAAAGAATATTGAATTGTTTGGAATTGGAAATGTACTTGTGCTGAGTGAGGAACCTGGGAAAATAGAGGAATATTTTGAGGAGTATTTTGATAAGATTTTGATTGATGCGCCTTGCTCCGGGGAAGGAATGTTCCGAAAAGATAAAAAGATGGTCAAGGCATGGGAAGAACATGGACCGGAATTTTTTGCAAAGATTCAGAGAAGTATCGTGACACAGGCAGCAAGGATGTTAAAGCCGGGTGGAATGATGCTGTATTCCACTTGTACATTTGATTCGGAAGAAAACGAAGGGACGATCGAATATTTGTTAGAGCAGTATCCGGAATTTCAAATTTGTGAGATTGCACCGTACGAAGGATTTTGTCCGGGACTTCCGGAAGTTTCCAGAAGCAAACGGGGAGACTTGTCCAGAACTGTGCGGATGTTCCCGCATAAGCTTCATGGAGAAGGACACTATGTGGCACTGTTGCAGGAAAGGGGAACAACCAAAGGAAGAAAACGAAGAGCAGACAAGACAAAGAAGGATAAAAGCAGACAGAATTGCGAAGACAGGTGTGAGAAAGATTCCGGAGGAACTCGAAGCATTTTTTGAAAATGTCAGTTGGGACTTAGAGAAAAGCCGTTTGGAAATCCACGGGGAGTGCGTCTACTATATGCCGGAGGATCTGCCGGATGTCAGAGGGATTCGATTCCTCCGCACGGGTCTGCTTCTCGGAGAACTGAAGAAAAACCGATTTGAGCCAAGCCAGGCGTTTGCGATGAATTTGAAAAAGGAAGAATACAGGTACTGCCTTTGTCTTTCAGCAGAAGATGAGCGCGTGGTCAAGTATTTAAAAGGAGAGACATTGGATGTGGAAGATCTTGTCTCACCGAAAGAAAAAGGATGGTATCTGATCTGTGTCGATGAGTATCCTCTGGGATGGGGAAAGCTCTCTGCCGGAACGGTGAAGAATAAATATCTTCCAGGATGGAGATGGCAGTCATAATGTTGAGATTAGATAAATATCTTGCTGATATGCAGGTCGGGACAAGAAGTGAAGTAAAACAGATGATCCGGAAGGGATTGGTCACCGTGGACGGTCTGATTGTAAAAAAACCGGAAGAGAAAGTGGATTGTGAGAAGCAAGTAGTTGTATGCAGCGGAGCGATTGTCTCTTATCACCAATATGAATATTATATGCTGAACAAACCGGCAGGAGTTGTATCGGCAACAGAGGATCCAAGAGATAAGACAGTGATAGACCTTATCGAAGATCGAAGGAGAAAGGATTTGTTTCCTGCAGGAAGACTGGATAAGGATACCGAAGGACTTTTACTCATTACAAACGATGGGGCACTGGCGCATGATCTTTTGTCACCGAAAAAGCATGTGGATAAGAAGTATTATGCCAAAATAGAGGGAACCGTGACAGAAGAAGATGTGGAGTTGTTTGGAAAAGGAGTCGATATTGGTGAAAAGAGAGTGACTCTTCCGGCAGTACTTACAATTTTATCTTCCGGTGAGGAGTCGGAGATTACCCTTACGATCCGTGAAGGGAAGTTTCATCAGTCAAAAGAATGTTTGAGGCGGTCGGAAAGAAAGTGACTTATTTTAAAACGTCTGTCGATGGGAAGCCTTGTGCTGGATGAAAAACTTCTTCCTGGCGAATACCGGAATTGACAGAACAGGAACTTACACAATTAAAACAAATGAGGAGAAAGAATGAATCAAGGATTTTTGCCAGTTGTGCAGAAAGGATATGG
>ENA-OQCW01001200-OQCW01001200.1-human-gut-metagenome-genome-assembly--contig:-NODE-1200-length-11107-cov-3.782787_pt1 | contig 11107 bp, 13 predicted proteins | sample MGYA00242767_ERZ504593 | MGnify/ENA primary metagenome ERZ504593 (study PRJEB26092, sample SAMD00036307) | human gut metagenome | host: Homo sapiens | study: EMG produced TPA metagenomics assembly of... | reverse complement strand
GCTTATATGTGTTATAAAAAAATTGTAAATGTAGAAGCTGCGGTTACTTATATCGGAACAGTTACCCTGTTGACTTTTATTTTTGGACCGGATGGGCTTTTTACAGGCGATATTTTATTAAATCTTTTCGGTGGCGGATTGATTATGGGTGGTTGCTATATGCTTACAGACTATGCTTTTGCATCCAGAAAAGGTAAGTTGATTTATGCAGCTGTAGCAGGTATTATTACTGCGGCAATCCGAATTTTCAGTGTTTATCCGGAAGGAATTTGTTTCGGTATTTTAACAGCAAACTGTATGGCAGGTATGTTGTCTATGCTTTATAAAAAGCATGTATATGGAATGAAGAAAAAAGAGGCGTAGTGGAGGAAAATATGAAGATAAAAATGTAAGAGGAATTATTGCGTTAGCAGTTGTTACAGCACTTTCTTTTGGAGTAATTATAGGCTCCAATGCTCTTGCAAAAGATATGGGAACGGGTGCTTCTAATGCAGTAGAAGAACAGGTAAAAGAAGAAATCGATACTAAAGGCGCAGAAGGTATTGAAAAAGCAGTTAAGACAGAAAACGGTTATATGGTAACTGCAAAAGTAAAAGGATATGGCGGAGATATTGTAATGAATGTATCCTTTGATGCAGAAAAGAAAAAAGTAACAAAAGTAGAAGTAACAGAACAAAAGGAAACAGAAGGTCTTGGAGCAAAAGTTGCAGACGCAGAATTCCTCAGTCAGTTTGAAGGTGTGGAAGCTCCTGTATTTTTACCGGGCATGAGCCTTGAAAAAGAAGAAAAAGTATCTGATGAAGAACTTTTAAAAGAATTAAAAGACGGAACTTATGAGGCAAAAGCAGATGCTCCGGACAATAACGGGTTTACAGATGTAGTAACAGTAACTGTAAAAGACGGAAAAATTGCAGAAGTAAACTGGGAAGCAGTAGGAGCAGATGGAAGTACAAAGAGTGTACTGTCTGAAAACGGAGAATATGTAATGACAGAAGACGGACTTACATGGAAGGAACAGGCAGAAGCTCTTGCAAATGCAGTAGTAGAAAATCAGTCTTTAAGCTTTTTAAATTTAGATGAGCAGGGAAAAACAGATGCGGTTTCCGGTGTAAGTATTTCCATCGGTGGATTTACAGCTCTTGCAGAGAAATGTTTAAAAGAAGCAGCGGGAATTACTCAGACTTTAGAACTGAAAGACGGAACTTATGAAGCAAAAGCAGAAGCAGCAGATAATAACGGATTTATCGATCAGGTAACAATGACTGTTGCAGACGGAAAAATTACAGAAGTAAACTGGGAAGCGGTAGGAGAAGACGGAAGCAAAAAGAGTGTACTGTCTGAAAACGGAGAATATGTAATGACAGAAGACGGACTTACATGGAAAGAACAGGCAGAGGCTCTGGCAAGCGCTCTTATTGAAAACCAGTCCTTAGACTTCCTTCAGGCAAACGAGCAGGGAAAAACAGATGCGGTTTCAGGCGTAAGTATTTCTGTGGGCGGATTTATCAGTCTTGCAGAAAAATGTATGAATGAAGCGGCAGGCGTTGAAGAAAAAGAAGAAGTACCTGCAAACGGAACACAGGTAGATGCTGTATCAGGAGCAACGATTTCTTCTACGGCAGTAGTAACAGGTATCAACACAGCATTTGAATTTTTACAGGCAGTAAAATAAGAAAACGGAGGATATAACATGAAATTAAGATATCCGGCAGAAGCCTTTGCTTTTGGGATTGTATTATTTTCAGCAGGAATGAAGGAAGCCTTTGCGGCAGGTATTCTTGTGATTTTGTCCGTAGTATTTGCTGAATTTCTGAAAAATCTTTTACAGGATTTTGTACCTGACTGGAGCTTAAAACTCTGTGTATTTATTGGGACAGGAGCGGTAAGTGCATCAGCATTTTTGCTGGCATTTTCCTATCTGGGAACTTCAGTAAGTACAGGACTTTGGATTATGACTGTTCTTCTGGGAATTTTTGCAGCAAAGCATGTATTGGCTGACAATATAGAGGCAGAGTACGGAGAACTTTTCTGGGAATGTGCCATTGCATGGGGATTTTGGATACTTTTAAGCATTGCCAGAGAATTCTTTGGTTCAGGAATGATTTTCGGTAATATGATTTTGAAAACAGAAATGCAGTCTAAAGTATTTTTAGAAACAATTTTCGGATTTTTAACAGCAGGTATGGCGCTTGCCTTTACCAACGGAATTATCAAGAAAAAGATTACAAATACACATAGCTTACTGTTAGTTATTCCTTTGGCAATCTTTATCAGACCATTTGATATGGAAAGTTTTGGAGAAATCGTAGGTTTAGTATGGACCATTCTTGTTCCGATTATTTTATTCATTTCTGTAAAGAAAACATTGAAATTTGCAAGAACAGGAAAAGCATTTCGCGGATTACCGGTGGAAATGCTGGCAATGGGATTTATTTATATGATTTTAAGTATTTATTAAAAGAGGACTGTCGTCTTTGCAGTTGAAAAACTGTGAGGCGGCAGTTTTTCTGTTTTGTAAAATACAGATATTGTAGGGAGAGGTGGTTATTCATCTTTGACAGTATAAAATCTACATGTTATAATTTTTTATAGAATTCCTCTGGGAAATGGAGGAAGAATATGCAGAATTACCTGATAGTTACGTGGTTTTTATCTGTGATTTTGATCCTTTTGGCGAAAGAAAATATCGTTATACTTTTCAGATGCAGTGTGAAGAAAGCGATCGAACACCATTAGAAGACGGAAGGAAAATTGTATTTTTAAGTACTTGCGGAGAGAATGAGGGTGAAATTTCCAAGGAACTGTTGGCTTTTTTGAAATTCGTAAAAGCAGATTTAAAAGAAAGTCGCGAGATGGAGGAACGCTTTACGACTTTAGAAGAAATGTTAAAAGATGAGCGAAAAGAAGGTAGATTAGAAGCTCAGAAGAAAATTGTATCGAAAATGTTATTAAAAGGACTCAGTGATGATGAAATTAAAAAATGTACTGATTGTTGTAAAGGACATAGAAAAATCCAAAAGGTTTTATAGAGATTTATTTGGACTTGAAGTCGTTCTTGATAGTGGCGGAAATGTGATTTTAACAGAAGGACTGGTTCTTCAGGAGGAAAGCCTTTGGAAAGAAACAATACACAGAGAGTTATGCTCGAAGCATAATAAAACAGAGCTTTATTTTGCAGAAAGGGATATGGAACATTTTTTAGAAAAGCTTCAATTTTATGAAGATATTATAGAATATGTGACACCTCTTACCGTAAACTCATGGGGAAGACAAGTTGTGCGATTTTATGATTTAGACGGTAATCTTATTGAGGTTGCCAGTGAAGGATAAGGAGAAGTGATAGCGATGAAATTAGATACCATGCATCATATTGCGATTATTGGTAGTAATTATGAGAAATCTAAAAAATTTTATGTAGATATTTTGGGATTTGAAGTTATTCGGGAAAATTACAGGGAAAAGCGAAAGGACTATAAAATTGACCTTCGTCAGGGAAATATAGAAATCGAATTGTTTATTATTCCTGGATGCCCTAAGAGATTAAGTTATCCTGAGGCAAATGGTTTGCGTCATCTGGCATTTAAAGTAGAGTCGGTAGAAGAAACAGTGAAAGAATTGCAAAGGCTGGGGATAGAAACAGAACCAATTCGAATAGATGAATTTACAGGAGAGCAGATGACATTTTTCTTTGACCCTGATGGATTGCCTTTAGAATTACATGGATAAAGGGAGATGCAAAATGAATAAAAAATGAAAAATTAGGAAAACGGACATTGATTTTTGCAGGAATATCGGTGAATTTGTATTGCTGTGGGAACACTAAGTTGGGGATATTATAAGAAAGTTACAGAGTTTAAAAATTCAAAATGTGACTTTGTACCACCTTCTGCATTTTAGTGGTATAGTGCAACAGATAGATATAGAAAACAGCCAAATGGCAGTTTTGATAGAAAAAAACGTGACCGCACAGGAAAAAACAGAACCTAAAAGTGTAATGTTGGATTGTGAAAAAGTAGATTACAAATTGTATAATACAGAGCAGGGAGATTGGATTGAGTTTTTCTGTGAAGAAGAAAAGCTGGATGATGAGTATGTAGAAATATCTAATTTTATCAGAAAAGAGTAAAAATCCCATGCTTGACATATTTCTTTTAATTATGTACTATAGGAATATAGAACTGCATAGTCTAAGTGGTCGTTGAACTTTAAGTTCAAGGTTAAAAGGGAAACCGGTGAAATTCCGGTACAGTCACCTCTGCTGTGAAGCGGACGAGGAAATAGAAGCCATTGAATAGCAATTCGAGAAGGCATTTCCGAGGATGAAGCGAAGTCAGAACACCTGCCATGCATATAGAGTATTTCCGGGCTGAGGAGAATTTTTTTGTGTACAGCAATATGCAGTAATAAATTTCATATTGAATGATTGAAAGGTTCTTTTGCCAGAATGGTAAAAGAACCTTTTTTTGTCTTATAGAAAATTTATGTATATGGCATAAAATAAACAATTAAAGGGGAGGAAAAATGAGAAAAAAGAATTTGAAAAAAGTAGTTTCTGTGATAGTGGTTATGTTAGCAATTCAGTCACCTCTTTCTGTATTAGGAGCAGAACAGTATGAGTTTTTACAGGAAGAAATGCTGTCGGGAACAGCAGAGATTGTTTCGGATGAGGAATTTCTTGCAGGAACAGCAGATGAGACAGAAAGAGCAGGGGAAATGGTTGTCTCCGATGCGCAGAAACAGGATGGAATAACAATTTATCAGCCGGCATTTGAAGGATTAAATAAAGCTGAAAATTATTTGCAGACAGCAGTTACCAATCCCATTGTGGACTCCATTGGAGGTGAATGGGCTGTAATTGCAATGGCGAGAAATGGAAATTTAAATGATGATACAAAGAATAATTATTTGCAGAATATTTATCAAAAACTGAGAGAAACGAGCGGAGTCCTTCATACAACAAAATATACAGAATATTCCAGAGTAGCTCTTGCACTTACTGCTATGGGTATAAATCCCAGATCCGTAGAAGGATATAATCTGCTTCAGCCTTTAGCTAATATGAAAAAGGTAAACAGACAGGGGATTAATGGTACGATTTTTGCATTGATTGCTTTTGACTCTAATCAATATGAGATACCTCAGTTGGAAGGTTCTGGTACACAGACAACCAGAGAAAGTCTTATTCAGACAATTTTGTCATCAGAAATTTCAGGAGGTGGCTGGGCGTTGATGGGGGACCAGCCAGATCCGGATATAACAGCAATGGCATTGCAGGCATTAGCACCTTATACTCAGCAGCAGAAAGTAAAAGAAGCGGTGGACAGAGGTATTGAAATGTTGGCAAAGCTTCAGGATGCAGAAGGTGGATATATCAGTAATGCCGGCTATGACAGTGCGAAAAATCTGGAAAGTACAGCTCAGGTAGTCATTGCTCTTTCTGCAATTGATGTGTCCTTGCTGAATGCTGAAAAGTTTATGAAACACGGCAATACATTATTAGACGAAATGTTACGTTTTCAGCTTTCTGATGGTTCTTTTTGTCATGTGATTGACGGTGCATCTAATCAGATGGCAACAGAGCAGGGAACTTTGGCTTTTGCTGCATGGTATCGAGCTGTTACGGGAAGAAATTCTTTGTACAATATGACTGATGTGGAGAGCGGACAGACGGGAGGAGAGGAAACACCGGAAAGAATTGAAGCATTTCGAGAAAAATTAGAAACATTTTCCAATCACTTGACATTAGATAATACAAATGATTTATATGCACTGAAAGTGGAATTAAGTTTAATGGGAAATTTTTCTGAGAAAGATGATTTTGAAGCAAAACTGGAAAAAATGTTAAAAGAAGTAGAAAAACAGGCAGAAGAGGTAGAACATTTAGATAAAGAGATATGGGAAGGTTTTGATCCTTTAAATATTACATTGAAAGATAAAGAAGAAGTAGGAAGACTTTTAACAGCTTTTTATAAAATTCCAGAAGCGAACAGAAAACACTTACAGTACGGGGAAGAACTGTTAAGGGCAGACAGCATTATTAAGAAACTGGAGCAGGATGTTATCGGAACAGAAATTTTTGAAAATGTGAAAAATTCCAAGAAAGATTATACATATCAAGGAAAGGGCTACACCATTTGCTTAAAGGGAAAAAATTGTATATGAGCCAGCAGATATGAAAGCTGGAATAGAAATAAAAGAACAGAAAAATTCTTTGGAATTTGAAACAAAGGAAACAGGAGAACTCCCAGGGGAAGTTGAGATTGCTATGGATACAGCTCTAAAAGAAGGTGTATATATGCTGTACTACGAAAAAGATGGAAAACAGCAGGAAATGCAGTGGGTATCGGTAGACAATGGGAAATTTATCTGTGATATAGAATTTGGTGGAAAATATGTAGTGAAGAAACCGAAAACAGAAAGTGAAACAGTGACATCGCAGATAGGAAATTATTCAGAGAATAAAACAGTTACAAAAGTAAAGCCACAAATATGGCAAATCAGACAAATAATTCCTTATCTTCAAATACAATTCAGGCAATAGTAAAGATGGCATTGTAGAGAAAAAAGTATTTGAAGAAATTAAGGGGAAGGATAAGAACCTGCAAATAGAGGGAGAAATGAAAAAGGATAGTCCTTATATTCTGACCATTAACGGAAAAGATGTAAAAAATGCAAAGGATATGAAAGTAGGAATAAAGGAAGGCAGCCAATATGAAGAAGAGATAAAGCAACTGGCAGAAAATCCGTTATTTCCATTTTGAGGAGGAAGGTGAATTTCCGGGAGAAATGCAGGTGGAAATCACAGTGGATAAAGAAGATGGGGAATATCTGTTTATGAAGTATAATCAGCAGGAAAAAAAGGCGGATTATATTCAGAAGGTTACAGTAAAAGATAAAAAAACTAAATTTATTATCTCAGAAGGTGGAGATTACTTTATTGACAAGCGTGTAAAAACAAAATCTTTAAATGAAAAAAAAGAAGAAACAAAGAAAAAATCTAATCCGGAAACTTTGGATAAAGAGGATGAGGTAATAGTTGCCGGAACAAAAAAAGAGATAAATCCTGTTGTAATTGCTGTTGCTTCTGTTATTATATTAGGGGCAGCAGTTGGAGGAGTATGGTACTACTATTTCAGAAAGAAAAGGAAACAAGGTGAGAAAAATGAAAAATAGAGGAAGAAGACTTCTGGTGCTGTTGTTTATATCATTACTTTTTATTATGCCTATAACAGGTTGTGGTACAACAAAGCTTGACAATCCCAGTCAGAAGCAGGAAAAAAGTGATGATTGGATAGAAGAAGAAACAAAAGAGGCAGAGGAAACAGACGAAGAAAAGAATACTTCGGAAGAAGAGGAGTATTTAGATGTGGAGTCTGCTGAGGAAGAAGAAATTGATTATTCGAAATATGAGGAAAAAGAGGAGACACAAAGACAGCAAAATGGTACAATCGGTGATGTAACTTACAGTGACGGAACGGATAAAGAAAAAGATAAGTATGAGACCGAACCGGTACCGGAAGGACAACAAAAACCAGTAGAGCCGGGAACTATAGAGGTTGATAAAAATAAGGAATATACTTGCTACCTCAGTGTTTCCTGCAGCACGATTTTGGACAATAAGGAAAATCTCACAGAGGGAAAAGAGTCCTTGGTTCCTGAAGATGGAGTGATTTACAGTGAAAGAGAGGTAACCTTCTATGAAGGTGAGTCTGTTTTTGATGTGCTGCAAAGAGAAATGAAGAATAATCGTATTCATCTGGAGTCCAGCTTTACTCCTAAATACAACAGTGCTTATATAGAGGGTATTAACAATCTATATGAATTTGACTGCGGACGTTGGTCCGGTTGGATGTATGAGGTAAACGGCTGGTATCCAAATTATGGCTGCAGTCGTTATATTGTGCAGCCGGGCGATGTGATAAAATGGAACTATACATGTGATTTAGGTCGTGATTTAGGACAGACCTGGCCGGAGTAATTATGAAACAAGACAATTTTTCAAGTTATCATCCGATTATTAATTTTGTTTATTTTGTACTGGTAATCGGATATTCAATGTTTATCATGCATCCTGTGTTTTTAGGATTATCCTGTATGGGAGGCATGGCATATTATATTTATTTAAAAAAGTGGAAGGTACTGAAAACAGCACTTTGGATGATGCTGCCGGTATTTCTTATATCAGCGGCAATCAATCCTTTATTTAACCATCAGGGAGTTACTTTAATTATGTACCTGAAAAATGGAAATCCTCTTACATTAGAGTCAATTCTTTATGGACTTGCAGCTGGTATTATGTTGGTGAGCGTATTGAATTGGTTTTCCTGTTATCAGGTGGTAATGACATCAGATAAGTTTATCTATTTATTTGGAAAAGTGATTCCGGCAATGTCATTGATTTTTTCTATGGTGCTCCGTTTTGTACCAAAATTTAAAAATCAGATAAAAAAAGTATCTGATGCACAAAAGTGTATCGGACGTGACGTTACTAACGGAAATGTACTGATAAGGGCAAAGCATGGTATGAAAATCTTATCTGTGATGACAACATGGGCATTGGAAAATTCTGTGGAAACAGCAGATTCTATGCGTTCCCGTGGATATGGATTAAGAGGAAGAAATAATTTTTCTATTTATCGTTTTGATACAAGAGACAGAATATTCTTTTCTGTCTTACTTGTGTTTGGCAGTGTGATTTTGGGAGGAATTGTAACGAAACAAGTTTACTTTTTGTATTATCCTACTTTAGTGATGAATGAGAACACTTTGTGGGCGGCAATGATTTATATTTTTTATGGAATTTTATGTTTCCTTCCAATTATTATAAATTTAGCAGAGGATGTAAAATGGCACTATTTGAAATCAAAAATTTAACATTTACTTACCCGGACGCAGAAAAGCCGGCAATTGAGAATATCCATTTATCCATTGAACCGGGAGAGTTCGTGGTAATATGCGGAAAGTCAGGTTGTGGAAAAACAACGCTGATGCGTCATTTTAAAACAGTTTTAAGCCCTTACGGAAAAAGAGAAGGGGAAATTTTATTTTGTGGAGAGAGGTTAGAAGGAGTTTCCATGCGTACACAATCGGCTGAAATTGGCTATGTACTGCAAAGTCCTGATAATCAGATTGTAACAGATAAAGTATGGCATGAGCTGGCTTTTGGAGTGGAAAATCTAGGATATGACCAGCAGACTATTCGTTTAAGAGTAGCAGAAATGGCAAGCTTTTTCGGTATTCAGAATTGGTTTTCTAAAAATGTGGAAGAACTTTCAGGAGGACAGAAGCAGCTTTTAAATCTGGCTTCTGTTATGGCAATGCAGCCCAAAGTATTGGTTCTTGATGAACCTACCTCGCAGTTAGATCCTATCGCAGCAGGAGAATTTTTGTCTACCATTCGTAAAATTAATCTGGATTTGGGAATTACAGTTATTATGATTGAACATAGGCTGGAAGAGGTATTTCCAATGGCAGATAAGGTGCTGGTATTGGAAGATGGGAGACAGACATTTTTTGATCATCCTCGAATGGTTGGAAAAGCGTTGGCAGATAATGATTTATTTCTTGCAATGCCAAGTTCTGTACAAATTTATAATGGAACAGGACAGGAAGGAGAGTGCCCTCTTACTGTATGTGAAGGGAGAAACTGGCTGTCAGAACATTATAAAGCTGTCCCAGAGATTGAAGAACAAAAAATAAATGTGAAGAAATCTGCTAAGAAAAAAGAAAAACAGGAGTATGTGATACAAGCAAAGGAACTTTGGTTTCGTTATGAGAGGGATGGACAAGATATTGTAAAAGATTTGTCTTTAAAAATAAAGAAAGGGGAACTTTTCTGTATTTTAGGAGGAAACGGTACAGGAAAGAGTACAACGTTATCGTTGCTTGCCGGTATTCACAGACCTTACAGAGGAAAAATACTACTGGATGGCAAAGACATTCGAAAAATCAGTGACAAGGAGTTGTTTCATCATTTTTTAGGAGTTTTACCACAAAATCCTCAGAGTCTTTTTGTAGGAAACACCGTAGAAGAAGATTTATGGGAAATAATAGGAGGACTTTCTCCTATTCGCCATAAAGAGGATGAGAAACGGGTGGAAAGAGTAGTAGAAGATACGGAGATTGGACATCTTCTTCATGCACACCCTTATGATTTAAGTGGAGGAGAGCAGCAAAGAGCAGCGCTTGCAAAGGTATTGCTTTTAGAACCTCAGATTTTACTTTTGGATGAACCTACGAAAGGTCTGGATGGGTTTTATAAAAGTAAGCTGGCTGGGATTTTCCGAAAATTGCAGGAAAAGGGAATTACTATTTTAATGGTTTCTCATGATATTGAGTTTTGTGCTTCTTATGGAGATACCTGTGCTATGTTTTTTGACGGGAGTATTGTAACTTCATGTAAAGCAAGGGAATTTTTTACAGGAAACAGCTTTTATACCACAGCGGCAAATCGTATGGCAAGGCAGATTTTTCCTGATGCAATAACAGTAAAGGATGTGATTAAAGCATGCAGAAGAAGCAGGCAACAGGAGTAGATACATGGGCAATGCTTCCCATATACGGAAGTATTTTTGTAATCATCTGTACGATTTTTTTGCCCTGGATTTCCATACCGGTATTGAAGTATTCAAAATTGCCTACTACATATACTTTTTGGAATTTTGATGAATGTATACAGAATGTACAGAGAAGCATTCAAGAAGGTGGAAAGCTAAAAATGGATGCTTTTACGATACAGGAGTTGGAGATACTTCAAAATATTGGGCAGATTTTAAAGGTAACAGCAGTTTTTTTGATTGTTGCTATGCTTGTTTGTGGTATTGTTTCTTATAAAATGAAAAAGAAAGGTGTAGTATGGGTGAAAATTTTGTTTTTCATGTCTGCACTTCATCCTGTATTTATTTTTCTATTAATTGGAGCAGGAAATGTTTTTGTTAATGAAAGAATGGGACGCACCATTGATTTTATCAATCTTACTATACATAGTTATATTCAGATGACTTCATGGCAGTATGGACAGATGATAATTTCTGTACTTTTGTTTTTATTTTCAGGCAGATTTTTGGACACACAGGCAGAAAAAAAGCAGCAGATGTATATAGAAAGA
>ENA-OQCW01001199-OQCW01001199.1-human-gut-metagenome-genome-assembly--contig:-NODE-1199-length-11134-cov-2.186699_pt1 | contig 11134 bp, 13 predicted proteins | sample MGYA00242767_ERZ504593 | MGnify/ENA primary metagenome ERZ504593 (study PRJEB26092, sample SAMD00036307) | human gut metagenome | host: Homo sapiens | study: EMG produced TPA metagenomics assembly of... | reverse complement strand
GAACTGCTCTTTTTATATTTTCCTTATCAACCACATAATGAGACGCCGGGAAGATAGCCACATGTTTCAGTTCATCCTTCACTTCTCCTGTCAGGATATCGATCTCCGTGATCCGGTCTACTTCATCACCGAAGAATTCAATCCGGATTGCCGTCTCACTCTCATATGCCGGTATGATCTCCAGCACGTCACCGCGTACGCGGAATGTACCACGGTGGAAATCCATGTCATTTCTGTCATATTGAATCTCGATCAGCTTTGCCATCACTTCATCCCTGTCCTTGATCATGCCCGGGCGCAGAGAGATCACCATGTTCTGGTAGTCCACCGGGTTTCCCAGGCCGTAGATACAGGACACACTGGCAACAATGATGACATCTCGTCTCTCCGTCAGCGCCATTGTGGCGGAGAGTCGGAGCTTGTCGATCTCCTCGTTGATGGCGGAATCCTTGGCGATGTAGGTATCGGAGGAGGGGACATAGGCCTCCGGCTGGTAGTAGTCGTAATAGGAGACAAAATACTCCACTGCGTTATCAGGGAACATCTCCTTAAATTCTCCGTACAACTGAGCGGCCAGTGTTTTATTATGGGCAATGACCAGTGTCGGTTTCTGCAACTGCTCGATCACGTTGGCCATCGTAAACGTCTTTCCAGAACCCGTAACCCCTAGTAAAGTCTGGCATTGATTGCCTTCCTTGAACCCTTTTACAAGCGCCTCGATTGCCTGCGGCTGATCGCCTGTGGGCTGATACGGGGCCTTTAAAACGAATTTATCCATAGCAAAATCTCTCCTTTGTGACTTTTGATACGTTCAATATCAGCCACCCTCAAAAAATTCATTCGTAACGAAAATGTCAAAATAATAGCCTTATAGGACTCCATTACGAATCCAGAAAGGCAAAAGTCACAAAACACTTTTTCGAGGACTAAATAACACGAAGTAACACCAAAACGGTAGTGACAACATTATAGCAAAGATAATGATAAAAGTATATAGGATGAAAAGTAAAAAAAGTACAAATGTTCGAGTGTACATCTGTACTTTTTTATACTTTCTTCCTTATATTGTTGTCATGCCGCCATTAAATATTCCTCGGCTGCCTCGTCTATTTCCTTCAGATCGGAGTAATCATAGTATTTCTCTTCCCGGCTTTCCGGAAGAACTTCTTCCATAAATGGTTCGATAGCATATAAGCAATCTTCAATGATTTCAGCAGTATCCCCATAGACGTCTGCTGATATAATCTCTTTTGAATGCCCTAACATATGCGATATTCCTTTGATATTAAAGTCATGTTTCAAAAGAATAGTCGTATATGTATTTCTTAGCTGATGGAAATGGATATCCGGAAGCCCCAGTGAAGCAAGCAGCTCTTTAAAATATTTGTGGTGATAACTTTTACTTCTCGGATTTCCATAAGTGGAACAACAGATGTAATCCCAGTCACGGAACTCTTTGCTCCGCCGTCTGCGGTTCTTCTCGTAAATCCGGCGATGTTCCAGAATTGCCTCAAACACATAATCCGGAATCGGTATCTCTCTGATACTGGACGGAGTTTTAGGCTTGATCTCCTGTTTTGTCAGCATTTTAGGCGGCACATCCTCTGCTTTGGAATTTGGTTTTTTCCCCAACTGCCGCTGTATTTTTAATGTGCGGTTGATATAGTCCACATCACTGTATTTCAGTCCGTTGATTTCTCCACGCCGCAGGCCCATCAGCACTGCAAATAAAATCTGCATGTGGATCGGTGTCTCTTTACTTGCCTCTACTAACTGGAATACCTGCGGGAGCGTCAGTGTCTTGCTTACATCTATCTTTAACTCACGATATGCTTTCTTCTTAATCTTCTTTGGCAGTGGAACACCCTCCGCAGGATTTACCGCTATTACATTCTTCGATTTCGCATAATCCAGTGCTGTATTCATGACTGTTTTCGCCAGACGTGCAATAGACTCATATTTCTCTGCAATCGAATTATATAGCTTTCTGATATATCCTTGATTCAATGTTGCCATATACATTTTTCCCAGTTGCGGTGTCACATAGTTGTAAACCACGTTTTTATAGCCATTATAGCTGTTGTCTGCTATTTTAGGGCGCATAACCTCTTCCAACCAGAACTCCATGAAATCCGCCACTTTATCTTTCCGTATACAATATAAGTTCCCGCATGAAGCTGCCCGATGATTTCATCTCTTTGGGCATTTGCCTCTCTCTTACTGCTGAACCCGGCGTGTTGCTGGGTAGTATCTGAACCGTCTGCTAAATTTCAACAGGACACGAAAACCATACCCCTTTTTTATGGTCGTAACAGAATACACTTTAAATTCCACGTATTTCTTAAAGTCAAATTTCTTCATCTGTTATCCCTCCGTCCCTGTCCGCTCCGGAACAAACGTATCATTCATAAAAGCAATGATCTTATCTTTCTCGTCCATAACCTCACAGTAATATTCATAGGTGGTATGAATCGAATTGTGGCCGAGTAACCCGGAAATCTTTACCAGAGGAACACCTCTCTCGATCAATATAGTCGCAAACATATGACGCAGACCGTGGACAGTGATAACAGGAAGGCCATTTCTCTCACAAAGTTTTGTCAATGCCTGGTTCATGGAACTTAACCCTCTCGGCTTTCCATCCTCCCGGCAACTGACATATCCATGATCCTCATAGTTTCCGGCATACCACTCCTTTTTCATCTCAACATAGTGCAGCCTGCGTTCCACTTCCTTCATAATTGCCTTTGGAACTTTTAATATCCGGAAGCTGTTCTCTGTTTTAGGATCACGCTCGATAACCGTATATTCTTCAATTTCAAATCCCTCTTTTACTTTAGGATTTGCTACTAACTGGCGGCTGATCCTAACCGTCTGTTTTTCAAAATCAAAGTCACTAAATTTCAGCCCAAGAATTTCCCCTTTTCTTAAACCACAGAACAGACCAAGTAAAATTTCCAGATACCACGGATTCTTACTGGCTGCCCGCAGAAATACTTTCAATTTTGCTTTACTGAATATTCTGATCTTTGGTTTTGTCCTCGGATAAGGCTTCGTTTCCGGAACTGGATTATAATTGATAAATCCATCAAACAGAGCGTCTTTAAATGCCAGACTCAACAATTCTCTTCCTTTATTACCTGCCGAAGAACAGATTTTTGATACCTGCTCCAGTAATTTATCCAGATATTCTACTGTTACAAATTTCAGTTTCACATCGGTTTCCATACTGGGCAGGATCAATTCGTACAGAGTATATGATCCCAACATTCTAGTCGTTGTCTCAATCCGCAGAGAATAAATGTGTTCAAACCAATACTGAAGGTATTCTCTGAACATAACTTCTTTGCTCTTTAAAAAAGCAACTTGAAATTCCCTCTGTTTTTCCCGGTAACGTTCCTCGTATTCCCAATAGCTTTTTTCTGCCTCTTCCGGAGTCTTAAACCCACCTTTTTTGCTGTATTTAGTGGTCAGATCATCCATCAGCTCTTTCGTCCTGTGATACCATGAGTTTCCTTCAAAAAAGACAACCCTTTTTTCTTCCTGTACTTCTTTCTTTTCCGCTTCTGTCAACTGATTGTTCTGATTCATTGATTTCACACCTTGCTTTTCCTATTCCCCATATAACCATCTGTCAAACAGGGCACAGGGAATTCTATATAATTTCCCAATCTTGATGACACGGAACGGTTCCTGCTTTTGAAAAACCTCATCCAGAAATTCGTAGGTTTTTGATCTCCCCAGTCCAAGCAGTTTCTGGATGTCCTCCGCTTCATATACTTTTTTTGATATATCAATAGAATCTGTCTATGACTGCACCTCCCTTCGCTGATCAGGCAATAAAGGACTGTACGCCTATAAAAGTAACGCACAGCCCTCTTACCGTCCAATGTGCGATTTTCTTCAATCGCATACTTGACAAACTGATTTTTCCTGTTCTCAATAATATTTCTTCCTTATTAAATAATCGTATCCCTGCCGCACATTACAGAACATACACGTTTCCTTTATGTCTGGTTCTCGATCCGCCCGGATGATAAAATGCTCCTTTGAATTGTAAAATGGCTTTGCACACACCGGGCATAAGCACATCAGGATCTGGTTTATCCAGTTTTTTGATCTCCATGCTTGTGCGCAGCGCTTTCTCTACCTTGTTCATTTGATCCCTGTTTAATCTGCCAACATAATCATCCAACCGCCTTTTATCCACTGTCCGGATCTGCTCCAACAGCACAAAGGACTCTTTCTCCAAACCTCTGATCCCATTTATCGGTACATGTGTCGGCAGCTTTGTCTTTGGCTGGCTCGTGATAGCTGCAACAATAACCGTTGGACTGTGCTGATTTCCCCCGGTTGTTCTGGATAATCAGCACGGGGCGGTATCCACCCTGCTCACTCCCGAAAACAGGATTCAGATCTGCGTGATAAATCTCTCCACGCCGCATTTCTTGCTCTTCCACAATCATATCTCCTTCCTCTTATACGCCTTAGAATTCTCTTTGTTCCATAAGGATCTCCCCGCTCTTTTGAAACCATTATTCATTGCGGGTATGTATCAGCCGGACGCAAAGCATTTCTTTGTATCCGGCTACCATAATTGCCTGTTTCAGCCTATTTGTCCTCGACGCCCCGGCTGTTATCGCATGTATTTCATGCGGGGAAATCATCAAGCGGCTGACTGCTGATCAGCTCCACGGGCCTGTGCCCCTCTGAGGTTCTCCCAAAGCTGCCCTCACTTGTTGCGACGCTCTTAACGCTCGACTTTATGACCGGACAGGAGTATCATGATACCTGTTGCCTGTTATCGCCTTATCAGTAACAATCTGACAGTTATAGCCGGGTATTTCCCGCTCCCCGGACAGATAAAACAGCCGCAAACCGATTCTTCTATATTAGGTGGGATTTCGCTGCCTTTACCCGTCCGGATCATGGCGTACCCGCTAACGTGGCTTACGCTCATCACGATAGCAACAGGAACGTACTTGATGAATGGGTATGAACTTTTCAAGGTTCCTGCCCGCTCTTCCCCTACGAAAAAAGCAGGCGAAAGATTATCTCTTCCACCTGTTTCCTCAGTCTCAAGCGCATTTTTCTACCCGACTATTCTAAAAGGTTTTTTCAGTTTTTTCGTCATAAATCGTTTATTTCTTTTGTTTATAATATAGAAGACGAAAGGGAGAGGGGGCAGCGGATGAGGGAAAAGATACTGATTGCTGCAATGCTGCTTTTGGCATTTTTAATCCAGCCACAGATGGTATTTGCAGGGGATATAGAAGATTTAATTATGGATAATGTCAATCAAGATATTTTAATGGCAGGAAAAGTAAGTCATGTCTCGGAAGATTATATAGTATTAAAGGTAACTGATTACATAAATGTAGAGCTAAGTGAAGCATCCATTGAAAAAAGAGAAGAAGATCATCGATATGTGATTCCGAGAGATGGAACGCTTACTTATGAATGGTCTTATCATGAAAAAGAAAACGTAGAAGAGGGGGACTGCGTTGTAGCTTCGTTAAAGAAAATAAATGGGAAATGGAAAATATCTCATGGTTTATTTGAGGTAGACAGTGATAATTATCAGACGTTATCTTTTGAACCGTTTCAATGGAATCTTACATTTCCAAAAACAAAACTAAAATATTTTATAAATTCAGATGGGAGACTGAAAAATTTCTCATCCAACGAAAATGCAACAGAGTTTTATTATAAAAACAGAAAGATTTATGATACGAGGTGGAATTTGAAGAAATATTTAACAGTTGAAGAAATAACAAATGCAGAAAAGTTAAAAGCAATGAATCAAAAAGCCAATGTTAAAGACCAAACATCTAAGAATATAGCACTATCGGAGATAAAAAGAAAAATACTTTTTGCAGTGGATTTATTGCTTATCATGGGTTAGTGGCAATTTTAAAAAAACGCAGCCCAAAAAACAATGAAGTTTAAAGCAAACTGATGGAATTTATACAAACAGGGGATTTATATACTTTGGCATCAAAGCCAAACAAACTTAAGGGAAAAGCATAAGGACTGGAAACGGGTAGGAAAAAAAGACATAAGGATCGAACGCATCTGGACAAAGGAGATGTGTCGGGACTTATGTCTTTTCGGTATTTTAGTAGTCTTTTATATCAAGTTTGAAATATTTTTGCGGATGGTCACATACCGGACATTTTTCCGGAGCATTTTTGCCATAATGAACATGCCCGCAGTTGGTACAAATCCATGCGACATCTACATCTCTTTGAAATACAATATCTTCTTCTAAATTAGCTGTGAGCTGTTGGTAACGCTCATCATGGTGTTTTTCAATTTCAGCAACCATGGAAAACAGGTTTGCAATTTCATCAAAACCTTCTTCTTTTGCTTCTTTTGGAAGTTTGATTTCTTTCACTTTCATTATACTCATCAAAAGTCATTTCCAGATTCAGTTCCTGGATCTCCATCTCTCGCTTTCTTCCATTGCTGTCATGAGTACATCTTTCATATCAATAAAAATGCTTGCAGGAAGAATCTCTTTCTTATATACAGTGATAGTACACGGAATCTCCAGTTCTTTCAATTCTTCCTCCGATACTGCTCCTCCCATTCCAAAAGCATCCAGCATATCTTCTCCCAACACATCTGTTGCAAATTCACCACCGATATCTCCTTAAGCTCAAAGCTTCTTTTCCATTACGGTCACGAGTTCTTCTGATAAGGTAAATGCCTTTGCCTGCTTTGTCAATTCTTCCACCATACCCGCATTCAATGTGGTTTCTTCCTCTCCACTTTCCACAGGTGATTTCGTCCACATGTTATTCACATAAGTATAGCTCATCAGCCCATCATCTTCTTTTACCTGATAGTTCGACATATCCATCGAAACCTCTGTGCCCGCAATATCCATCAAGAGCTTTCCTTCCATCTGGAACCCTTCTGACTTTTCTACCGATGCGAGATCAAAATCCATTTTCATCCCCACACTTTGACCTTCTACCGCAAATTCCATATTCGCAGTCATCTTTCCCGAGATAGACTCAATCGTCTCACCATTCTTGGCCATATCTTTAAAAAGACGTTCCGGGGTTGCTTTCTTCTTACATCCAGCTCCAGATACACAGAGCATTACTGCAATCAATCCTATCGTACCTGCTTTTTTCCATTTTCTCATAGGCTTTCCTCCGTTGTGTTGATTTATCGGTATTATATCATTTTTACTGTGCATTTTCCATATTTTTGCGCTTCATTTTTATATTTTTTTGTGCACTTATATCTTTTTGATATCTTACAAAGAAATCAACACCGGAAATATCACCTCTGAACCCTTCTCCCTTTAATAGTTTCCAAGTATCTTGAGATTTCTCGCTTCTTCCCGGATACCACGGATGGCATTTTTTACAGCGGCATCGTTAAGATTTCCTTCAAAGTCCACAAAGAACCTATATTCCCATGTCCGTCCTTCAACCGGTCTTGATTCGATCTTTGTCATATTCAGATCATTGTAAATAAAATGAGAGAGGATGTGATACAAAGACCCGCTCTCATGTGGTATCTCAAAGCAGATACTGATCTTTCCCGCCTGTTTCAAATATACCTTCTGATTAGAGACAATGATAAAGCGAGTAGAATTATTACTGTTATCATTGATTCCCTCTTTCAGAATCTCCAAATGATGGATCTTTGCTGCATACTCACTGCATACCGCTGCCTGTGTCTTCTTCTGCTCCTTTAGCACTTTCTGTGCTGCGATTGCTGTATTTGCCACACTGATCTGCTGCCAGTTCCGATGCTCATCTAAAAATCTGGCACTTTGCATCAGCCCCTGCGGATGAGAATATACACACTCAATTTCTTCTATTTTTGTTCCCGGAAGCCCTGCAAGCATATGTCGAATTGGAAGTACAATTTCCCCTACAATATGGTTCTCAAATTCAACAAGTAAATCATATACCTGACTCACAGCCCCTGCAGATGAATTTTCAATAGGAAGTACTGCATAATCCGCAAGTCCATCCTCCAATGTTTCCATCGCGTCACGGAACGTCTGCACATGAAAGCTGTCACATTCCTCCCCGAAATAGCTGTGGAGCGCCGCCTGACTGTATGCCCCTTCCACACCCTGGAATACAAGTCTGGCACCTTTCTTATCGAGGGAATCAATCCCAATAAATGCCGTCTTCCCGATCACTCCATGCTCTGTCAGAATCTGATACTGGAGTTTTCTGCTCATTGCCATCAGCTGTTCATACAGTTCGGTGATTCCTCTCTGATTAAATTCATTGGATGCCATCTGTGAGAGTGTCGCCAACTTCTGCATCTCTCTCTCCTTGTCATATACTTTCTTACCTGATGCGATCTTTGTGAGTCCTACCTCTGCGCACAATTCCATTCGCTTCTCATATAATCTCACAATCTGGCTGTCAATTTCATCCAGTTGTTCTCTGATTTCACTTAATGGTATCATCTGTCTTTCACCTCATTATCTTTTTTACCAAACTATGCTGTCGCAGAAAGCTCTCCGGCTTCTTTGTCCTGCACTTTGTATTTTTCCTATTATATTACAATTTCTGGATAAAATCTAGATTTTGGAAAATACTGTTACTATGAAAAATAAATTTATCTTATGCGGCACAGCAGGCTGGTGCATGGAAAATCCTTTTTACAAGCCTGCATTCTCTTTTTCACAGAGACTACAAATTATCAGGGAAAACTTCCGTCTGGATGTTCCCAATCTACGGAATGGCAAGCATACTGACACCTCTCTTTGAGATGTTACGAGGAAAAAGTGTGATGCTCCGCGGCAGTATTTATGCATGCCTGATTTTTCTAGGCGAGTTCTGTTCCGGCTCTCTTTTAAAAAAATACGATCTCTGTCCATGGGATTACAGCAATGCCAGATGGAATATCTGCGGTCTGATCCGCCTCGACTATGCCCCACTATGGTTTGGAGCCGGACTTTTCTTTGAAAGACTCCTTTCCAAGTCAGAGTGATCACATTGGTTCCCATAAAGCCTCCCTTTTTGTACTTGAAAATCTTGTCATTTTATTATATGATAAATAAAATAATTCAATATGCAGGAGGCTCTTATTATGGACACAACGCAATGTATTCAGACACGACGAAGCATTCGAAAGTACAAATCCGATCCAATCGATCACACTTTGTTAGAATCTATTATTTCAACTGCATCTTATTCTCCATCTTGGAAGAACACACAGATCACTCGCTATATCGCGATTGAAGACTCTTCCATTCTCAAAAAAATCGCTGATGATTATACCCCTTCCTACAATTCTAATATTGTCAGTCAGTTATCCATGTTAGTTGCGGTAACGATGGTAAAGGGGCGCTCTGGGTTTGAACGCGACGGTTCCTATTCCACGAAAAAAGGAGACCGCTGGCAGATGTTTGACGCAGGAATTGCCTGTCAGAGTTTCTGTCTTGCAGCGCATGAAGCCGGACTTGGAACAGTCATCATGGGAATTTTTGACGAAGATGGCATCCGCAACCTTCTCAACATCCCTGAGGAGCAGGAGCTTGCAGCTCTGATTGCAGTCGGATATCCGGACATTTCCCCGGAACCACCGAAGAGAAAGACTGTTTCTGAATTATTAACATACAAATAGGAGGAAGTTATGAGACACTTAATGAGTCCTTTGGACTTTACCGTAGAAGAATTAGACAAATTATTAGATCTTGCGAATGATATCGAAGCACATCCAGACAAATATGCACATGCATGTGACGGGAAGAAGCTTGCCACTCTCTTTTATGAGCCAAGTACCCGCACAAGACTAAGCCACGAGGCAGCTATGTTAAATCTCGGTGGAAGCATCCTCGGATTTTCTTCCGCTGACTCCAGCTCTGCTTCCAAGGGAGAGAGTGTATCCGACACGATCCGCATGGTATCCTGCTACGCGGACATCTGTGCAATGCGCCATCCAAAGGAAGGCGCTCCGATGGTTGCATGCCGCCACTCTTCCATCCCGGTCATCAACGCAGGGGACGGCGGACACCAGCATCCAACACAGACATTGACAGACCTTCTGACAATCCGCTCGTTAAAGGGACGCCTTGGAAATCTTACAATCGGACTTTGCGGTGATTTAAAATTCGGAAGAACAGTCCATTCTCTGATCCACGCTCTTGTGCGCTACGAAAATGTACGGTTCGTCCTGATTTCCCCGGAAGAACTTCGCCTTCCAAGCTATATCCGCAAAGATGTGTTAGATAAGAATAACATCCCTTACAAAGAAGTCATCAATCTGGAAGAGGCAATGCCGGAACTGGATCTCCTCTACATGACACGTGTTCAGAAAGAACGTTTCTTCAACGAGGAAGACTATGTCCGCATGAAAGATTTCTATATTTTAGATGCTGCCAAAATGTCTCTCGCAAAAGAAGATATGCTTGTACTTCATCCACTGCCTAGAGTCAATGAGATTTCCGTGGAAGTGGACAAAGACCCTCGCGCCGCTTATTTCAAACAGGTACAGTACGGTGTCTATGTCCGCATGGCGCTGATTCTCACACTTTTAGAAATCGAAGTTTAGACGGCAGAAAGGAGTTTATCATGGAAAACAATACATTAAATGTCAGCAGTATCTCAGAAGGATTTGTATTAGACCATATTCAGGCAGGAAAAAGCATGGATATCTATCACTACCTTCGCCTGGACAAGTTGGATTGCTGTGTCGCAATCATCAAAAATGCAAGAAGCAACAAAATGGGAAAGAAAGATATTATGAAGATTGAGTGTCCGATCGACATCATTGATCTTGACATTCTCGGATTCATCGATCACAATATCACGATCAATATCATCCAGAATGACAAAGTTGTTGAGAAAAAGCGTCTGGAACTCCCAAAAGAAATCACAAATGTGATCAAGTGTAAAAATCCTCGCTGTATCACTTCCATTGAGCAGGAATTGGAGCATGTATTTGTTCTGACTGATTCGGAAAAAGAAGTATACCGCTGCAAATACTGTGAAGAAAAATACGACAGAAAAAATCACTAATTGAATATATTTTTATTGCATTGGATTCCAAAAGGATTTCCTTTGTAACAAAAAGGTGCTCCTCTTCGAACGACAGGCAAAAAATCTATTGCCTGTCTGCTCGAAAAGGAGCACCTTTTTTCTGTTCT
>ENA-OQCW01001196-OQCW01001196.1-human-gut-metagenome-genome-assembly--contig:-NODE-1196-length-11174-cov-1.960985_pt1 | contig 11174 bp, 16 predicted proteins | sample MGYA00242767_ERZ504593 | MGnify/ENA primary metagenome ERZ504593 (study PRJEB26092, sample SAMD00036307) | human gut metagenome | host: Homo sapiens | study: EMG produced TPA metagenomics assembly of... | reverse complement strand
ACAGAAAACAAGGAGGTGTTTTGTTATGAAGATGACATTTCAGCCAAAGAAGAGATCCCATGCAAAGGTTCATGGTTTCCGTGCAAGAATGAGCACAAAGGGAGGAAGAAAGGTTCTGGCAGCAAGAAGAGCAAAGGGAAGAAAGGTTCTCTCTGCTTAATTGAGCAGTATCAACTCTCTTAAAAAGAACAGAGACTTTCAGAGAGTCTACAGCAAACGGCAGTCTTTTGCAAATCGTTCGCTGGTCATGTACAAGATGTCAAACGACCGCGCTGATACCCGCATTGGCATATCTGTCAGTAAAAAGGTAGGAAACAGTGTGGTCAGGCATCGGGTTACAAGAGTGATCCGTGAATGCTGCCGCTTACACGAAAAAGAATTAATACAAGGATTGGACATAGTGATTGTTGCCAGACCGTTGGCGAAGGAACAAGGATTAATGGAAATTGAGGAAGCTTTTTTTCATGTAGGAAGAAAGCTGAATATTTTTTTAGAATCGAAGTAGGGTCGGGATCTATGAAGAAGATTATGATTCATATGATAAGGTTTTACCAGAAGTATTTATCACCTCTCAAAGTCCGGACCCACTGTATATATACCCCAACCTGTTCGCAGTATGCAATAGAAGCGTTGGAAAAGTATGGAGCTTTGAAAGGCTCCTTACTTGCTATATGGAGGATATTGCGCTGCAATCCATTTTCAAAAGGGGGGTACGACCCTGTTCCGTAGGTAGCTTAAGGAGGAAAACAAGTGGATTTTTTATCATTAACACAAAGTAACTGGTTTCTTGTAGGGCCAGTTGCGAAGGTGCTTGGTGTTGTCATGAATGGAATTTACGAGTTCCTGGATATGTTTGGCATTGCAAGCATTGGATTGGCGATCATTTTATTCACGATTATTATTAAAGCATTGATGCTTCCGCTTTCCATTAAGCAGCAGAAGTTTACAAAGCTTAATAGTATTATGGCGCCAGAACTTCAGCAGGTTCAGAAAAAGTATGCAAATCTGGACAAGTCAAGCCCGAAGTACAATGAAATGCTTTTGAAGCAGAATGAAGAGATGAAGGAAGTCTATGCAAAGTACGGAACAAGCCCGACAGGCGGTTGCGTTCAGATGCTGATTCAGATGCCGATTCTGTTCGCTTTGTACCAAGTTATTTACAAGATTCCGGGCTATATCGCAAAGGTAAGAGCGTTCTATGAGCCGATTGTTGAGGCACTGCAGAACATTCCTACTTACATGGATAACGCAGATTTCGTGACATTGGCACAGCAAAACGGCATCAATGCAGCAGGACTGAGTGATTCTAACAAGCTGATTGATCTGCTTTACAACTTCGATAAGACCGAGTGGGCTAAGTTTACCGAGATCTTCCCGAATTTGAATGAGTACGTAGCCAAGGCACTGCCAAGTATCGAGAAAGCAAATTATTTTCTGGGAATGGATTTGGCAACTGCGCCTGCACAGCAGCTGTGGCCTGGTGTTTTTAATTCCTATTCTTGCCGGTCTTACTCAGTGGCTTAGCTCTAAGATGATGCAGACAGATAATGGAAGCAAGAATTCAGATGACACAATGGGAAGCACAATGAAGACCATGAACATCATGATGCCTCTTATGTCAGTGTTCTTCTGTTTTACATTCTCTTCAGGTATCGGTGTATACTGGATTGCATCTTCTGTTGTTATGATTCTGATTCAGATGATCGTAAACAAGTATATGGAGCGCATTGATATTAATCAGATGGTTGAAAAGAACATTGAAAAGGCTAATGTAAAGCGTGTTAAGAAGGGTCAGAAGCCGCTTAAGGCAAAGGCTGTTATGAATGTTCGTACTATCGAAGAAGAAAGAGAACTCGAAGAAAAGAAAGAAGCTGAGCTGAAAGAGCGTGTGACAAAGCAGGTTGAGAAATCAACTGAGTACTATTCCACCACCCAGAAAAAGAAGGGTAAGCTGGCATCTAAGGCCGGAATGGTTCAGCAGTACAACGAAAAGAGTGAAAAGAAGAACAGAAAGTAATCAGTGATTGTAAGGCTGATTACTTGCTTGGGGAAGCTTGCAGATTCAGAAAGGTAAGGTTTGTATGACAGAGTTTGCTACGTTCACTGGAAAGAATGTAGATGAAGCCGTAAACAATGCACTGCTTCAGCTTCAGATCACCAGTGAAAAACTTGAGTATGAGGTTGTTGAAAAAGGTTCGAATGGTCTGCTTGGTTTTATCGGTTCTAAGCCGGCGGTGATCCGTGCACGTAAAAAGTCAGATTTTATCGATGAGGGAGAAGAATTTTTACAGAATATTTTCCACGAGATGAATATGGAAGTTGATATCGCAGTTGCCTACAATAAAGAAGAACAGGTTGTTGATATCGTTCTGACCGGAGAAGACATGGGCATCCTGATCGGAAAAAGAGGACAGACACTGGATTCACTGCAGCATCTGGTGAGCCTTGTTATAAACAAACACAGCGAAGAATATATTCGTGTCAAGCTGGATACTGAGAATTACCGTGAAAGAAGAAAGGAAACTCTCGAGCAGCTGGCAAAGAATATTGCCTACAAGGTAAAGAGAACAAGACGTCCGGCATCGCTTGAGCCGATGAATCCTTACGAGAGAAGGATCATCCACTCTGCACTTCAGGACGACAAGTTTGTATATACCAAGAGCGAGGGCGAGGATCCATTTCGTCATGTAGTGGTACTTCCTAAAAAAGAAGCAATTCCGCAGAGAAGATACTACAAAAGCTATGACAAAGGATACAAAACAAATTATGACAGAAGCGCAGCTGGTACAAGAGAAACAGCTGAAAAGCTGACTTCTGAGGAATAATAGAGAAAGTGCCATTCAAAGTTCATACGGACTATTGAGTGGCATTTTCTGTATCATTCTTGGAAACTTACGAAAATCGAAGTGAGGTAGAATATGAAAGAAAATAGTACAATTGCGGCGATTGCAACGGCACTTAGTCCAGCAGGAATTAGCATTATTCGAATAAGTGGACCTCAGGCGCTTGATGTGATTGATCGTATTTATAGAACAAAAAAAGAGGTAGAGTCGATTAAAAAAGGAGCATTTGCTGCGGCAGCGTCATCTTCAGCGAAAAAGCTCTCAAATGCACCTACACATACCATTCATTACGGCTATATTTGTGATGAAAATGAGGTAATTGATGAGGTTATGGTATCCATCATGAAAGGACCTCGTTCCTTTACTGCAGAGGATACAGTAGAGATTAACTGTCACGGAGGCATTCTTGTTACGAGACGTGTATTAGATTGTGTGTTTAAAAATGGGGCAGCACCGGCACAGCCTGGTGAGTTTACAAAGAGAGCCTTTTTAAACGGACGAATTGATCTGTCTCAGGCAGAGGCTGTTATGGAGCTTATATCTGCAAAGAATCGTTTTGCAATAGATGCATCACTAGAACAGCTATCTGGAAAAATTAAAAACCGCATACAAGACCTCAGAAGCACGCTTTTAGACGAGATTGCTTATATAGAGGCAGCACTTGACGATCCAGAGCATATTTCGCTTGAAGGCTATACAGAGGGCCTCACAGAACGTGTTCAAAAAATTAGAGCAGCAGTAAAGAAGATGGCAGACTCCTTTGATAATGGAAAAGGTTTTAACAGAGGGGATTCGCACTGTGATTGTAGGAAAGCCAAATGCCGGAAAGTCATCTTTGCTCAATGCGTTATCAGGAAGACAGCGGGCAATTGTCACAGAAATTGCTGGTACGACGAGAGATACTCTTGAGGAGCAGATTATGCTTGGCGATCTGAGTTTGATTTTGGTGGACACAGCAGGGATTCGAGACACATCTGATGTTGTTGAAAAAATCGGTGTAGAGAAGGCGCGTGAGGCTGCTGCAAAGGCAGACCTATTGATTTACGTGGCAGATTCCTCAAGAAATCTCGATGAAGATGATCATAAGATTATGGAGTTGCTAAAAAACAAAAAAAGTATTATTCTGTTAAATAAGTCCGATTTATCTTCTGTAATTCAGCCGCAGGATTTAAAGGCAGCTGGAGTGGATGCGCCTGTTCTTTGGATATCGGCAGCAAATGAAGATGGATTAGATGTGCTTGAGCAGACAATACATGACATGTTTGAGCAGGGAATGATTGCAGGAAATGATGAGGTTGTCATCACGAATGCACGTCAAAAAACATGTCTGTTAAATGCCTGTGAGAGCCTGAGGCTTGCAGAGGAGGGCATTGAAAATGGGATGCCGGAGGATATGCTGACAATCGACATGATGGATGCTTATACCAGTTTGGGAGAGGTAATCGGCGAGGAGATTGAGGAAGATCTGGTAAACCGTATTTTTGCAAAGTTCTGTATGGGTAAGTAACTAGATAGTGGAGGCAAAATATGGCTGTTTTAGAAGAATATTATGATGCAGTGGTGATTGGAGCAGGACATGCCGGCTGTGAGGCGGCGTTAGCTTGTGCCAGACTGGGATTAGAGACGATTGTTTTTACTGTGAGTGTGGAAAGTATAGCAATGATGCCGTGCAATCCGAATATAGGAGGAAGCTCTAAGGGTCATCTTGTACGAGAAGTGGATGCGCTTGGCGGAGAGATGGGCCAAAAATATTGATAAGACGTTTATTCAGTCTAAGATGTTAAATACATCAAAAGGACCATCTGTGCATTCACTTCGTGCACAGGCGGATAAGCGTGCATACTCGCAGGAGATGCGCCATACCATGGAAAATACTGATAAGCTGACAATAAGACAGGCAGAGGTATGTAAACTTCTTGTTGATGAAAATAATAATATAAATGGAGTTGTGACGTATTCAGGGGCAATTTATCACTGCAAATGCGTGGTACTTGCAACGGGAACATATTTAAAGGCACGCTGTATTTATGGTGATGTCAGCAATGAAACAGGTCCAAATGGATTGCAGTCAGCTACACATCTGACAGATTCATTAAAAGCGCTTGGTATAGAGATGTTTAGATTTAAGACTGGAACACCAGCGAGAGTTGATAAAAGAAGTATTGATTTTTCGAAAATGCAGGAACAAAAGGGTGATGAGCGAGTTGTTCCCTTCTCATTCACAACAGATCCTGAGAGTGTTCAAAAGGATCAGGTTTCCTGTTGGCTGACGTATACAAATGAGCAGACACATGAGATTATCCGAAGCAATCTGGATCGTTCACCGCTGTATTCTGGTGTGATTCATGGAACAGGACCTCGTTATTGTCCGTCTATTGAGGATAAGGTAGTGCGTTTTGCGGATAAGGATCATCATCAGGTGTTTATTGAGCCGGAAGGCTTGTATACAAATGAGATGTATCTGGGCGGTATGTCAAGTTCTATGCCGGAAGATGTACAGTACGAAATGTACCATACAGTAGCAGGTCTGGAAAATGTAAAAATTGTGCGAAACGCATATGCAATTGAATATGACTGTATTAATCCAAGACAGCTAAAGCCGACGCTTGAGTTTAAAAAAATAGGAGGATTATACAGCGCAGGACAGTTTAATGGAAGCTCTGGATATGAAGAGGCAGCGGCACAGGGAATTATAGCAGGAATCAATGCGGCGCTGCATGTTTTAAAACGTCAGGAATTAGTGTTAGACCGTTCACAGGCATATATTGGTGATTTTGATTGATGATCTTGTGACAAAGGAGAATCATGAGCCATATCGCATGATGACATCACGCGCAGAATATCGTTTGCTGCTTCGTCAGGATAATGCAGATCTTCGTTTAACTGCAATTGGTCATGAAATCGGATTAATATCTGATGAGCGTTTCAAAAACTAAATGATGAAAAAAAGACAGATCGATGAAGAAATCAAGCGTCTTCAAACGGCAACTATCGGCACAACACCGCAGGTACAGGCATTTCTTGAACAGCATAACAGCACACTTTTAAAGAGTGGAATGACACTTGAGGAGCTGTTAAAACGTCCGGAAATCTGTTATAATGATTTGAAAGAAATAGATACAAAGCAACCAGAACTGCCAGAAGCAGTGACGCAGCAGGTAGAGATCAGTATAAAGTATGAAGGCTATATTAAGCGTCAGCTGCAGCAGGTAGAACAGTTTAAAAAGCTTGAAAAGAAAAAGCTTTCACTTGATTTTGACTACAGTCAGGTACCGAATCTGAGAAAAGAAGCTATTCAAAAGCTTAATGAATATCAGCCGGCATCAATCGGGCAGGCGTCAAGAATATCAGGTGTTTCACCAGCTGATGTATCAGTATTACTTGTCTATTTAAATAGATAAAAAGAATGCATAAACAGGAGGAAATAAATGGCAGAAGCGATACAGCATGGAGAATGTATTGAAAAAATTATGAATGCGTTTGCCCAGATTGGACACGAACTAACCAATAAGCAGGCAGAACAGTTTTTTCAATATTATGAAATGTTAGTTGAAACAAATAAGGTAATGAATTTAACCGCAATCACAGAGTTCGATGAAGTGCTGCAGAAACATTTTGTGGACAGCGTGCTAAAATCAGAGATTTTTATTAAGGAAGATACGAAGACTCTGATTGATGTTGGAACTGGAGCAGGATTTCCAGGTGTTCCATTAAAGATTATGTATCCACAGTTAAAGGTAAACATTGCTTGATTCTCTGAATAAGAGATTAAACTTTTTGAATCAGGTTATTGAAAAGCTTGGTCTTTGAAAATATACAACTGTTCATTAATCGTGCAGAGGATGGCGCCAGAAAGGCAGAACTAAGAGAACAATTTGATTGTGTTGTATCAAGAGCTGTTGCCAACATGTCTACATTGTGTGAATATTGCCTTCCATATGCAAAAGTAGGAGGATGCTTTGTAGCTTATAAATCAGGTAATGCAGAAGAGGAGATTGATAAGGCAAAGAAAGCAGTTCATCTGCTTGGTGGAGTAAAGGAAAATGCAATCTACTTTGATCTTCCGGATTCAGATATTGGACGCAGTCTTGTTATAGTGAAGAAAAAAGAGCCTACATCAAAAAAATATCCTAGAAAAGCTGGATTGCCAAGTAAGGAACCGCTTCAGTAGGGAAAATTATAGTTCACAGGACGCCCATTCGCAAAACGCGAACAATGTTCCACGTGGAACATGAACAATTAAAAATACAAAAGAGATGTTCCACGGGAGATAATGTTCCACGTGGAACATTTTTTTATGGCATTTTGAAGAAAGAAGTGCTATACTGTAGAAAAGATGCAAAAAACGTTACAGTTCACAGGAAACCCATTCGCAAAAACGCACGTTCCGTGTGAATTGTAATAAAATCATGCTATTTAGCAGAAATGAGGATATTATGGGAAGAATTATAGCTGTTGCAAATCAGAAGGGTGGAGTTGGCAAGACTACTACTGCAATCAATCTGGCAGCTTCATTAGCAGAATACCAGAAAAATGTACTTATCATTGATATGGATCCTCAGGGAAATACAACCAGTGGATTCGGCGTTGATAAAAATGAACTTGAGCATTCACTGTATGATCTGATTACAGATAACTGTACAATACAAGAATGCATTCTTGAAAATGTATTATTCGATACCCTTTCACTTATTGGGTCAAATGTGAACCTGTCAGGAGCGGAAATCGAATTGATTGATGTGGAACGTAAGGAATTTATTTTAAAGGATGCACTTGATGAGATTAAGGATCAGTATGATTTTATTGTAATTGATTGCCCGCCATCTTTAAGTATGCTCACTGTTAATGCGCTTAGTGCAGCTGACACAGTACTTGTTCCAATTCAGTGTGAATATTATGCACTTGAAGGTCTGACACAGCTGTTACACACAATTAATCTGGTAAAGAGCCGCTTGAATCCGGATCTGGAAATGGAAGGTGTTGTATTTACCATGTATGATGCGAGAACTAATCTGTCACTTCAGGTAGTGGAGAATGTAAAAGACAATTTGCAGGAGCGAGTTTATAAGACAATTATTCCAAGAAATGTGCGTCTTGCAGAGGCACCGAGCCATGGACTGCCAATCAATTTGTATGACGCAAGATCAACAGGAGCAGAAGCATATCACCAACTGGCAGAAGAGGTTATAAACAGAGAGTAGTTAAAAATTATTCGCAAAATTGCAAATGGTACTGAATGATAGAAAGGATGAAAGAATGGCACTCAATGAAAAAAGGTGGTCTTGGAAAAGGTCTCGGCAAAGGTATCGATTCCTTGATCAGCAATGCGTATGCAGTAGAAACAAAGAAAAAAGATTCAACAGCTGATAAAAAAGAGCCAGAGACAACAGTAAAGCTGCGTCTTGTGGAGCCGGCATCTTCTCAACCAAGACTGAAATTTGATGAGGATACATTGACTGAACTTGCAGAATCTATCAAAAAATATGGCGTAATTCAACCGATTGTAGTAAAGAAGGTAGAGGATCATTATCAGATTATTGCTGGAGAACGCAGATGGAGAGCAGCAAAGCAGGCTGGATTGAAGGATATTCCAGTCATTATAAAAGATTATGATGAACAGCAGATCGCAGAAATTGCACTGATTGAGAATTTACAGAGAGAAGATTTAAACCCTATTGAAGAAGCAAAAGCATATCAGTCATTGATTGAAAAGTATCAGCTAAAACAGGAAGAGATTGCAGAGAAAGTATTTAAAAGCCGAAGTGTAATCACAAATGCACTTAGATTGCTTAAGTTGGATGAAGAGGTTCAGCTTATGCTGATGGAAGGGCAGATTACAAACGGACATGCGAAGGCAATTTTGGGACTGGAAGACAAAGAAGAACAGCGTGCTGTTGCACAGAAAGTTGTGGAAGAACAATTAAGCGTGCGCGATACTGAAAAGTATATTAAGAGTTTGCTAGATAAGAAAAATGAGCCAGTTGTTGCAAAGCCAGTTTTAAAGAACCAGACATTATATGAGACACTGGAGAGTCGTATGAAGTCTCGCATGGGTACGAAGGTGCAGATTAAGAGAAAGTCTGATGACAAGGGTAAGATTGAAATTGACTATTATTCAAATGACGATCTTGAGCGTATCATTGAACTGATGGGAATTACTGAGGATACAATCGAGTAAATTAGTTAAAACTTAGAAAAAGAAAAATTGAACAGAGGATAACTGTTCGACTAGAGGAAAGGAAAATAAAATATGGAAATTCTGAATCAGGCGATGGAATTTACACAGCAGTATAGTCTGTTTTTTCTAGCAGGTATGTTTGTTGTGATTTTGATTCTTGTGATCTGTATGACTGTTATGAACAGCAGGATGAAAGAACTGCAAGCAGCATATGATGATTTTATGCGTGGTAATGATGGAAAATCACTTGAAGGTATCTTAAAGACAGTAGTAGAAGATAACAAACGAGTAAAGATCCAGTGCAAGCGTGATATTGATGAGATCATCAGTATGAAGAAAGGACTTAAGGCAACATACAAAAAGATTGGTATTATGAAATATGACACTTTTCGAGGAATGTCTGGAAAGCTGAGCTTTTCACTAGCACTTCTTGATGGTGATGACAGTGGTTTTGTATTAAGCAGTATGCATACGCAGGATGGCTGCTATAGCTATTTAAAAGAAATTATTCATGGACAATCACATGCAACACTCAGCAATGAGGAGCGAGATGCTTTGGAGATGGCATTAAATTATAATGTCGATGCAGCTAAATTAGAAGAGAAACAAGCGCAGCAGGCAACTCTAGTACAGCAGGATATGGATGCGGCTAAAAATTAAATAGAATAATCATCATTATAAAAAAACGGTTTCCAAGAAAAATTCTAGGAAGCCGTTTTCTTGCTTTATTTGAAAATAGAGTGTAGCTGCCTATAAAATCGAAAGCAGTTCATTTAACTGTTTGATTTCATAGGTTGGTTTCTGCAACATGGTATTTACAGCCTTTTTTGGGATTAAACCAACATGTATCAAGCCATATTGGATTCCACCGATGATATCAGAAGTTAAAGAGTCACCAATGACAAGAGCCTTAGAAGCAGGAATTTGAAGCTTTGAAAATACAACATCGAAAAATTCTTTTTTGGGTTTTTGACATCCGAGTTCTTCAGAAATGAATAGGTCTAAAATCATTGGTGTCAATTCAGAGTGGGATAGTCGGCTGTGCTGAGTGGTGCTTCGTCCATTTGTAATGATGGAAAGCTTATATCCTCTTTCATACAGAATGCGGCATACACGAAGGGCATCGTGAATAGGAGTGCAGTCTTCACCAAGGCTGGTCTGATAAAGCTGACACATTAGCGCCGGATCACCGTCTTTGCCAACAGCAGCAAGAAAATCGCGAAATCTGGCAATCGCTAATGCAGCAGGAGTAATTTCACCGCGTTCATATGCTTTCCAATAGGAAAGATTTATGCGCTGATAGAGTGAAAGTACTTCATCAGAGTATGGAATATGAAAAGTATCGCACACCTTATGAAAAAGCATAAGTTTCTCCAGCATCAAAGTCAAAGAGCGTACCATCAAGGTCAAATAATAAATGGGTATAAGTCATGTTAGTTTCCTTTCTGGTGATGATATATGCTATCTTAACACTAAAGCAGACAATTGACAACAGGTGATGTTCCACGTGGAACGTAATGCTACCCGGAAGTTTAACAAAGCGGTTCGACGATTGTTTTGTCGGCGTCTCTTTTCCGCGGGCACCTGTTACATTTCTTTTTGTTATACATTATTTTGAAAGTCCCGCTACAACGTTCCGCCTCGTAAAATCAACCCGTCTCACCGCTAATCTAGGTTACAATTGACAGCAGGTGATGTTCCACGTGGAACATTCCCCACAACCTACTTTACAAAAGAGAATCCGTGGTATATAATAAATAATGTCTGTTTTCCTTATAAAACAAGGCATTTATTGAGTATGAGAGTAGAGACAGAAAGGTTTGGAAAACTATGTTAGATATCAAGTTTGTCCGTGAGAATCCGGACGTTGTCAGACAGAACATCCGTAATAAGTTTCAGGATGCAAAGCTTCCGCTGGTTGATGAGGTAATCGCTCTGGATCTTCGCAACCGTGAAATCAAAAAGGAAGTTGAGACCCTTCGTGCAAATCATAAGAAGGCATCTAAGCAGTATGGTGCACTTCGTGCACAGGGAAAGTTAGAAGAGGCTGAGAAGCTACGTGCAGAGGATGCTGCGTCAGAAGAGCGCATGGCAGCATTGAGTGCAGAGGAGAAGCAGGTTGAGGCAGATCTGAAGCAGAAGATGATGATTAT
>ENA-OQCW01001195-OQCW01001195.1-human-gut-metagenome-genome-assembly--contig:-NODE-1195-length-11174-cov-10.134607_pt1 | contig 11174 bp, 5 predicted proteins | sample MGYA00242767_ERZ504593 | MGnify/ENA primary metagenome ERZ504593 (study PRJEB26092, sample SAMD00036307) | human gut metagenome | host: Homo sapiens | study: EMG produced TPA metagenomics assembly of... | reverse complement strand
ATGGGGCGGAGACGGGACATGTCGCGCAGCGTGCGAGTCGTTGAACACCATGTATGGGGGTAGGCTGTTCTCGCGGGCGATGGACAGACGCAGTTCGCGCAGTTTCTGGAACACGTCTCGTTGCTCGTCGTCGGGGGCGTACGAGCCCATGCCGGGCCGTCCGACGCCGCGGATTTCGAACTGGAATCGGTTCGTGACGTCACGCCGCTGCGCGCCGGCGGCCTTGCGCTCGACCCGTTTGATCTCATATCGGAATTCGGGCGCGACCGTTTCCGCCGCGCGCTGCCCGAAGCCGACGATCGGCAGCCGTCCTTCGGCGATGGAGAGGAATCCGTCGGTGGCCATCTGGCTGAGCACGTCGCGGATTCGAGCTTCGGGCGCATCGTGCAGACGACCGTAGCTCGGGCACCTGTCAAGATGCCGCGCGATGAGGTCCTTGGCCTTGGAGCCGCGCAGTATCGCCACGATTTTCCCCGAGCCGAGGCCTTGGCGCACGGGGCCGCACGTCGGTCGCCCCTGATCGTCGTAATCGTACATGGCATCGTGCACGCATCGGCTGATTGACCGCGCGATGTCGGTCACGTCAAGGGTTTCGAACGTGCTGTCGCAATTCGTGCAACCGCCCGTGCATGTGCCGGTTCTTGACGTGTTCTCGCCGAAGTAGCGGGTCATGTAGACGTGCAGGCAGTCGGTGGTACGGCAGTAGCCGATCATGCCGTCCAGCAGACGGCGCTTGCTCATGCGCACGGTCTCGCGCTCTTCCGGGGTCAGCCGTTCGTTGTCGTTGTCCATGTCGAGCAGGCGCCGACGGGTGACGATGTCGGATTCGTTCCACAGCAGTGTGCATCGGCTCGGCTCCCCGTCTCGGCCGGCGCGACCGGCTTCCTGATAGTATGCCTCGATGCTTTCCGGCATGTTGTGGTGGATGACGTAGCGGACGTTCGACTTGTCGATGCCCATGCCGAACGCATTGGTGGCGACGACTACCGGCACGCGTCGGTGACGAAGTCGCGTTGCGCCTGGTTGCGTACGTCGGCCGGCATGCCGCCGTGGTAGGCGACCGCGACGGGGCCATCGCGCATGACGGAGTCTGCCGCACTGCCACCCGCCGCTCCGCGCAACGCCGGCACGGTGTGGTTGAGGGCCGCGGCGAGTGCCTCCGTCTCCTTGCGCGTGGCGCAGTAGACGATGCCGGATTCGGCCGGATGCTCGGCTACGTATCGTGCGACCCATGCCGCCTTGTATTTGGTCTCGATCTTGAGCACGTCGAAGTACAGGTTCTCTCGGTCGAATCCGGTGACGGTGACTTGCGGGGCGTTGAGTCCCAGGATGCCGATGATGTCGCAGCGGACGCGCTCGGTGGCGGTGGCGGTGAACGCGGCTACGGTCGGGCGGGCCGGCAAGCCGGCGATGAACTCGCCGATGCCGAGATATGACGAGCGGAAATCCTGCCCCCATTGCGACACGCAGTGGGCTTCGTCGACGGCCACCAGCGAGATAGGCACGCGCGTGGCGAAGTTGCGGAACCGTTCGGTCTCCAATCGTTCAGGGGCCACATACAGCAGTTTGATGTCGCCCTGCGCGGCCTGTGCCAGCACCATGGCCTGCTCATCGCCGCCCTGCGTGGTGTTGACGTATGCGGCTGGGATGCCGGCGTCGTTGAGCGCGTCGACCTGGTCGCGCATCAGGGAGATCAGCGGCGAGATGACGATTGTGACGCCGGGCAGCAGTGTGGCCGGAATCTGGTAGCACACGGATTTTCCGGCGCCGGTCGGCATCACGCCGAGCACGTCGCGCCCGGCGAGGATCGCGTCGACGAGCCCTGACTGCCCCGGTCGGAACGAGTCATAGCCGAAATACCGTTTGAGCGCCCCCAGCGCCGCCACCTGATCTGTCATGCTTCCCAACATTACCGCATTCCGGCCACCGCTCCTTCGAGTACAGCGTCGGGACTGCCTCTCTCCCCTCTCTTTCCTTCTCCGTCGTCCCAAAAGCGTCGCTAAGTGCGCGCCGAAACGACAAGTGCGCGCACTTATGGACGCAAACCGGGCCTTGCATGCATGCCCGTCGGCGTGCCGCCGAATCAGATGGCGGCGAAGGCCTGCTCCAGGTCTGCGATCAGGTCGTCGGCGCCTTCGATGCCGACGGACAGGCGCACTAGGTTCGCGGGCACCTCCAGCGTGGTGCCGGCCACTGAGGCATGGGTCATCGCGCCCGGGTGCTCGATCAGGCTCTCCGACTCCGCCCAGTGACTCGGCGAGCGTGAAGATCTGCGTGGCGCCGGCGAACCGCTTGGCCGCCTCGAAACCGGCCGCGAGCTGCACGGAAATCATGCCGCCGAAGCCGCCGTGCATCTGACGGGCGGCAATCTCGTGACCCGGGTGGGATTCCAGTCCCGGGTACCACACGCGCTCCACTTCCGGACGGGTTTCCAGCCATTGCGCGATCTTCAGCGCGTTTTCGCTGTGGCGCTGCACTCGCACGGCCAGGGTCTTCAGGCCGCGGATGTCCAGCCAGGAGTCGAACGGGGAGGGCACTGCGCCGGCGGCGTTCTGCAGGAACGCGACCGCGTCGCGGGTTTCTTCGTCGTTGAGCACGATCGCGCCGCCGACCACATCGGAATGCCCGCCGATGTACTTGGTGGTCGAATACACGACCGCGTCGGCACCGTCGTCGAGCGGATGCTGCAGAACCGGGGAGGCGAACGTGTTGTCCACCACGACCTTGATGCCGTGCCGATGCGCGACGTCGGCGGTCGCAGCGATGTCGGTGATGTTGAGCAGCGGGTTGGAGGGCGTCTCCACCCAGATGTACCGGTATTGCTTGGCTTCAAGCGCGGCGGCGACGGCGGCAGTGTCGGTGATGTCGACCACGTCGAGCCCGATGCCCCACGGCACGAACACCTTGGCGAGCAGACGGTAGGTGCCGCCGTACACATCGTTGCCGAGCAGGATGTTGTCGCCGGGCTTCAGCGTGGCACGCAGCAGCACGTCAATCGCCGCGAGTCCGGAGGAGAAGCTCAGCGCATATTTCGCGCCCTCGACGGCGGCGAGCTGCGCATCGAAGCTGTTTCGCGTGGGATTGACGGACCGGCTGTAATCGTAGCCGTTGCGCAGTCCGCCCACGCCGTCCTGCTTGAACGTGGAGGTCATGTAGATCGGCGTGACGACGGTGCCGGTGGTCGGGTCAGGCTCCTGTCCGGCGTGGATGGCGCGGGTGGCGAGAGTGGTGTTGACGAGGGCTGCGGCGTTGGTGGAGATGGTCATGATGGTTGTCTCCTTATATTGCAGTTTGCTGTATTGATTCGATATTGAGATATTGAAGTTCGGGTTCGCGGACGCGGTTCAGGCGGGCCTTGGCCGGGCCTTACAGGTACTGTTCGGCAAGTGATGGCCTGGAGGTCCGCTCGACGATGTCGCCATAGCCGTTCTCGCGCATCCAGTCGTCGTTGAAGATCTTCTCCAGATAGCTGCGGCCGGAGTCCGGCAGCAGCACGACGACGACCTGATTGCTGTCCAGATCGTGCTCACGCGCGTATTTCAGGGCGCTGACGACGGCCATGCCGGACGAGCCGCCGACGAGCAGCCCTTCCTCCGAGGCCAGGCGACGTGTCATCTCGAACGCCTCGCGATCGGTGACCTGCACGATATCGTCGGTGATGTTCCGGTCGAACGCCTTCGGGTAGAAGTCCTCCCCACGCCTTCAATGTCGTATTGGTGCACGTCGCTCGGGTCGGAGTAGATGGAGCCTTCCGGATCGGAGCCCACGACCGTGACCGCGCCGTCAGAAACCTCCTTGAGGTATTTGCCGGTGCCTGAGATCGTGCCGCCGGTACCGATGCCGGCCACGAAATGCGTAACTTTGTGGTCGGTGGCTTTCCAGATCTCGGGGCCGGTGGTGTAGTAGTGACTCAGCGGCCCGTTGGGGTTGTCGTACTGGTTCGGTCGGAATCCGCCGGGAATCGTGTTGGCGAGGCACTCAGCCACCTGATAGTAGGACCGCGGGTCGTCGGGGCCCGCATCGGTGGGGGTGACGACGACTTCGGCACCGTATGCGCGCAGCACCGCGCGCTTGGATTCGGAGACCTTGTCGGGCAGCGTGAAGATCGTGCGGTATCCGCGCTGCAGGGCGACGAGAGCGAGCCCGACACCGGTGTTGCCGGAGGTCGGCTCGACGATCACACCGCCGGGCTTGAGTTGTCCGGAGCGCTCCGCGGCGTCGATGATGCGCTCCGCGATGCGGTCCTTGGAAGATCCTCCGGGATTGAAGTATTCCACTTTGACGGCGATGGTCGCCTTGACGCCGTCGGTGACGTGATGAAGCTTGACGAGTGGCGTGTCGCCGATGAGTTCGGAAAGACTGTTGTGAATGGTCATCGTGGATCCTGTTTCCTTCTGCGTTTCGATTGGTGCGTTATTCGGTTTCGTATACCGGGCAGATGGGTTGAACGCAGTTGAAACAGGTGGATGGTGATCGTCGATGATGGTGTTGGTCTTTGCCGTCCCGTTGTATGACCTGCTACAGATATTGTTGTGCCAATCATGCGACATCGGGGAATCATCAAGAATGAACCGTATTTCAAGTATGCGTCGTCAACCGTTCGCCCGCAGGCGTCGGTCAGCGACAACAACATGAAAGATACGTCATGCCTGACATAGTATCAGCATCTCAGAAAGACACGCGACAGCGCATCCACAATGTGATATCAGATGACTGCCGTCATTGCGCTAGCCCATAAATTGCATAGCGGCGTGAGTGGACCCATCGAATGTCATTTCGACGAATCCACTCACGTACCGGCTAGTCTTTCACCTGTTTGTACACTTGCGCAGGTGTCAGCTCTGATGGAAGCTCATCCCCCGAATCTACGTTGACTCGCTCAAATACCGGCTGCCATGCATCAGAAGCGTTACCATGTTGAGACCGCAAAACGTTCCACGATTGTTGCGTATCGTCGGTCACTCGGTATACGCCGGCAGTCGCACCGGTCACATAGTACTGAGATGACTGTTCTCCAGGCAAATCGGTCGGCGTAAGAAACAACATGACCACGTCACCGGTCTGCAGCAGAGTCTCCGCGCTCCCCTGCTCCGCGGAACCAGTCTGACGTACAATAATGCTGCCACTGTTGACGGTTCCCTTAAGCGTCTGCGAGACCTTCACGTCAAGTAACGTGAAATCAGTAATATCATCAATATCCCGAATCACGGAAGTTCTCGATATTTCTCCGGTAATAATCAGGGGACTATCGTCCTCAAGTTCTACCATGGATTCATAAATGCGTACCCGCGACTGAGAAGCATCCGGCTTGGGAACATTAGATTGTGCCGCTGTCTGACCGCAACCCGCGCACGTAAACATCAACACTACCAACCCCATAAGGGTCGTTAGCCATCTAATCCTTGAAATCTTCTTCATCGTGTCACCTCAATATCTACTGTTAATACCTTTGATATCATCTGACGTGAGATATCTGACACCATTGTTGTAAGCGTCAGATGCACTCTTGTACATCACTGTATTGATCGTAGAATGCCCCAATCCCCAACAATGAGAAAACTCATGAAGCCAAAGCACTCTCATGCGGGCAACCGGGTAAGATGACTTCATATAATAGGTATTTACACGCGAAACCGCGTCTTTAGTATACCCGGACGCTAAAAATGTATAGGCCGATTGTCCTTCCCACCCATTCTTGCCGAAATTCTGAGAAGTTGCCTGCCAAACCATCCGCGTTCCGGTCGAGAATCCAACTTTCGTTGCTGAATTAATATTGGAGACAGCCTGCTTGGCCGAAGTCAAGTAATTGCCTTTCACCGTGGCCATAAGCATTACAACCTGGTTCTTATTGAGCCAATGACTCTTGCTATAAGAATAGGCACTCGCGACTGGCACCATGCTCATCAAAAATAAGAATGGCAATAGCGTTGATACTAAACTTATTGGCCACTTCCTGCAGCGTTGCAGCTTAGACATCTTCGCACCTTTCTGATAAGAACGGAAAGTTACAGAGACAGGATTTATATCCGTGAAGTAGCAACACAGCAACCTATGCTGTTATTAATTTATAATACTCGATTTATAAGAAGAAAGCAAAAACATACACAAGAAGGACCCCCGGGGGTTGTTGCCTCGTCCGGGGGTCCTTGTCGTGTGGTGCGGCGGCGTGCTACTCTCCCACACCCTGTCGGGTGCAGTACCATCGCCGTGCCAGGTCTTAGCTTCCGGGTTCGGAATGGGACCGGGCGTCTCTCCTGGGCCATGGCCGCCGCAAATCTTGGGTTATCGGCCGGGAAACGGGGTTTCCCGCCGGCGTGTGGTGGTTCGGGGACCGGACAATGGACGCGGTGCGTGTTGCTGTTGACTGATCGTGCGCGTGTGAGGACCGTGCTCCCTGTGCGCCTTCGCGGGGCCCTGCCGGGTCCTGCGCCACACGCCTTCCGGGCGTGTGGATGTGGGTTGCCTCTCGACCATTAGTACCGGTCGGCTCCACCCCTCGCGGGGCTTCCACGTCCGGCCTATCGACCACGTGTTCTGCATGGGGTCTTCAGCGGCTCGGGGCCGCATGGAATCCTTATCTTGGAGAAGGCTTCCCGCTTAGATGCTTTCAGCGGTTATCCCTTCCGAACGTAGCCAACCGGCCGCGCCACTGGCGTGACGACCGGCATACCAGAGGTTCGTCCACCCAGGTCCTCTCGTACTATGGGCAGGCCTCCTCAAGATTCCAACGAGCGCAGAGGATAGAGACCAAACTGTCTCACGACGTTCTGAACCCAGCTCGCGTGCCGCTTTGATCGGCGAACAGCCGAACCCTTGGGACCTGCTCCAGCCCCAGGATGCGACGAGCCGACATCGAGGTGCCAAACCATCCCGTCGATATGGACTCTTGGGAATGATCAGCCTGTTATCCCCGGGGTACCTTTTATCCGTTGAGCGATGCCGCGCCCGTGCGCCGGCACCGGATCACTATCTCCGACTTTCGTCCCTGCTCGATCCGTCGATCTCGCAGTCAAGCCCGCTTGTGCGATTACACTCGACACCCGATTGCCAACCGGGCCGAGCGGACCTTTGAGCGCCTCCGTTACTCTTTGGGAGGCAACCGCCCCAGTTGAACTACCCGCCAGGCACTGTCCCTGAACAGGATGACTGTTCGAGGTTAGACATCAAACGAGAACAGAGCGGTATTTCACCTTGCGGCTCCGCGGATGCTGGCGCACCCGCCTCGAAGCCTCCCGCCTATGCTACACAATCCGCGCCTAATGCCAATACCAAGGTATAGTAAAGGTCCCGGGGTCTTTTCGTCCTTCTGCGCTTAACGAGCATCTTTACTCGTACTGCAATTTCGCCGAGCTCCTGGTCGAGACAGTGGGGAAGTCGTTACGCCATTCGTGCAGGTCGGAACTTACCCGACAAGGAATTTCGCTACCTTAGGATGGTTATAGTTACCACCGCCGTTTACCGGGGCTTGAATTCACCGCTTCGCAGAAGCTGACGGATCCTCTTAACCTTCCGGCACCGGGCAGGCGTCAGAGCGTATACAGCGGCTTGCGCCTTCGCACGCTCCTGTGTTTTTGGTAAACAGTCGCTACCCCCTGGCCTGTGCCACCCCCCGCCGCTCATCACCGCAGGGGGTCTCCCTTATGCCGAAGGCACGGGAGCAATTTGCCGAGTTCCTTGACCAGGATTCGCTCGATCGCTTTGGTATTCTCTACCTGACCACCAGTGTCGGTTTGGGGTACGGGCGGCAACGCGCCTGACGCCGAAGCTTTTCTCGGCACCACGGATCACCGGATTCGGGCCGTAAGGCCCCCATCATCACGCCTCGCCCCGACGCCCCGCGGATTTGCCTGCGGGACGGGCTCGAACGCTTGACCACGGAAAACCACCTCCGCGGCCGGCTGCCCTGATGCGTCACTCCTGCGCTGACCTACTACGAGGGGGGATCCCAACGCGCCCGCGCCGCGACCCCCCGAAAGGGGAGACGGCACGGGCCCGGAGGTTAGCGCCCCAGGCCTCGGTTGTTTCGGTTCGCTGCCGGTACGGGAATATCAGCCCGTTCATCCATTCGACTACGCCTGTCGGCCTCGCCTTAGGACCCGACTCACCCGGGGACGACGAACGTGGCCCCGGAACCCTTGGTCATCCAGCGGGCGGGATTCGCACCCGCCTCTCGCTACTCATGTCTGCATTCTCACTCCCCAACGGTCCACGGCAGGCTTGCGCCGCCGCTTCGCCCCGATGGGGACGCTCTCCTACCCAGCATCCAAACGGACGCTGCCGCGTCTTCGGTGGCGTGCTTGAGCCCCGCTACATTGTCGGCGCGGAACCACTAGACCAGTGAGCTGTTACGCACTCTTTCAAGGGTGGCTGCTTCTGAGCCAACCTCCTGGCTGTCTATGCGACTCCACATCCTTTCCCACTTAGCACACGCTTCGGGACCTTAGACGACGGTCTGGGCTGTTTCCCTTTCGACGACGAAGCTTATCCCCCGCCGACTCACTGCCGGGATACGCGTCACCGGTATTCGGAGTTTGGTTGCTGTTGGTACCCGATACGGGCCCGCAAGCATCCAGTAGCTCTACCCCCGGGACGTAATGACCCGACGCTGCACCCAAATGCATTTCGGAGAGAACCAGCTATCACGGAATTTGATTGGCCTTTCACCCCTAGCCCCAAGTCATCCCCCCGGTTTTCAACCCAGGTGGGTTCGGTCCTCCACGCGGTCTTACCCGCGCTTCAACCTGCTCAGGGCTAGATCATCCCGCTTCGGGTCCAGGACACGCGACTCAAACGCCTTTTGAGACTCGCCTTCGCTACGCGTACCCCACACGGGTTACGCTCGCCACGTGCCACTGACTCGCAGACTCATTTTTCGATAGGCACGCCGTCACCCCGAAAGGCTCCGACGGTTTGTAAGCGCACGGTTTCAGAGACTGTTTCACTCCCCTCCCGGGGTGCTTTTCACCTTTCCCTCACGGTACTAGTTCGCTATCGGTCAGACAGGTATATCTAGGCTTACCCCACGGTCGGGGCGGATTCACACGGGATTCCACGAGTCCCGCGCTACTTGGGAGACACGATCCGGAGACGACGCGCGTTCGGCTACGGGGCCATCACCCTCTGCGGCCCGGCATTCAATCCGGTTCGCCTCACACGCCGTTTTATCACTCCGGCCGGGCCCGCCAGGACCCGGACACACGCTCCCTCAACACCACGCGCGCAACGGCTGGCGCCTGTCACACGCGCGCGGTTTGGCCTGATCCGCTTTCGCTCGCCACTACTCACGGAACATCCTTTCCTGCAGGTACTGAGATGTTTCACTTCCCTGCGTACCCCCCGCGCGAACGCGGTGCCGGCCCATGACGGCCGGCGGGTTCCCCCATTCGGAAATCCTCGGATCAAAGCCCTGCTGGCGGCTCCCCGAGGCATATCGCAGCCTCAAACGTCCTTCATCGGTACTGTCTGCCAAGGCATCCACCATACGCCCTTGCAAGCAACCCGCACGACCCATCCGGGAACGGCGGGAAACCGCAAGCCCACGGCAAAAACTCCGCTGGCAACACAAATCATCACACAAATGATCACACACAAAACGATCAAACACCAGACTCCGAAGAGTCCGGCGAAATCAACAGCAGAAGACACCCCCGAAAAGGGCGTCCCCTGCTCGCGTCCACTATCCAGTTCTCAAACCACCACGCACCCGCACGCGAGCCCACCCACCCCACCAGGGGACGGGCGACCGGCACGGGGCACGGAACACCAGCCACGCCAAACGGCGCGGGGTGGCGGTCCGGGAACCCAAAAGCATGCCCGCACCACTCCTGGACGCACCGCACGACCGGCACGCCCGAAGGCCGACTCCACTCTTCCACACCAGCAACCCCCGCGCACCCGGCACATCCGGGGCAAGGGGGCACACACCGGCCACCAGACAGTGGCCTGAAATCTCCGTAGAAAGGAGGTGATCCAGCCGCACCTTCCGGTACGGCTACCTTGTTACGACTTAGTCCCAATCACGAGCCTCACCTTAGACGGCTCCATCCCACAAGGGGTTAGGCCACCGGCTTCGGGTGCTGCCCACTTTCATGACTTGACGGGCGGTGTGTACAAGGCCCGGGAACGCATTCACCGCGGCGTTGCTGATCCGCGATTACTAGCGACTCCGCCTTCACGGAGCCGGGTTGCAGGCTCCGATCCGAACTGAGACCGGTTTTCAGGGATCCGCTCCATGTCGCCATGTCGCATCCCGCTGTACCGGCCATTGTAGCATGCGTGAAGCCCTGGACGTAAGGGGCATGATGATCTGACGTCATCCCCACCTTCCTCCGAGTTAACCCCGGCGGTCCCCCGTGAGTTCCCACCATAACGTGCTGGCAACACGGGGCGAGGGTTGCGCTCGTTGCGGGACTTAACCCAACATCTCACGACACGAGCTGACGACGACCATGCACCACCTGTGAACCCGCCCCGAAGGGAAACGCCATCTCTGGCGTCGTCGGGAACATGTCAAGCCCAGGTAAGGTTCTTCGCGTTGCATCGAATTAATCCGCATGCTCCGCCGCTTGTGCGGGCCCCCGTCAATTTCTTTGAGTTTTAGCCTTGCGACCGTACTCCCCAGGCGGGACGCTTAACGCGTTAGCTCCGACACGGAACACGTGGAACGTGCCCCACATCCAGCGTCCACCGTTTACGGCGTGGACTACCAGGGTATCTAATCCTGTTCGCTCCCCACGCTTTCGCTCCTCAGCGTCAGTGACGGCCCAGAGACCTGCCTTCGCCATCGGTGTTCTTCCCGATATCTACACATTCCACCGTTACACCGGGAATTCCAGTCTCCCCTACCGCACTCCAGCCCGCCCGTACCCGGCGCAGATCCACCGTTAAGCGATGGACTTTCACACCGGACGCGACGAGCCGCCTACGAGCCCTTTACGCCCAATAAATCCGGATAACGCTTGCGCCCTACGTATTACCGCGGCTGCTGGCACGTAGTTAGCCGGCGCTTATTCGAAAGGTACACTCACCCGAAGGCTTGCTCCCAAACAAAAGAGGTTTACAACCCGAAGGCCTCCATCCCTCACGCGGCGTCGCTGCATCAGGCTTGCGCCCATTGTGCAATATTCCCCACTGCTGCCTCCCGTAGGAGTCTGGGCCGTATCTCAGTCCCAATG
>ENA-OQCW01001194-OQCW01001194.1-human-gut-metagenome-genome-assembly--contig:-NODE-1194-length-11181-cov-2.904740_pt1 | contig 11181 bp, 8 predicted proteins | sample MGYA00242767_ERZ504593 | MGnify/ENA primary metagenome ERZ504593 (study PRJEB26092, sample SAMD00036307) | human gut metagenome | host: Homo sapiens | study: EMG produced TPA metagenomics assembly of... | reverse complement strand
TCACAATGAGAAGTTCCAATGAAAATACCAAACTTATCAGCCACTTCTTTGTTGCCCGGTGTAAAATAAAAAGGTACAGAACAGCCATGCATAGCCGGCCAGAAGGTATTGGCACGCAGACGAAGCATCAATTCAAAGATACGTTCATGCGTTTTCGGGCCTATTTGTCCTTTCACATTGCTCGGCTCGTATGTCTGCCAGCTCCAAGGAGTCAGCCCCCAGTCCTCATCGTTGATAAAAATCCCCCGATATTCTACGGAAGGAGACTGCATATTCCGATAAGAAGCCGGTAGTTGAAAAATCTTTCTTGCAGGGGTCGCATCTGCCCACCACTCCCATGGAGAAACACCTATCAACCGTGAAAGTTCCATGACGCCGTATGCAGTACCACGCTTGTCACTGCCGGCTATAACTAATTTACCAGTGGAAGAAACGGTCAACAGAAAAGCTTCTTTTTATTTTTATAGGAGATAAATCAACACCTGCTTTAGCGATCAAATCACTTTGTCCGATAGTTCCGACTATAATCATTCCTTTTTACTTTCTGGAGTAACGATTATGCGGGTAGAAAAAACAGACTCTACATCACGATTGAGCAAATTCAAAGCTGTATGTACAACTTCTTCCTCTGAATTACCACAAGCAATAGTCACCGGTTCACCTGATTTCAAGACAAAATGGGTTCTGTCCATATACTGACAAAACTGCTAAAAATGAAAGCTAGAAAAGAAATGAGTTTTTTTGTATTTCATAGTTTTTATTTTCAATATTGCAAAAATTAAGACGAAATGGAATTAGATTCCATAGAATAAGATACAATAATATGGAAATTCGTCCATAAAGCCTGTATTATTTATCGTATTTATGGTGTTTTTTTATGTTGCAGAATACAAAAAGCCTCAATAAACAATTACCACATTTACAACAATAAACCAATGTGCCAATATACCAATAGCTATGCGAAACATTACACAGCCTATTGATACATCAGCACATAAACAATAGTACGCCACTTTATCAAATCAATTTAAGGCATGGGCGACAATCCCTCCCACATTACATTCCATTTTCCATTTTTCGGGAAACCAGGATTTTCTATTTCACAACCATCCCAACCAGCGCACATTAATGCAATGGCAGTTAATAAACCACCATTACCAGGTAAATAAACACGTAAACGGGGATCTTGATAATTATGTCCATTCGGCAAATATGTATTGGTACGTTTATTCATAAGCAATGCCTCCACCGCTTTTTCCGGCTCACCCAATCGAGTAGCATTCATTGCTGTCATAGGATAATCCCAGCCCCAAGTCTTTCCCCAATTCCAATTATCCCATATCCATTGAAGTGTATTCTTCATGTAATCTTCACGGATTAATTTATTCATAGGCAAGATACCTACGGCACCCAACACTGCCATGTGGTCACTGGTAAAACGAATATCCTTATAAGTGTCTATTGCATTTTCCGCAGCCAGATACAACCCATCCTCATTATAAGCCAGCGGAGAAAGTTTGTCTATTAACTCATCCCATTCCAAGTTACGTTTTTCACCTGCACGCTCACGCCATATCTGCGCTATCTGCATGGCAAAATACCAATAAGAAAGTTCAAAAGGAGGATTTATAGTAGTACTCGCATTCAATGTTTCTTGAGCTGGAATCGCTCCCTTTAAAATAAACCGCACTCCCAATTCATCATATGTGGCAAAAGCATACATAAACTTAGCTGTTTCTTGAACCAGATAGTTATATTTCTCTATCACTTTCTTATCAGGGTTAGAGCGATAAAGAAGTTCTGCCAGATAAATAAAATGCGGTTGTTGCCAAATCAAAAAACTGCCTACACTGGAAGGTGCCTCCACACCACTAGGATCAGTCATTTTCATCCATCGGATTCCATCAAAGCCTTGCCGACGAGCCACTTCCCTTGCTATAGGCTCTACCGTTTTATACCATTCTAAAGTATGGCTGAGTAATTCAGAATGTCCCCAAAGCGGTTGCCATGCCTGATGCCACCAAATCATTTCAAGATGATATTTCCCAAACCACGAATTGTAAGTTAGCCCTGTTTCCTGCGGAGGGGTACTGCCCGCGCATTGAATAGCAAGCAAATATTGACTAAGCACTACCCGACGTTCCAATTCTTTAGCACGCGGATCCGTGCAATGAGAGAAATCTACCGCAGCACCTTCTTCCCAAAAGTTCACCCAATGATTCTTAGCCAAACTTTCAACTTCAAAAAAATCAGGGAGTACAGCAAGCTGATCTGGCTCATTAGCGGTAAAAGCACATGAAAACGAAAAAGCATCTTCTTGTGGAAGCAGTACGAAATAATTTTTCTCTTTTTCTTTCAATAATGCCTTGCCTTCCCATTTTAATTCTACATAATATACCGTGGAATCCAACGTACGCTTTAACACAGCGCTTTGTGTGTCCTGTTTAAGAACCTCGGTAGAGTGTTTATCATTGGCATCCCAATCACATGCATTATCAGTATGAATACCTGTAGGATAAGGAAAATGAAATTTTATCCCTGTATGCAAGTGACTGTCTATATGGGCTGAAATCATATCTTGTGCCGGATGGCAAACCGTCCGTACATTAAATTCATTCCCTTTCCAAGTAAACCGACTGAGTATCTCACCTTCCCATAAATTCAAAGTCTGACTGATTCTGGTAATATCGGAAATAGCAGCCTCATCCCCCCATTCAAATCCGATCACTCCTAAATGTAACCGATGTGGGTTGGCACGAAACCAATCAGATGCATTCTTTTGTCTTTTATCTTCTTGAGATTGAACTGCATACAATTCCTTATGTCCTCGTCCAAAATCATATTCACTCAATGTTTCTTCGTGTCTATAACCGTCCATATTAGCAAAACTATGCCATCCCCATTGACTTTGCGTACCTAGAGGGACACCTTTTTTATAAGCGTCAGGAAAAGTTTGCAATCCTGTAATATCTACTGTAAATGCAAATTCGCCATTCCCTACTGAAAGCGAAGCCAACGAATCGAAAGCTGAAAATTGAGGATTATTCCGATTCACTAACGCCTTACGGTCTATTGAAATCTGCTGTACGGGATGAGTACAGGCACCGAACATCACTAATAAAGAGCAAAATAACAATATTTTCATTACCTAAATTTTTATACACTGTAAATAGATATTCTTTTTTACGACTTCCTTATATCCTATGGCATAGGATGTAATCCCTCCCAACGCACATTCCATTTACCATCTTTGGGAAATCCCGGATTACTGACCGAGCAACCGTCCCACCCGGCACACATCATAGAAACAGCTAATAACAGCCCTCCATTACCAGGCAAATAAGAACGAAGACGAGTCGAACGATAATTATTACCACTAGGTAAAAGCAAGTCCTCCCGGTTGTCCATAGTTATGGCACGCAAAGCAATCTCAGGCTGCAACAGGCGAGTAGCATTCATTGCCAATGTGGGATAATTCCAACTCCAAGATCCTCCGGACCAATTCCAATTTTGAGCTGCACGCACCAAAGTCTTTTGCATTTTTTCTTGATCAATGAGCCGCGACTCAGGCAACATGCCGTAAGCCAGCAAATTTTCAGAAGAAGTTCCTGTAACATAAAAAGGATCATGCTTACGTTTGCTTTTCTCGCCTTCCGATAGAGAAACAGAACCGTCTGCTTCTTTAGGACGCTGGCCATTAATGTATCCACCGGCCGGCATTTCCGGTAATTTTTCAGCAGGAATACCATTCACGAAATCAGGTATTCCTCTACCCTTTTCCGCCGGTAAGTAAATGCCATCAGGACTAGTAGCAAGAGGAGCTAATTTAGCAAGAATTTCATCCCACTCCGCATGACGTTGCAGCCCAAGTCTCTCCCGCCATTTCTGAGCTATGGACAAGCCAAAATGCCAATAAGCCATTTCAAAAGCAGGATTAAGGGTCGTCTCTTCATTATAGGATTCATTAGCCGCACAAGCTCCCTGAATAATGTAACGATCATTATCAGAATCATAATTAACAAACGAAGCCATAAAAGCAGCCGTCTGCTCTACCATATCAGCATACTCACGAAGAAATTCTTGAGAAGGACGTGCACGATAGATAAGTTCTGACATATAAATGACATGGGGTTGTTGCCAGATAATAAAAGAGCCGACATCCGATGGTGCCTCTTTAGAAGATGGATCAGTCATTTTCATCCAACGTATGCCATTAAATCCCTGTCTGGCTGCAATATCACATGCCATCGGTACGGCAGTCTTATACCATTTCAATTGTTTCTCCAAAAGATCTGCTTTATTCCAAAGCGCATAATGAAAACTGTGCCACATTACCATTTCTAAATGAAATTTACCATACCATGTATTATAAGTCAGGCCGGTTTCAGCAGGAGGGTAATTTTGCGCTTCCTGCGAACGGAGCAAATATTGAGACAGCACAACCCGACGCTCCAAAAGCGAAGCACGGGGATCCGTACAGGAAGAAAAATCAATAACACCGGATGTCTGCCAATAATCCCTCCAACAACGGTTGGCCGAAAGCAGATTAGCCTTGTAATCAGGCTGAGGCACTACAGGTTGGTGCTTATAGAACCCAACATTGAAATTCCACTGCTTATCGGAAGGTGTCAATTTTAACCTGTTCTTCCCTGTTTGAGAAAGAACAGCTTTACCACTCCAACTGATTTCCACATAATAGACAGTAGAATCTACAGTACGACGAATAAGAGCCCGTTGAGGTTCGGAAAGAATAATGTCGGTAGAGTGGCAGTCATCGGCTGTCCAGCAAGTAGCATCGTCAGCTGCCTCACCTGTAGGATAAGGGAAACGGATGCCAACTGCCAGCTTTGCCGATGAAGACACAGAAGCAGAGACAATGTCACTATCGCCATTACAAGAAGTAGTTACCGTAACCGGAAGTTTTCTCCATAGGAAATGGGAATGAAGTTCTCCTTTCCACATGTCGAGAGTCTGGTCTATTTTAGTAATATCGCTCACCAACAAGCTGTCAAATCCTATATTTCCCAAATGCAGGCGGTGCGGATTGGCACGAAACCACTCTGCCGCTTTGGCATTACGTTCAGGACCTTCCGGAAATTGTACGGCATAAATCCCATGAGGATGACCGGGAAGCGGATGATCCTGTAGAGTTTCAACTATCTTATAGTCCTCCTTGTTAGGAAAACTGTGCCATCCCCATTCGCTATAGGTACCTAAAGACAAGCCTTCTTTATAATATTCGGGAAAAGTCTGCAATCCCGTAGCATCGGCAGTAAAAGCGAACCGCCCATTTCCGACTGTCAAAGAATGAAGAGAATCAATTTTTGTAACATGAGGGTTATTACGCATCACCAATGCATGACGGTCAATAGCAGTATCGGCACAAGCTGTAACCAGCAGCATTGCTGCCAATACAACAATAAAAAATGTTTTATTTCTCATCATAGACACTATTTAGTAAGATACTGAATAAATGTAGACATACCATTCATATATTCCTTGATGGAAATGACTTCAGAAGGAAGAGGAGCATTAGAGAAGCCCGGATTCTCTTTCGAAACACTAGGCAAACGACCGGGTAAATAATCTTTTTTTCTTCAAAATAGTGAGCAGACTATCTACTTTTTGTGTATCCGCTTGCTGCATTTTACCACGCATTAAATGACTTAGTAAAGTTCCAGAAATATCCGTTTGACCTATAAACGGAGAATCTTTTGTCACTTCCTCTTTGGAGAGAGAGAGCAAATGCTGATACTCATCTTTTAAAGATTGCAAATCAATAGCCCGCGTAGAGCTATAATGAGTTATGAGTCCATGATAATCATAATCCACCCAATAATGATCTGGATCATTATGAAGGTAAAGAGGTCTGTTAGTGCCTACTTCTACAAAAAGTAGGACACAATATCTGTCCCGGTTTTACAGACTTACCCAATTGTTTCATTTGCGCGTCGTTATATCGGATAGATTCTAGAAATTCAAATGCATCCGGAATACGGGCTAAATATTTAGTATCCCCAGTCCAACGATAAAAACGCATCAAGTTGCGACACATCTCGGCAGTAGCTGTAGCCGCATAACCTGCCGGTTCAAAATCACGGGCATGACCTGGAGAGTAATTGAGATCCAACTTATGCTGCATAGCCCAACCTGCCTGAGGCTTTCCTCCCTGCAAAGCCAAGACACAAGTCATAGCCCGCTGAAGAGGCTCCAATGCCCGAGTTTCACCTAAATAAAGTGTAACAAGCCAATAAAAAATTAATATTGTTAGTATGAACTCCATCATTAATGGTAATAAACGAAGTATAGTCTTCCTTATCACCTTTCACATATTCATAATGGAGAGGATAGCGCTGCGGCCACCCACCAATAGGATACTGACTCTCCAAAACAAAATCAAGACACCTTTCTACCGGATATTTATACTTCGGATCCAGAGTCAGTAAATACATACGCAAAAGGAACATTCCACTATCGTAGGTAGCCGCATCATCATAAGTACAATTTCCATAATAATGAGCATGTTCCTGAGCACAATGAATATATCCTTTCTGTACTTTGGAATACCATTGCTTAAGCGAAGTTTCTCCGGAAAAGTCCAACATATAAGGCCATCCCCCACTTGAATGCTGTCCCCAGATAAGAGCATCTGCCGCTGCTTGTGCCGCTTTCAGGTAATAAGATTCTCCAGTCAATTGATAAGCATTCAAAAATACATTTCCCATAGCAGGTGTACCAGCTTCTATCCATATCATACTTGGTTTAGCTTCCAGTTCCCCCCAACAACGGGAGAAATCAGGACTGTAATTCCATAAATAGCCACCACGGTTGCTGACCTTCTCTACCATGAAACGTGTAGCTTTCATCATAGCCACTTTTATATCAGAGGCCGGAATGTTTTTCTGTGCTCCAGCAGACAACAAAGTAATGAAAAGCATTACCGCCATACATATCATTTTCATACTGTTTTTTTTATAAGATAGGAAGAGAAAAGAAACAAAAAATCATCACTATTCTTCCCCCTTCCTATATAGAAATGTTTATAATTTATTGATTAATAAGCAGGATGTTGTTGACCGGTTAACCCAGGATTAACATCAATAATGGCTGTGGTGCTCAAAGTATAAAGTTCAGCCTGATTCTTGATAAACCCACGATATAACTCGGTAATCCAGGCGGGCAACGTGTTATTGTTTTCTTTATAACCCAATATCTTGGATTGTCCGGCTATACCGGAATTAGTTTCTCCTGCAATATTGGGAGTAATAAACATATTTACCCAATTCCAAGTGCCTCCATACCGGGCAACCAGTTCACTCATTTCCGTTTCTGTGGGCTGATGATCGAAATCTATATAAGTAAGACCTACCAAAGGATCCTTCCAAGATGTAGAAGTTGCTTCTTTATATGCCCGATAAGTCTTCACCTCATTATAAGGAACCTCACGCATAGCCAGTTTCTCGGTATTTGCTTTTGTTTCAGCCAAAGTTTCAGCCAACAAGTTCCACCGGATAAGATCAGTACGCCGCCATCCTTCTGTAGCTAATTCAAAGGCACGTTCCTTCACAATCGCTTTAAAAAAAGTATCATAAGTAGAGGGTGTGGTACCTATACGAGAGGCATCTCCTGCAAAAGCACGCAGACGAACTTGTTCATAAGCTGCCTTAGCTGCTTCCGTGGGCCCATTGTTCAAGTAATTTTCAGCTTCTGCGTACATTAACAATACATCCGAATAACGAAGTATAGGCCAATTGACATCCGTTTTCAAAGTGGCCGTACGGGGACCGGCTTTCCAATTGCAGCGCCATTTTCCCAAATTCAAAGCGCCATAAGGCACAGCAATATCGTTACCAGCCGCATCAATACTGTAATTGCCCACTGTAACATCCCGACGGGTATCATCATCGGCAAAAGAAAGATAAAAGGTAGGATGAATCAGTTGCAAAGGCAATGTTTTACCATAAAGGGCATTGGAAGCATGAATGCAAAGTCCATTTGTATATCCCACACGACCATTGGTTGTATTGCCAAACTCAGCATATTCAAACATTACCTCTTCAGGGTTATAAACGCCACCCTCGTTCAAGGCTCTAAACACATCCTCATATTTAGAAAGCAAACTGTTTTCACCTTTACTAATCACTGCTTTACAAGCTTCATCAGCAATGGTATATAATTTTCTTACACGCGATTCATCCAAAGGACGGCGCATCTGAAGAGTAGATTTATCATAAGTATTCAGATCCCAATGCAAAGCATAACCTGCTGCATAAAGAGCTGTACGGGCCAATAATCCATAAGCAGCATTCTTGGAAATCCGCTCAGGAGTAGAGAAAAATCCTTCACTATACCAAGGAAGTACTTCGACAGCTTCTTGCAAATCAGCAATAATGCCATCATAAATCTCATCCCGATCAACACGGGAAGAAGAAAAAGTCGTCATATCCAATACAGGAACAGTAGAATAAGGTACATCCCCAAAATAACGAATCAAATTCAGAAAGCAAGTAGCCCGAACAGCCAGACATTCAGCTATATAAATGTGACACTTTCTCTCGTCCTCTCCCGAAAGGCTCATTGCACGTAATCCTTTCAAGCATGAATTACAACGCTCAATGCTGGAATAAGAGGTAGTATAAATGCCTGTGGGACAACTTTGATCATTGAGCACATAATTGGCCGCATAATTATTAGCATTCGAATTACTCTCAGTAGACCACATTTCATCTGTTCCATTCTGAGCCTTATACCAAGCATCCTGCATCCAGACACCTGTGTAACAAGCAAGAACAGCCATCTCAGCTTTATCAATGGAAGAGAAAACACTTTCACTGTCTGTCTTCGATTTAGAAGGAAGATCCAGAAAGTCAGAACAAGAACTGAAATTGATCGCCAAAAAGGCAACAGCTATATAATATACTATTTTCTTCATAATACAACTCTCCTATTATTATAATGAAAGATTAATGCCAAATACAAATCCTTTGGAACGTGGATAAGAAGAATCATCAATACCCGGAGTTAAAATAGAACTTTCCTTAGAAACTTCGGGATCATAACCTGAATAATTCGTAATAGTGAATGGATTATTCAATGTACAATATAGACGCAAATTACTGATAAAAGCTTTACTTAACCACTTTTTCGGGAAAGTATAACCTAAAGTAATAGTGCTTATGCGAAGATAAGAACCATCTTCCACAAAACGATCAAGCGGAGTAGTAATAGCTGCGCGGTTGTCATTATGAATACTCCACAGAATGTTCGGATCATGCTGATTAGGATTAAGCTCAGCTATACGGTTGAGGTCCGTAGCTTCTTTTCCAGTACGGGGATCCAGCAGAGTGAAACGATTGGCAGCATCCGCAAGCATATTTTGGTACGGTTGGTATGGACCGACAAAACGCTGGGTAGACATATTAAAAATATCATTACCATAAGAGAATACCATAAATACAGAAAGATCAAAGCCCTTATAAGAAAAAGTATTTTTAAAACCTCCGGTAAAATCCGGATTAGCATTCCCGATGACTGTCATATCATCAGAATTATAAACAGGTGTCCCCTTGTCATCCGTCTGCCCCGTAGTATTTACATACTTGATATCACCCGGTTTATATTGAGTTTTTACAGATCCTTTCTGATAAATAACACCATCTTTCAAAACATATTTATCACCATTCTGCACAAAATCGTCGGTAGTATAAACTCCATTGGTCTTATACCCATACATCTCACCTAAAGAATGACCTACGATGGCACGGTATAGAACAGAAGAATTGGTACCACCACTGACGCTAGTCTGATAATATTCATTCTCACCGTCTATTCTCAAGACCTTGGAACGATTGAAGGAGATATTGAAATCGGTAGTCCAAGTAAAATGTTTGTTGCGGATGTTCGTACTGCTTATAGCTATCTCAAGACCGCGATTACGGATAGAACCGATATTCTGATATTGGTGCGTATAACCGGTTGATGTCGGGATAGCCACTTTCATAAGCAAATCATCGCTCTTATTGTTATACCAGTCCAATGTCAGGTTAACTCTGTTTCCCCACAAACCCAAGTCCAGTCCGATATTCGTAGAAACGGTTTTCTCCCATTTTAAGTTATTATTACCTACTGTGCTGCCAGGTGCCAAAGCCGCCGTTTCCTGATTGCCCACAGGATATACCGTAGCATTATAGGCAGTAGCATACATATAATTATCAATATTACAATTACCGGTAGTTCCATAACCTACTCTCAATTTGAAATTATTGACAACATTTCCGATAGCATTATCTTTCCAGAATCCTTCTTCAGAAACGCGCCAAGCTGCCGCTGCTGAAGGGAAATAGCCCCAACGATTACCCTCGGCAAATTTAGAAGAACCGTCTGCACGTAAGGTTGCTGTAAAAAGATAGCGGTCATTAAAAGTATAATTGAGACGACCGAAAAAAGACAACAAAGCATTTTCTTCTAAAGAAGACTTCCATGTATCGGGAGTGGCCATACTAATATCATTAAGACCGAAATTAGTATCGGGAAATGCCTTATAGGCAGTTTCTGTACCAGATGTATTTGTATAATATAATTCGTGTCCTAACAAAACGCCCAAATCATGCTTCTCAAACGTATGTTTCCAATTCAATGTATTAGTCCATTGATAAGCATATCGTTCCTTATTATCAATACTGCCATAAGGTCCGCCTTTAAGTTGAGCATTGGCCGTACGACCATCATCGAAATTAGTTGTTTTGATTTGGGCCCAATTATAACTACCAGCTGTACGGAATGTAAAATCCTTCAAGAAATCAATGTCCACACCGGCATTAACACTAAAAATACGACTAAGTTTTCTATTTATTATAGCATCGTTGGTTATCAATGGGTTATACACATCATATTCGTTACTGAAAGTACGGAATTCGGTATTTAACTCTTCATTAATAAGCTGATCATCAGTAAACAGGATTCCGCCAGTTTCAGGACGCAAAATAGCTTGTTTTAATCCGGAATAAGAACCTCCACCTAATGTTTTGGCGTAATTAAAAGAAGAATTCATATCAAAACGTACATTTTTCCATAGCTGGGAATTTACTTTAGTACGAATTCGTATTACGGTAATATCCGTGATTTTTTACGATACCGTCTTGCGACATATTTATTGTAGCTTACCAATACTTGATGTTTTTT
>ENA-OQCW01001193-OQCW01001193.1-human-gut-metagenome-genome-assembly--contig:-NODE-1193-length-11182-cov-4.488376_pt1 | contig 11182 bp, 15 predicted proteins | sample MGYA00242767_ERZ504593 | MGnify/ENA primary metagenome ERZ504593 (study PRJEB26092, sample SAMD00036307) | human gut metagenome | host: Homo sapiens | study: EMG produced TPA metagenomics assembly of... | reverse complement strand
TTCATAGTGTTACCTCTCTGTATCAAATTTGTTTTCTGTTACATCTATATTATATATCAAAATAAAGATTCGTAAACAGAAAAAGAGAAAATTATTGAAATTAATCCCATCTCAAACTACTTTACTTTTATTTATCTTTTAATCTCTTGAGCGGACCGCAATCGGAAGGAATATAAATAAATACTGCCGTTTTCTCAATGAAAAATTAAAGAAGTTTGAGGGAAAACACCGAAAAAAACAGCTTGATCAAAAGTGTGGCTGTAAAAATCCAGACAAGGGATTTTTGCGGCCAAAAATAAATTTCATCTTTCATAGAAAAAAGGATCCTACGCAAGGTGGAAGGCTAACAAGCCTTGTCCTTGCAGGGATCCTTTCAATTGCTACTGAGGATGCCGAAATGTGATATTAACCGACAACCCCTTCTGCTTTACTTTATTCTATATCTTTTTGTAATCCGTTCATTCGACAACCTCTATCTGGCACGCTTTCATGACCTTCAGTGCAGTCTCATGACTTTCCGGTGTTACCCCTGCGTATCTCGTTTAAATACGAGCTACACCGGTTCTCTTTGCTGCCTCAGCAACCGCTTTGGCTACCGCTGGTCCTACTCGCTTATCAAATGCCTTCGGAATAATATACTCCGGAGAAAGTTCCTCATCTGTGATCAGATTTGCAAGTGCTTCAGACGCTGCCAATTTCATTTCGTCATTGATTTCTTTTGCTCTCACATCAAATGCACCACGGAAGATTCCCGGGAAAGCAAGTACGTTGTTGATCTGGTTCGGGAAATCACTTCTTCCTGTGGAAACAACTTTTGCTCCGCCTGCCTTTGCATCATCCGGGAAAATCTCCGGAGTCGGGTTCGCACATGCAAAAACAACTGCATCTTTGTTCATGGTCTTAACCATCTCTGTTGTAACAGCACCCGGTGCTGAAACACCGATAAATACATCAGCGCCAACCAGCATCTCTGCAAGAGAACCGGATTTTTTAGCCAGGTTAGTAACTTTAGCCATTTCTTCTTTGATCGGATTCATGCCTTCCGGGCGTCCCTCGTAGATTGCACCCTTTCTGTCGCAGAGAGTGATATCTTTGAATCCTGCTGTCAGAAGGAGACGTGCAATAGAAATTGCAGCAGCTCCTGCTCCGTTCATAACGATACGAACATCTTCTTTTTTCTTTCCTACAACTTTCAGTGCGTTGGTCAGACCGGCAAGAGTGATAATCGCTGTACCATGCTGATCATCGTGGAAAATCGGGATATCACATTTTTCTTTTAATTTCTTCTCAATTTCAAAACATCTCGGTGCTGAAATATCTTCCAGATTTACTCCGCCAAAAGAACCGGAGATCAGATAAATTGTATTAACGATCTCATCTACATCATTGCTCTTGATACAAAGAGGGAATGCATCTACATCGCCAAATGCCTTGAAAAGTACACATTTTCCTTCCATTACCGGCATTCCGGCCTCTGGTCCGATATTTCCAAGTCCAAGAACAGCTGAACCGTCAGTTACTACCAGACACATGTTCCATCTTCTGGTAAGATCATAAGATTTATCCACATCCTTCTGGATTTCGAGACAAGGCTGTGCAACACCTGGTGTATAGGCAAGTGACAGATCATCCTTATTTTCTACAGGTACTCTTGTTACAACTTCAAGCTTACCTTTCCATTCTCCATGCAGTCTTAAAGATTCTTTTGCATAATCCATTTCTATTGTCCTCCCTGGTATCTTAAATTTTGCGAAACCGTATCATTCGACTCTTCTATTGTTGCTGTTCACTCCGTTCACAGCAATCTTCTAATCTATTAATAATTACCGGTAAAGAATTTGCTTTCTTTTGGAAGCTCATATCCATCAAAATATTTATTAAAGTCAAGTCCGAGATATCCACACAGATTAGCAAGTTCGACCATCGTATTATCGTTTACAGGTAATCCATGCTCTCTTCTATCTTTTTCTGCCAAAACTTCTTTTTCACCATGTGTATAAATACGATCTTTGCCTTCTGCCTTCGGACTTTCTCTCAAAGCTTCCAGGTATTCTGAAAAGTGTCTGCGGATTGCTTGAGGATCACCAAATGCAGCCGGATCGATTGCCATAAATCCATGACAGATTCCTGTTTTATCCGGGAATGTGCAGCAATGATCCGAAGTAACACCCATAGAAAGAATGGAACTGAATAGTTCACACAGCATACCATATCCATATCCCTTGTGGCTTCCTGTAACCTCTTCATTTCCACCAAGGGGCATGATTCCACCGCCCTTCTTTGCAACAATATTGGAAAGGACATCCGGTGCATCTGTACTTGCATGACCATCTTTGTCCAGGGCCCATCCATCCGGAAGTGGTTTCTCCATTTTATTGTACATTTCGAGTTTTCCTCTTGTAACTACCGTGGTAGAACAGTCAAAGAAAAACGGATACGGGTCTGCCGGCATAGCTACTGCGATTGGGTTTGATCCAAGCATGGCTTTTTTGCCAAACGTAGGAACCATAATAGCCTCTGAATTTGTACAGGCCATTCCCAGAAGTCCCTCATCGCATGCCATCTTTGCATAATATCCAGCGATACCGAAATGATTAGACTCACGGACAGTTACAATTCCAACTCCTGTCTTTTTGGCTTTTTCGATTGCTTTTTTCATTGCATAAACGGAAATAAGCTGTCCCATTCCATTATGACCATCAATCACTGCAGATATCGGTGTTTCAAATACAATTTCAGGCTTTGCCTGCGGATGGATCGTTCCCTTTTCGATTCCCTTATGATAACGCACCATTCTCTGCATGCCATGACTTTCTATTCCATAAAGGTCAGCCGTAAGAAGCACATCCTTGATCTGATTGCTTTCTTCCTCTGTAAAACCAAACGCCTTGAATACGTCTCCGCAAAAATGATTCAGTGTCTCATGTGACCATTTCACATATCCCATTGTTTCGTCCCTCCTTCTGGTTTTGCCGGTTTTATTTATTGGCATTACCAATTTGCATTTTAATTATACCGCCGGTATTACCAAAATGCAATAGAGGTCATATCAATTTATCCTGTAAAAATGCCCAAAATTTCTCATGATTTTTTTTTGCATTTCTTCCATATAACGTTCAATCGTATCCATATGTTCGGACATACATCGTTCCGCCTGTTCTGCATCTCCGTTGATGATTGCCTTAACAAGCCGATGATGCTGGTCATCAACCTCTCTGACAGAATTATTCTTTTTCATAATGTAGTCTCTCGTCCCGGAAACAATATTCTCAGTAAGCTGATCTGCTGCCGCAAGGACACTGTAAACCATCGGGTTATCTGCGATCTTTGCAATCTTCTTGTGAAGTTCGCGATCCAGTTCACCCCGTATCTTTTCATCTTCTGCGGCGTCCAGCCGTGCAAGAATCACCCATAATTCTGCTGCATCCAGCGGTGTGCACTTTCGTGCCGCAAGAATTGCCGCTTCTCGCTCCAGTGCCGCACGGAACTGCTGATTCTGGCGCAGATATCCATTATTTAATTTAAAAAGTATGGATAAAGGTTCGATCAGCCAGGTATCCAGGTCCTCCGTAATATAATTTCCGCCTCCCGGCACCGGCTTGACTATTCCCAGCAGTTCCAGTGCTCTCAAAGCTTCTCTGACTGCCGGTCTGGATACTCCCATGATCTCCGCCATTGTCCGCTCCGCCGGAAGGGCATCGCCCGCTTTGAGACTGCCATTCTGAATGTTCTCTATAATCTGATTTAAAATCCCGTTGAAAGCCCGTTCATCTCTAATTTCTTTAAACATGCTCCATTCCTCCACATCCCATTTCCGTCCGTGTATTCTTACAGGCGGTATCATTTTTTTCACCGTCTTTCCCATACATTTTATTTTTGGTACAACTGTACAGTACGACAGATATTTCTTATAATATAGCATTCCTGACAGTTTACAGCAAGTAATGGATTTTGACCAAGTTGCTGTGAACGGAGCGAACAGCAATCACATTAAGAAGGGACCACTCACCGGAACTGGATTGTAATCTGTCAGTCCAACGAATTGCAGAATCCATTTCCTCTCTATAATCTAAGAAGTACTCCGGAAAATGCCGCACAATATCGTATTCATTTCCAAACATAAGCATACCCGCTGCTGTTGGATGCAATTTCCCATCTTCTTCGGAAACAGCCGCCGCTCCAATACTTCTTAAATACTCATGATCGTTCAGTCGTTCAAAAGGATGCCCTTCCTTCAAAGTTCTATGGCTGTTGCGATACCCATGAATTGTATCATAATTCAAATCTTCCATATAGATTCTGTTAAGTTGCTCCTATTGCTTTACTCGTTTACTATTTCTTCCCCCAAATTTCTTACACGCAAACTGCAATTCCCTTCTCCATTTGTTTCTTTATTATATACTATTGGTTCAAAGCCAATTTTTACTTTTTTCTTTATTTCTGCCCCCTGAATATCTTTATACGAAATAGTTAAATATAACTTAGGAAAATCCTGTATGGTTAGCGGTTGATTGTACTCCATCTCTGATGACAGCGACAATTCTTCATAGCAATATGCAGTTAATAACTCCATATAAGCCGATGGTATCATTACTCTTTTTTGCGTATCCTGTGAAATATAACTTTCTATATCATTTTCATCACTTCTTGACCGAGATATCCACTGATCTTTGTGTTCTATCTCAATAAGGTTTTCTGTTTCAAGTAATGATGCTTCCACTCCACTTTCTTCTAAAAAAGAATTAAATGTCCTAATATTATCCTTATAGTTCCAATCATATTTTATATCTTTAGCATTACCGTTTCCGATGTTATCTATATTTAAATAGACACTGTACAAAACATTGTCTTCGTCTGTATGATATTGTCGAGTAAAATTGTCTTCCCTCCTAATTTCTCTTCCTGCTTCGTTCCAATATAAAGAAATATCATTTTCGTATACTCTAATATCCGGTTTATATGCTAGTTCTCGTTCTTTTATCATCTCATTTAGAGTTTCTATTGCAATAAAAATCGAACACGCTGAAACGCATACTGCCACAAATGAAAAAAAAGATTCTATCTTTATTTGCTTAAATGGATCTATATGTCTATTATATTCTTCTTTTACTTTTTCTGTAGATACCAGTAGTTTTAATGCTACTGTCTGTAAATCAATCTTATTTCTTCTCAATTTCCAAAAATAATACTTTATCTTTAATTTCTTTATCATTTACTCTTTTTCATCCTCATCTAAAGACAACATTGTCAAATACCCATCCAATCGTTCCTTCAAATATCCTGCAAACAACTTCTCCATCGCCCCTAGATTATGTTTCCCATGATACTCATCAAAAGCATTATAATACGCAATCCGATCCGTAAACTTAATATCAATCGGTGGATACCCAGCTTTCATCAATTCCAAATTCACAAGTAAACGCCCCGTGCGGCCATTTCCGTCAATAAAAGGATGTATGCCTTCAAATTCAATGTGGAATCTTGCCAGCTTCGGAATAATATGCTGCGTACTATTATGATATTGTTCCAACAGTTGTTCCATCTGTGGCTGTATCAAATAAGGTTGTACTGGCTCATGCTTTGCCCCCATGATTCTCACCGGAACTCTCCGATATACGCCTCTATCTTCTTTTTTATCTGCCAGCACCAAATAGTGGATTTGTTTAATAATACTCTCTGATAGCGGAACATGATCCTTTACCAAATCTTTTACAAAGTCGAAGGCTTCTTTATGTCCAACCGCTTCCATATGGTCTTTCAAAGGTTTCTTATCTATCGTTAATCCTCGCAAAACCATGTCAGTTTCTCTCAAGGTCAGTGTATTTCCTTCGATCGCATTGGAGTTATAGGTGTACTCAACAATAAACTCCTCTGTAAGCCGTTCTACTTCCCCTTGCGTCAGCGGTCTTTTAGAATCCAATTCTCTTTTCTTGTTATCTATAATCGTCAATAGACTTTCTGCTGTCTTGTAACGGCCGTCCTCCGGCTTCTTTGCAGCTTCCGGAATCTTCCAACTGCGCCCTTCCCGAATTACCCCCGGTATTTTCCCTTCAGAACATAAAACACGAACTCGTCGATCGGATATGTTCCATTTTTCAGCAGCCTCTTTTACGCTAATATACATAATTTTCACCTCATCAATCCGCTTCTCTTTAAGGCATATTATATCCCACATAAGGAACAATAGCAATAATATCGGAATATTATTCCCCCTCTATCGGAACATTATCTAGAACTCCCAAAAAGCAACTGTCTTTCATCAGATACTCTATTGGGTATCCTCTAAACAGCCGACAAGGTATTCAATTTATCCATCATTCGTAACACCCTTCCTTATACTTTATCTTTTCCATCGATACTTATATTTCCACATTAGTACCAAGCGCAATCTCCAACAACTCCGCAGCCACCTGATGATTTTTAATCCGCATCAAATTATCCCACGCATCTTCCTTCCCCAGTAGATTCATACCTCCATGCCACACCAATTCCTCATCTATGACTGCAAATCGTTCTTCAACTTCTTCTTTTATCACGACATTGATAGCTACCTCCTGCATCTCTCGGATCAGCTCGTAACACATATCCACATTACCATATATGACTTTCTCCGGATCCGTTGTAATGACTGTAACATTCACACCGTTTTCCTGACGTTCTTTTACCAATACTAACAATCTGTCAATCTTCTCCTGCCGGATATTTGGGCTGGAAATCACGATTGTTTTTTCTGCCTCTACCAAATCCTGCTCAAATTTTTCCATATAATTGCCAGAATCAAATATCGCATGAACAACCTGCTTCTCTTGCGAATCTCCTATCCAAATAGAGAATCCTGTTTTCTTGTAGGTTCGTAGTCTCTTTCCGTACATCTTATTAAACTTTCTCATATGTGCATCAATATAATCATACACATAAACCGCTTCTTTCCCTCATAATCACGATTCAATCTTCCTATATACTGTTCCAAACGACCTTCAAAGGATACCGGTGCTGCAAGCATCAGTACATCCAATCTCGGAAAATCAAATCCTTCGCCTATCTTTTGGCCTGTTGCAATCAATATAAGACTTTCTGTACGCGGAACCTGTTTAATTGTATCCGTATTTCGGCATTTTCCTTATCCGAATTATCTCCATACAAAAGAAATACATGGTCTGCTTCGTCTTTTAACATATCATACAAGATTTTTGCATGTTCCTTGTATCGAGTTAATATAACCGGAGTCTGCTTCTGTGAAATACTTTGTTTTACATCATTTGCAATCATTTCATTTCGCACCTTGCTGGTGCTGATCAAACTATAGGCTCTATTGATATCATTCCTGCTATCCACAGTATCGATCACTCTCGTATATCTTGGAACAAAATAATGTCCGATTCCCTGCTCTTCGGCTCTTTCCAATGCAGTAAAGCGATGTCTTAATGGACCCAGCATCATATAGATAAATTTTATCCAGATGATCGCCACGTTTGGGCGTAGCGGAAACCCCATATACATATTTTGCATTGATTTTCTGTAATACTTCCATATATATGTGTGATGCTGCATGATGACATTCATCCACAATTACCATTCCATAAGAATGTTTTCAAATTTTGTAACTTTCCTTTGCTGTACATGGAACCGACCATCGCAATATCTACAATGCCAGTCAATGTATTCTTACTTCCATGTAAAATACCTATTGCGCTATCTCTCTTTTTCTTTCGCCCTGTCTTCGTTTCATACTCCGGCAGTTCTTCCCTGATATCGAGAAATTTATTCAATTCATCCCACCATTGAGCAAGCAAGTCCTTGCTTTGCAGCAAAATCAGTGTATTTACCTTCCGTTCCGCAATCAAATAACTGCACACAACTGTTTTCCCAAATGCGGTTGCGGCTTCTAACACACCATCTGAATTCTTTAACAACTGCTCGGCCGCAAGTTCCTGTTGCAATCGCAAATCACCTTTAAACGAGGCTCTGATCGGACGACCGATTTCCCTTTGATCAGATATATCAATTGGAATTCCTGCTTTCGTACATTCCTCAGCAATTCTTTCTCTTAGTCCTCGTGGCACCCGGATATAGCCATCAATATCTTTTCCTAAATAAACAGCACTAAAATTATAGTAGTTCGAATATCCTAATCTCTTGTTCTTATAATACTCCGGATTATCAAACGCCGCCAGGCTACGAATTTGATTTTGTATTCTCGGCATGAGATTCAGAATATCGACATAAACACCATTACTGAGTACCATATGAAACTTTCCAACCACATCAGTTTTCACAAAATCAAACACGATAAATCTACATGTTCCATCCGGCAGCAACGGATATACACCGATTACGTCCGAACCATCTTCCTTATATCCCAGCAAATGCGCAACGATTTTCTTCACGTCCAGTTTTGTCCATTTTTTATTTTCACACTCATCGCAGAATATCTTTTCTCCACGCTGTTTCGGACAAAGTTTAACATCCCATCTATTATCACATTGTGGAAAATAGCCGCCATTCTTACCGCGCCTGGCATAAACATCCTCTCTTCCCCAAAACATAGAAAAGAAGCGTATCGCCATCTTCTCTGTAATAAACGTAGGATGTACAATACGCGCTCCTTGGTCGAGATCATACTCTTCTGCATTTTCTATTGTCTCTTCAAAAGGATTGATTTCATCATATGGAATATTCTCTTTTTTCAATTTGTCTTTTAATAACCTGTTCTCATATTCAAGTAATCGAACAATCTTTCTCAAAGCTTCCGCATCATATGCTTCTATATTCATACCGCTACCTGCACTTCTCAACACACAAGTTCCATTTTATATATACGGCTCTATCGTAAACACCGTCTGCTCTCCGACCTTTTCACTTGCCAATTCAAATAGATTTTCTTTCGTTGCGAACAGATTCTTAGGATTTCTTCCGATAATCAGATACTGATTTTTATCATCTAACGAAATATGTTTCCTTGTATCGTCATCTAATAAAATATCTGCATTATCAATGACAACCAGTTTCCCCTCTGTCTGGCGGATTATTTCTTTTATATCTTTCTGATAATCATAATTATCCAAACACAAAATTTGAGGATTAACTGCCATACATTCTCTGATAAATGAAAATGTTGCTGTCTTTCCTGTTCCTGAATCTCCCATTAAGATTGTTATATTATTGGTAAATGTAAAGTCCACTACAAATGAAGTATGCACTGTTGAAAAATGCTCCATCACAACTGGTTTACTCTTCATTTTCCCACCACTCCTTTAGTTCTTCATAATCCTCGATCACTTTACATTCTCTACTCGTCTGAGCCTTCACCTGTTCCATGTCAAACGGAATCATTGCATATTCGCTATATACATTTCCAACATCAAAACTATATAATATTTCTAAAGCATTATTTCCACATTCTTTCAGGCAAAACACCTTATCCGGAAAATACAGTACATTCAATACAGTTTTACATCCTGTGGAAAGTTGATCTGTATTCAATGTAATATCTTCAAATCGTGATCGAATTTTATATTTGCTGAGAAGTTCTGAGCCGTCTATCATTTGAATATACTTTGCAGCTCTCTCATCCAGTTTCGTTGCTGTATTCTGATTAAAAAATATGTCATTCAGTTCTATATATTCTTTATCCTGAGGTATATCTTTCCTATTTTTAAAAATCGTTATCATGCCATTACCTCCAATCCAACTTTCGGAATCTGTAGTTTCAACGAACTTCCCACATAAATTCTTTTCATTTTATCAAATACAGACAGTCTGTTATAATCTAATCCACAGATGTCATCTTCCTGTCGTTCATCCCATTCACAACAAGACTTTATCCAACATTCTCCAAGTACACCTTTTGACACTTCGAATCCAGTATTTCTTGTCAAATCGAATAATAACTTTGCTGACAATTGCTCTAGCTCTCTTTTGCAAGAATTCATCCTCCGGAGCATAAATCCATTCTATCAGTTCTTTAAATTCTAAAAGAATATACTCAAAATAAATAATGTCCAACAGAAACACATTTTCTTTCTCATTCACATATTTCTTTAATCGTTTCTTTTCCATAACAATCTGCAAATTATCAAAAGAATTATCAAAGACAACGATATATCTATTCTCAGCATCCTGTAATGTTCTTACGGCTTTTACCAACTCACTATTATTCTTTTTACTTTCAACGATTACATCGGAACAAAGTTGTTTCATGAGGTTTAGCCAAAATGTATAACTTGCTTTTCCTTTTCTATCTTCTATCCACAAAAAAGTTTTAGCCATGATTCTTTCACCTGCTTTCTTTGTTCTATTTTAACCGATTTTCTTCTATAACACAATGAAATCACCCAAAGAAAAAAGAGGATGCAAAAAACTCAATCGAGTTTTTTCACATCCTCTTTTACTAAATTCGAACAGCATATCCACTCGAAACGCTTTTCCTGACTCTGCTCTAAATCCATTTTCTTTTTCTATAACCTATGGCAGCAATGATACCTGCACTCGCAGATAAAAGTAACAATTGCTCCCAAATATCTTTGTCATCTCCTGTTTCCACGTCATCTCTCTTTGGATTTTCCGGTTCTTTCTCTGGCTGAGGTGGGTTCTGTGGTACTTCTATTTCCCCCCATTCATTTTTAGGCTCTACTGTCACTTCATAAAAACAATTTCCGTTTTCATCTATTTCCGGAAGGAACACCAGGAAAGGGGCTGAGTGGAATTTCCCATTATCATAGGATACATCATTTTGTGAACTACACAGATACATCCCTTCCTCTAAAGAATGAAAAACTACTTTCCCATCATTTCCTGTTGCTCTGGTCTCTCCTTCCAGCTTTTCTTTCACCGCAAAGTCATGGAACTGTTCTGCCGCCTTTTTCTGTCCGGAAGAAGTCATATCTTCCAGATTCACTTCCGCTTTTTTAAAGGCTCCATACAACTCCCATTTGTTTTTCACTTTTTCTCCTACTTTATACAAGGAAAACTCAGCCCCTGATAATGCAATCGGTTCCCCTTGCTGCGTGACTCCATGATAATATATCGTCAGAGTCCCGACACGTTCTGACGCAGACACAGGTTGAGGTATTCCAAAGCAAAACAGTATGAAGTCACAATCATTAAAAAGACCCCGCCTATTCCTATTCCTTTTTTGCATTTCCTCTTCTCCTCATTCTTTTCTTTTCTAGTCTTTTTTCCA
>ENA-OQCW01001192-OQCW01001192.1-human-gut-metagenome-genome-assembly--contig:-NODE-1192-length-11190-cov-2.480973_pt1 | contig 11190 bp, 12 predicted proteins | sample MGYA00242767_ERZ504593 | MGnify/ENA primary metagenome ERZ504593 (study PRJEB26092, sample SAMD00036307) | human gut metagenome | host: Homo sapiens | study: EMG produced TPA metagenomics assembly of... | reverse complement strand
CCTCTGCCGCTGGAGCCTGCTAACACCACCGTTTCTCAACCCATGATCACATTGCTGCTGATTGCTTGCCCGCTGCTGCCATTCATCATTATGGCGATTTGCAAAGGCGATCGTTTGCCGTCGCGTTCCCGCGGCGCGGCCTGGGTGTGCGGCTACGACCATGAAAAATCAATGGTGATTACCGCTCACGGTTTTGCCATGCCGGTGAAACAGGCGTTTGCGCCGGTGCTGAAACTGCGCAAATGGCTGAATCCGGTGTCGCTGGTACCGGGCTGGCAGTGCGAGGGGAGTGCGTTGCTGTTCCGCCGGATGGCGCTGGTTGAACTGGCGGTACTGGTGGTGATTATTGTTTCACGAGGAGCCTGAGAATGAGTGTTTTATATCCGTTAATTCAGGCGCTGGTGTTATTTGCCGTTGCGCCGCTGCTCTCCGGTATAACCCGCGTGGCGCGCGCCCGCTTGCATAACCGTCGCGGGCCGGGCGTGTTGCAGGAGTATCGCGACATTATCAAACTGCTGGGCCGCCAGAGTGTTGGCCCGGATGCCTCCGGCTGGGTGTTCCGCCTGACGCCGTATGTGATGGTGGGCGTCATGCTGACTATCGCTACTGCGCTGCCGGTGGTGACCGTTGGTTCTCCGCTGCCGCAGCTGGGCGATTTGATCACTTTACTGTATCTCTTTGCCATCGCGCGTTTCTTCTTTGCCATTTCCGGTCTGGATACCGGTAGCCCGTTTACCGCTATCGGCGCGAGCCGTGAAGCGATGCTTGGCGTGCTGGTCGACCGATGCTGCTGCTTGGTCTGTGGGTTGCGGCGCAGGTTGCCGGTTCCACCAACATCAGCAACATCACCGACACCGTTTATCACTGGCCGCTGAGCCAGAGCATCCCGCTGGTGCTGGCGCTTTGTGCCTGTGCGTTCGCCACCTTTATCGAAATGGGCAAACTGCCGTTCGACCTGGCGGAAGCCGAGCAGGAGTTGCAGGAAGGTCCGCTCTCTGAGTATAGCGGCAGCGGCTTTGGCGTCATGAAATGGGGTATCAGCCTGAAACAGCTGGTGGTGTTGCAGATGTTCGTCGGGGTGTTTATTCCGTGGGGACAAATGGAAACCTTCACCGTCGGTGGGCTGCTGCTGGCGCTGGTGATTGCCATCGTCAAACTGGTGGTTGGCGTCCTGGTTATCGCGCTGTTCGAAAACAGCATGGCCCGTCTGCGTCTTGATATTACTCCGCGCATTACCTGGGCTGGGTTTGGCTTTGCATTTTTAGCGTTCGTCTCCTTGCTGGCGGCGTGATTAAAGAGAGTTTGAGCATGTCTGAAGAAAAATTAGGTCAACATTATCTCGCCGCGCTGAATGAGGCATTTCCGGGCGTCGTGCTGGACCACGCCTGGCAGACCAAAGATCAGCTGACCGTGACCGTGAAGGTGAACTACCTGCCGGAAGTGGTGGAGTTTCTCTACTACAAGCAGGGTGGCTGGCTGTCGGTGCTGTTTGGTAACGACGAACGCAAACTGAACGGTCATTACGCCGTTTATTACGTGCTGTCGATGGAGAAGGGCACCAAGTGTTGGGTAACGGTGCGCGTCGAAGTTGACGCCAACAAACCGGAATATCCGTCCGTAACGCCGCGCGTTCCGGCAGCGGTGTGGGGCGAGCGTGAAGTGCGCGATATGTACGGTTTGATTCCGGTAGGGCTTCCGGATGAACGTCGTCTGGTGCTGCCGGATGACTGGCCGGATGAACTTTATCCGCTGCGTAAAGACAGCATGGATTATCGATCAGCGTCCGGCACCGACTACCGATGCTGAAACCTACGAGTTCATCAACGAACTGGGTGACAAGAAAAACAACGTCGTGCCGATTGGTCCGCTGCACGTCACTTCTAACGAACCGGGCCACTTCCGTCTGTTCGTCGATGGCGAAAACATTATCGACGCCGACTACCGTCTGTTCTATGTCCATCGCGGCATGGAAAAACTGGCGGAAACCCGCATGGGTTACAACGAAGTGACCTTCCTCTCTGACCGTGTGTGCGGGATCTGCGGCTTTGCTCACAGCACCGCCTACACCACGTCGGTGGAAAACGCGATGGGTATTCAGGTGCCAGAACGTGCGCAGATGATCCGCGCCATTCTGTTAGAGGTGGAACGCCTGCACTCGCATCTGCTCAACCTCGGCCTCGCCTGTCACTTTACCGGCTTCGACTCCGGCTTTATGCAGTTCTTCCGCGTGCGTGAAACCTCCATGAAAATGGCAGAGATCCTTACCGGTGCGCGTAAAACCTACGGCCTGAACCTGATCGGCGGAATTCGTCGCGATCTGCTGAAAGATGACATGATCCAGACCCGCCAGTTGGCGCAACAGATGCGTCGTGAAGTGCAGGAGCTGGTGGATGTGCTGCTGAGCACACCGAACATGGAACAGCGTACTGTCGGCATTGGTCGTCTGGACCCGGAAATCGCCCGCGATTTCAGTAACGTTGGCCCGATGGTCCGCGCCAGCGGTCACGCCCGCGATACCCGAGCCGATCACCCGTTTGTTGGTTATGGCCTGCTGCCAATGGAAGTCCACAGCGAGCAGGGCTGCGACGTTATTTCCCGTCTGAAAGTGCGTATCAACGAGGTCTATACCGCGCTGAACATGATCGACTACGGTCTGGATAACCTGCCGGGCGGCCCGCTGATGGTGGAAGGCTTTACCTACATTCCGCACCGTTTCGCGCTGGGCTTTGCCGAAGCGCCGCGCGGCGACGATATCCACTGGAGCATGACCGGCGACAACCAGAAGCTGTACCGCTGGCGCTGCCGTGCCGCGACCTACGCGAACTGGCCGACCCTGCGCTACATGCTGCGCGGCAACACCGTTTCCGATGCGCCGCTGATTATCGGTAGCCTGGACCCTTGCTACTCCTGTACCGACCGCATGACCGTGGTCGATGTGCGTAAGAAGAAGAGCAAAGTGGTGCCGTACAAAGAACTCGAGCGTTACAGCATTGAGCGTAAAAAGCTCGCCGCTGAAATAAGGAATCGCCATGTTTACCTTTATCAAAAAACGTCATCAAAACCGGCACGGCGACCTCGTCTTATCCGCTGGAGCCGATTGCGGTTGATAAAAAGCTTCCGTGGTAAGCCAGAGCAGAACCCGCAGCAGTGCATCGGCTGCGCGGCCTGCGTCAATGCCTGCCCGTCAAACGCCTTAAAGGGTTGAAACCGACCTCGCCACAGGAGAGCTTGCGTGGGAGTTCAATCTTGGACGCTGCATCTTCTGTGGACGCTGCGAAGAAGTCTGCCCGACGGCGGCGATCAAACTGTCGCAAGAGTACGAACTGGCGGTGTGGAAGAAAGAAGACTTCCTGCAACAGTCCCGCTTCGCGCTGTGCAACTGCCGCGTCTGCAATCGTCCTTTCGCCGTCCAGAAAGAGATCGACTACGCCATTGCGCTGCTTAAGCACAATGGTGACAGCCGCGCGGAAAACCACCGCGAAAGCTTTGAGACTTGCCCGGAATGTAAGCGCCAGAAATGCCTGGTGCCGTCCGACCGTATTGAACTGACTCGCCATATGAAAGAGGCCATCTGATGAGCAATTTATTAGGCCCCCGTGACGCCAACGGCATTCCGGTCCCGATGACGGTGGATGAATCCATCGCCAGCATGAAGGCGTCGTTACTGAAAAAAATCAAACGTTCTGCCTACGTTTACCGCGTGGACTGCGGCGGCTGCAACGGCTGCGAAATCGAAATTTTCGCCACGCTTTCGCCGCTGTTTGATGCAGAACGCTTCGGCATTAAAGTCGTTCCTTCACCGCGTCATGCGGATATTTTACTGTTTACCGGCGCGGTCACCCGTGCAATGCGATCCCCTGCGCTGCGTGCGTGGCAGTCCGCGCCGGACCCGAAAATCTGTATCTCCTACGGTGCCTGCGGTAACAGTGGCGGGATCTTCCACGATCTCTACTGCGTGTGGGGCGGTACGGATAAAATCGTCCCGGTAGATGTCTACATCCCTGGGTGCCCGCCAACGCCTGCCGCTACGCTATACGGCTTTGCAATGGCGCTCGGCCTGCTGGAGCAGAAAATTCACGCCCGTGGGCCGGGTGAGCAGGATGAACAACCGGCGGAGATCCTGCATGGCGATATGGTGCAGCCGCTGCGCGTGAAAGTGGATCGCGAAGCACGCCGCCTGGCAGGTTATCGTTACGGTCGTCAGATTGCCGATGACTTCCTGACACAGTTAGGGCAGGGCGAAGAACAGGTTGCACGCTGGCTGGAAGCGGAAAACGATCCGCGTCTGAACGAGATTGTCAGCCATCTGAATCATGTTGTTGAAGAGGCGCGTATCCGATGAGTGAAAAGGTGGTGTTCAGTCAACTGAGCCGTAAATTTATTGATGAGAACGATGCCACGCCCGCCGAGGCGCAGCAGGTGGTCTATTACAGCCTGGCGATTGGTCACCACCTTGGGGTTATCGATTGCCTGGAAGCGGCGCTCACCTGTCCGTGGGATGAATATCTGGCATGGATTGCCACTCTGGAGGCGGGCAGCGAAGCCCGCCGCAAAATGGAAGGCGTGCCGAAATATGGTGAGATCGTCATCGACATTAACCATGTGCCGATGCTGGCCAACGCATTCGATAAAGCCCGGGCAGCGCAAACTTCGCAGCAGAAGGAATGGAGTACAATGCTGTTAAGTATGCTGCATGATATTCATCAGGAAAACGCCATCTATTTGATGGTGAGGAGATTGCGTGACTGACGTTTTACTCTGTGTTGGCAATAGCATGATGGGCGATGATGGCGCAGGCCCGCTACTGGCGGAAAAGTGCGCCGCCGCGCCGAAAGGTAACTGGGTGGTGATTGACGGCGGTAGCGCACCGGAAAACGACATCGTCGCTATCCGTGAACTGCGCCCTACACGACTGCTGATTGTCGATGCCACGGATATGGGGCTAAACCCCGGTGAGATCCGTATCATCGATCCGGATGATATCGCCGAGATGTTTATGATGACTACCCATAACATGCCGTTGAACTACCTTATCGACCAGTTAAAAGAAGACATTGGCGAAGTGATTTTCCTCGGCATCCAGCCGGATATCGTCGGCTTTTACTACCCGATGACCCAGCCGATTAAAGATGCGGTAGAAACCGTTTATCAACGACTGGAAGGCTGGGAAGGGAATGGCGGATTCGCGCAGTTAGCGGTGGAAGAAGAGTAGTTTTTCAATAAGTAATCAGGACAGGGACGTTCTTGATGAGGGAATCAGAACTGATAGCAAACCCCAGATTGCCCGATGCGCAACGCTTATCGGGCTTTCCTGGTTAGTGCGACAGTAGTTACTTACTCTAAATCTTCACCATTACTGGCAATCACTTTTTTTATACCACCAGAATGATTCTTACGCGTGCGCGCCAGCGTACCGTTGCCTGCGTCGTCACGGTCTACGTAGACAAACCGTAGCGTTTGCTCATTTCACCCGTTGAGGCGGAAACCAAATCAATACAGCCCCAGGTGGTGTAGCCCATCAGCGGAATGCCATCTGCAATCGCTTCGCCCATTGCGCGGATATGTTCGCGTAAATAGCTGATGCGATAGTCATCGTTAATCTCACCATTGGCCGCAAATTCATCTTTTGCGCCCAGGCCGTTTTCCACCAGAAACAGCGGCTTCTGATAGCGGTCGTACATCATGTTCATGGTGATACGCAGACCGAGTGGATCAATACCCCAGCCCCAGTCGCTTACCTGTAGATACGGGTTACGCAGCGATTTCACTACATTCGCCGCACTGCTGTTGTTGGCGTTCATCTCCGCCGAGGCGCAGCGCGAGGCGTAATAGCTGAATGAGACAAAATCGACGGTGTTTTTCAGGATTTCATCATCGCCCGGTGCTTTGTTGATGGTTACCCCTTTTTCGCGGAATACGCGGGAAGAGTAAGCCGGATACGCGCCGCGCGCCTGCACATCGATAAAAAACAGGTTTTCCCGGTCTTTCTCCAGCGCCGCCCAGACATCTTCCGGCTTGCAACTGTAAGGGTAGAAGTTACCGCCCGCCAGCATACAGCCCACCTGATTTTGCGGGTTAACCTCATGGGCGATTTTGGTGGCTAGCGCACTGGCAACCAGCTGGTGATGCGCAGCCTGATATTTCACCTGATCCTGATTTTCCCCTTCTTCAAACACCAGACCCGCGCCGGAGAACGGGCTATGCAACATAATGTTGATTTCATTGAAGGTTAGCCAGTATTTCACCAGATCATCAAATGCTTCAAAGCAGGTTCTGGCGTAGCGGCTGAAAAACTCCACCAGCTTGCGGTTACGCCAGGAGCCATATTCGGTGACCAGATGCATCGGCACATCGAAGTGGCACAACGTGACCAGCGGTTCGATACCGTACCTTTTACACTCTTCAAAGACAGAACGGTAAAAAGCAATGCCCTGTTGGTTGGGCGTCAGTTCATCGCCCTGCGGGAAGAGGCGGCTCCAGGCAATTGAGGTACGGAACACTTTGAATCCCATCTCTGCCATCAGGGCGATATCTTCTTTATAACGATGATAAAAATCCGTCGCCTCATGGCTGGGATAAAACTCGTCATCGCGCAACTGAAAACGTTTTTCCAGCCCCAGTTTCACCGCCATTCGATGCTCGCCGTGTGGGATCATATCGACGGTGGTCAGCCCTTTGCCACCTTCACGGAACGCACCTTCAGACTGGTTGGCGGCAAGCGCGCCGCCCCATAAAAACCTTCTGGAAATACTGACATTTTCATCCTCAATTAAGACTTACTTCTTTGGCGACGGTCGGTTGTACGCTCTGATGCTTTCGCGCCTCGGCAGCCGCTTCCTCAACAGGAATATCCTCAAAGCCGAGCAATAGTGTGAGGATAAACGACAGCACCACCGCCAGCGCCATGACGGCAAACACCCAGACGATGCTCATTGGATTCGCCGGATCGAAGAACTGCACGCTGGTAAATAACCCCGGTGCTGCCATTGAGTGGCTGGCAAGCCCCGCCATACCGGCAACCGCGCCGCAAATAAAACCGCTGATAAGACTGGCGATAAGCGGACGTTTCAGGCGGATCGCCACGCCGTATAACGCCGGTTCGGAAATCCCCGCCATAATGGCTGATGCCGCCGCTGCGAGCGCCGTCTGGCGCAGTTCCGGGTTTTTCGTTTTCCATGCTACCGCCAGTGATGAACCGCCCAGCGACAGGTTAGCGCCGATCTCTGACGGCATGACCATCCCTTCTTTGCCGGTTTCGGCAATGGTCTGAATGATGGTTGGCGTAAAGACGCGGTGCATCCCTGTCATTACCAGCAGAGGCCACAGCGCGCCCATAATGGCGACTGAAAGCCAGCCCAGATAACCATGAATGGTGTAAACCAGCGCCGAAATGGCGCTACCGATCCAGATACCAATCGGGCCAATCAGCAGGATTGCCAGCGGTGCGGCAATCAACACAATCAGCATTGGCTTGAGGAAGTTTTTCGTCACCGCAGGTGTAATGCGATCCACCCAGCGTTCGATATATGACAGGCACCAGGTCATCACCAGCGCCGGGATCACCGTGTAGGTGTATTTCACCGCGGTGACCGGAATCAGGGCAAATTCAACATGTTCACCCTGGGCCGCTTTCGCCATCAGTTCAATAAAGCTCGGATGTACCAGCACACCCGCGATGGCAATCGCCAGCGACATATTGGTTTTAAATTTGATGGCGGCCGAAGCCGCGACCATTAGCGGCAGGAAGAAGAAAGCACCGTCACCAATCACATTCAGAATGGTTAAGGTCGGCGATCCTTTTGTCAGCACGCCGCTCATCTCGAGGATCATCGCCAGCAGTTTGACCATCGATCCGCCGATAATCGCCGGGATCAGCGGTGACATGGTGCCGATCAGCGCATCGAGGATCCCCGCACCAATGCGACGTAGCGTAAGTTTGGGTTTACCCACGGGCTGTGCGGGCTGCATATCTCCCGGCAGCAGGCTGACGACTTCCTGAAAGGCTTGTGAAACGGTATTGCCGATAATCACCTGACACTGGTTATCACTACGTACCACGCCGAGCACGCCGGGGATGGTTTTCAACGTTGGACTGTCGATAAGCTGGTCATCTTTGATAACAAAGCGCAAACGCGTCATACAGTGCGTGACTGCCGAGATGTTATCAACGCCGCCCAGTGCCGCTATCACCGAGCGTGCCAGCGCCGCATAATTTTTGGCCATCGGATTTTATCCTGTTATCAGTAGGGGAGATGTAGTTGTTATCAGTCGACGTGACGGAAAAATGCCGATGCTGAAACGGAATTAGGAAACCGGTTTCACAAAATCATGAATAGTTGTCACTAAATAAGCAAGAGAGTTAATTGTTCATTTTTTATATTTGTGAAACCGGTCACCTGAATATTTTTCCCGCCGATTGCGCAAGGACAATCGGTAAACGGTGCAGTACACTGCGTTGATTGCGTGTAAAGGGATGAAAATGATGACGACGATGCTGGAAGTGGCGAAGCGCGCCGGGGTTTCAAAAGCGACCGTTTCCCGCGTGCTTTCAGGTAATGGCTACGTCAGCCAGGAGACTAAAGATCGCGTGTTTCAGGCGGTAGAAGAGAGCGGTTACCGTCCAAACTTGCTGGCGCGCAATCTGTCGGCGAAGAGTACTCAGACGCTGGGGCTGGTAGTGACCAACACGCTTTACCACGGCATTTATTTTAGTGAATTACTGTTTCATGCCGCGCGAATGGCGGAAGAGAAAGGGCGACAGTTGCTATTGGCAGATGGTAAACATAGCGCCGAAGAGGAGCGCCAGGCGATTCAGTATCTGCTGGATTTGCGCTGCGACGCCATTATGATTTACCCGCGTTTTTTAAGCGTGGATGAGATTGATGACATCATTGACGCACACAGTCAGCCGATAATGGTGCTTAATCGCCGCCTGCGCAAAAACAGCAGCCATAGCGTCTGGTGCGATCATAAACAGACCAGCTTTAACGCCGTGGCAGAGTTGATAAACGCCGGACATCAGGAGATTGCTTTCCTTACCGGCTCGATGGATTCCCCCACCAGTATTGAACGTCTTGCCGGGTATAAAGACGCGCTGGCGCAGCATGGTATTGCGCTCAATGAAAAACTTATCGCTAACGGTAAATGGACGCCCGCCAGCGGGGCCGAAGGGGTAGAAACGTTGCTCGAACGTGGGGCTAAATTTAGCGCGTTAGTTGCCAGTAACGACGATATGGCGATAGGTGCGATGAAAGCGTTGCACGAGCGCGGCGTAGCGGTGCCAGAGCAGGTGTCAGTTATCGGATTCGATGATATCGCAATTGCCCCCTATATCGTTCCGGCGCTCTCCAGCGTAAAAATTCCGGTGACTGAGATGATTCAGGAAATTATTGGACGGCTGATTTTTATGCTCGATGGCGGGGATTTCTCACCGCCGAAAATCCTTCAGCGGAAAACTTGATCCGCCAGCGACCTCACTCATTGTTCTTTCGCGATAAACATTGTCATCACATGTCATCGTCACTAGTGTCGATGACATCTTTTTCCCTGCATTACAGAAATTAATTTCCTTAAATAACAGTGAATTAAAAACTGGCATGATTTGTGAATGTATCGGCGCATTAACTGTCATTGCTGGAGAATTTGATGAACCGTTTCATCATTGCTGACGCGAGTAAATGTATTGGTTGCCGTACCTGTGAAGTGGCGTGCGTGGTTTCTCATCAGGAAAATCAGGACTGTGCATCGCTGACCCCGGAAACATTTTTACCGCGTATCCATGTCATTAAAGGTGTGAACATTTCCACGGCGACAGTTTGCCGTCAGTGTGAAGATGCACCGTGCGCTAACGTCTGCCCGAATGGTGCTATCAGTCGTGATAAAGGGTTTGTTCATGTGATGCAGGAACGTTGTATTGGTTGCAAAACCTGCGTTGTGGCTTGCCCGTATGGCGCGATGGAAGTGGTGGTACGTCCGGTGATTCGCAACAGCGGCGCAGGGCTTAACGTACGGGCTGACAAAGCCGAAGCCAATAAATGCGACCTCTGTAACCATCGTGAAGACGGCCCGGCGTGTATGGCTGCTTGCCCGACCCATGCGCTGATTTGTGTCGATCGCAATAAACTTGAACAACTGAGCGCAGAAAAACGCCGCCGTACGGCGCTGATGTTCTAAAAATCTTACAGAACTGTTCTGGCATCAAAGGAATTCCCGGAAATATTCGTAGAATACGGAGCGGGCGGTATCGCCGACCTGTGACTGCCGGATGCGACGCTGTCGTGTCCGGCTGGGCGGGTTACGCAATTCATGATGGCGGGAATAACTCAATGGCAAAAAACACATCTTGCGGTGTCCAACTGCGTATTCGTGGCAAAGTGCAGGGCGTCGGTTTTCGTCCGTTTGTCTGGCAGCTGGCACAGCAATTAAATCTTCACGGCGATGTCTGTAATGACGGCGATGGCGTAGAAGTCCGGCTGCTGGAAGCCCCGGAAACGTTTCTTGTTCAATTGCATCAGCACTGCCCGCCGCTGGCGCGTATTGATAGCGTCGAGCGAGAGCCGTTTATCTGGTCACAACTGCCCGCTGAGTTCACTATCCGCCAGAGCACAGGCGGCACCATGAATACGCAAATTGTTCCCGATGCTGCTACTTGCCCTGCCTGTCTTGCCGAAATGAATACCCCTTGCGAGCGGCGTTATCGTTATCCGTTTATCAACTGTACTCACTGCGGCCCGCGTTTCACCATTATTCGCGCCATGCCTTACGACCGCCCATTTACCGTGATGGCGGCGTTTCCGCTGTGTCCAGCCTGTGATAAAGAGTACCGCGACCCGCTCGATCGTCGCTTCCACGCCCAGCCTGTGGCCTGCCCGGAGTGTGGCCCGCATCTTGAATGGGTAAGTCATGGTGAACATGCGGAACAAGAGGCGGCATTACAGGCAGCTATCGCACAGTTAAAAATGGGCAACATTGTCGCCATCAAAGGGATTGGCGGATTTCATCTTGCCTGCGATGCACGTAACAGTAACGCGGTGGCGACACTTCGGGCGCGCAAACATCGCCCGGCGAAACCGCTGGCGGTTATGTTGCCAGTGGCTGACGGTTTACCAGACGCTGCGCGCCAGTTGCTTACCACGCCCGCCGCGCCGATTGTGCTGGTGGATAAAAAATACGTACCTGAGCTTTGTGATG
>ENA-OQCW01001191-OQCW01001191.1-human-gut-metagenome-genome-assembly--contig:-NODE-1191-length-11192-cov-2.217804_pt1 | contig 11192 bp, 20 predicted proteins | sample MGYA00242767_ERZ504593 | MGnify/ENA primary metagenome ERZ504593 (study PRJEB26092, sample SAMD00036307) | human gut metagenome | host: Homo sapiens | study: EMG produced TPA metagenomics assembly of... | reverse complement strand
AAACAAATGCAAATTGATGGAGGAACATACTGATGAAGAAGAAAATAGGGATAGGTCATTGCAACTTTAGGAATTATTATATTGTGCATTTCGCTAAATTTATTTGTAATAGGAGAACCGATTGATGGAGAGCAATTAGCATATAATATCACGCAAAACAACTCAACTTTAGAGTTGCAAGTATCTGCAAAAGAACCTGCGGTTGCCCTTAGAGGATGGAAATTTGAACAAGAGGGAAATAATGTGTTTATAAGTGCAAAAAAGTAATTGTATCTTTTCTGTTTTCAAGCGGTCAATACCAAACATCCATCGATATAGATGGGATAGAAAACGTTTATTTGGGCGGTCAAATGATATGGAACAGTAAATAAATTCTAATTTAAGGAGGAATACTTATGGAGCGTTTTAAAAAGATTTATCAGCAGGGAAAGATTGATGTGGTTGAAATTTGGGTTGATACACAAACTGGTGTAAACTACGTTTTTCACAGAAATGGAAATGCGGCAGGATTTACCCCTTTGCTTGACAAAGATGGAAAGCCAGTAGTAAGTCAATAGTACCTATAAGTTCCAGTTTATAAAATTGAACAAACTGGAATTTTATTGGAGGTGAGATAATGAAGATAGAGATAGGTAAAGATTTCCCGCAGTATTTTAAGCCATCATATCCAGAAGAATTTGAATTATTTTCACATTTTGAAACAACAGCAGGCATACCAACTGTTTTATTTGCAATTACCACATGGAAAGAAAATGGGAAACCGAATGTTTGCTTTCACTCCTGGAGCTGCTTTCATGGAGATAAGACAGCCTTCTTTGCTGTTATGGGAAACCTATACCAACATACACATACCTATGCCAATATCCAAAGAGAGAACTGTTTTTGTATCAATTTTCTTCCGATAAGCTGCTACGATCAACTGATAGATACGATTGACCACAATGACCTTGACACAGATGAATTTGCAGCAGGAAACTTTACACTTTCCAATGCGAAAACGGTTCATGCACCAGTCATTCAAGAGGCATTTATCAATATGGAATGTACTTTGAAAGAGATACAGGATTTAAGCGGCGCGGGAATTACCGCTATGGTTATCGGACAGGTACAGCATATTTCTGTTGATGAAAAATATGCACAGGGAATATAAACAACGATATGGTAAGGAAGGCTTTATGATGTTGATACCGGCTCCGCAAGACCTTGTCACGGGCGAGCCAAATCAATCCGCGATTGCCACGGTAAATATCGAAAAATATGACTGATAACTTCCTGACTTTTAGAAGGACAAGAACTTATGAAAATGCCGAAAGAAAATATTGACACAAGTATGTTTGCTCCATGTGGAATGAATTGTCTTGATTTGCTATAAACATTGCTATCACAAAAAGCCATGTGCAGGCTGCTTAAATAGTGATAAAGGGAAACCGGAGCATTGCCGCAAATGCAAAATCAAAGAGTGTATCAAGATCAAAGAACTGTCCTATTGCTTTGAATGTTCCGAATATCCATGTAAACAGATAAAAAAATCTTGAAAAAAGCTATAACAAGCGGTATCAGGCAAGCCTCATGGCAAACAGCGAAGCTGTCCGTCAACATGGTTCGGAAATATTTATGGAAGAACAGAGAGAGAAATATACCTGCCTAAAATGCGGCGGAATCATTTCAATCCATGATAGAGAATGCAGTGAGTGTCAAGAAAAAATGAAATAAGGAAATCCGAATAGGATGAAGTATTGCCAAGCATACAACAGGGATTCGATAGTTGTCTGCTGAGAGTCTCGTTTAGCAAAGATTAGGATTTATCTTACATTAGGAGGTTCTATGAAAGGATTTAACCGACCAAATCAATTATTCGCTCTATGTGGGTTGAATTGCGGGCTTTGCCCCATGTTCTTGAATAAAAACTGCCCCGGCTGCGGCGGCGGTGAAGGAAACCAGTCCTGCAAAATCGCAAGGTGCAGCATGGAGCATGGCGGTGTTGAATATTGTTTCCATTGCAGCGAATACCCCTGTGAAAAATACGATCACATTGACGATTTTGATTCCTTTATAACACACCGAAACCGAAGATCTGATATGGAAAAAGCCAAACGATTCGGGATAGACACTTATAATACAGAGCAGGCGGAGAAGGCCAACATTCTGGGGGTTTTATTATCCAATTATAATGATGGCCGCAAAAAGACACTCTTTTGTGTAGCCGTCAATCTGCTGGAACGGCAAGAACTGCAAACGATACTTAGAGAAATTGACCGTAAACCTGATATGGAAACAATGACGCTCAAAGAAAAAGGCGCTTTTGTTGCCGGATTATTGCAGGATGCAGCGGCAGCGAAAAATATTGACTTAAAGCTCCATAAGAAAAAGGGATAATTTGAATATGCTATGATTTTTACACATGAATCAATGCTTATAGATCATCTATCTTCCCTTCCCCCAATTAAATATCTTTGAAACTGCGCCACATATTTTTGGTGGCGCTTTTTCTTTGTAATAAAACGCAAAGGTGTTGAAAACCTTTGACTGTTTTTTATTAACCAAACTCAATAAGGAGGCGATTTTTATGTGGAACATGATTACACACTTTCTTACATTCATCGGAGGAATGTCTGCCGGCGTTGTGCTGATGTGTCTTTTGCAGACAGGAAAGCAGGCGGATGAAGAATTTGAAGATATGCAAAGGAGGTCTGAACATTGAAGTTAGTAATTGCAGAAAAGCCCTCTGTCGCCATGTCTCTGGCGGCGGTCCTGGGTGCAAATGAGAAAAAGACGGCTACCTGGAGGGCGGCGGCTACCTGGTGAGCTGGTGCGTGGGGCACCTTCTGGAACTGGCGCAGCCGGAGGCTTATGGGGAACAATATGCCAGATGGCGTTATGGTGATCTGCCGATCCTGCCGGAAGAATGGAAATACGAGGTGCCGAATGACAAGAAAAAGCAGCTTGACCTTCTTTGCCGGCTGATGAAGGACAAACGGGTGGAATCGGTGGTATGCGCTACGGACGCCGGACGTGAAGGCGAACTGATCTTCCGTCTGGTCTATGAACACGCCGGATGTAAGAAACCGATGGAACGCCTCTGGATTTCCAGTATGGAGGATGCGGCGATCCGTGACGGGTTTGAACACCTGCGTCCTGGCAGCGACTACGATAAGCTCTATGACGCGGCGCTCTGCCGGGCCGGGGCTGACTGGCTGGTCGGCATTAACGCCACCCGGCTTTTCTCTGTCCTGTATGGCGTCACGCTGAATGTGGGGCGGGTCATGTCACCCACGCTGGCCCTTCTGGTACAGCGGGAGGCGGATATTCAGGCATTTACGAGCAAGCCCTTCTATGTGCCGGAGATCACATGCGGCGGTTTTACTGCCTCCGGCGAAAAAACTGTCCGGGAAAGATGAAGCTGAAAAAAATCCGTATGGACTGTGACGGGCAGAACGCCACGGTATTGTCCATGGAAAAACAGGTCAAAACGGTGCAGCCGCCCCGCCTGTATGACCTGACAACCTTGCAGCGGGAATGTAACCGCATCTATGGCTATACGGCCCAGCAGACCCTTGATTATGTACAATCCCTCTATGAGAAAAAAGCTGGCGACCTATCCCGGACGGACAGCCAGTATCTGACCGAGGACATGCAGGCAACCGCCGCTTCCCTGGTTCTCTGGCTGCGGGAACATATGCCCTTTGGAAAAGGCTGTACCGGGGAACCGGATATTGACCGCGTAACGGACGGCAGCAAAGTCACCGACCACCATGCCATTATCCCTACGGTGGAGATTGCCCGGACGGATTTATCGGAGCTTCCCTCCGGGGAACGGGATGTACTGACGCTGATCGCCGCAAGGCTGCTTTCTGCCACGGCTCAGGCCCACCGGTTCGAGGCGGTGACGGCGGTTCTGGATTGCCGGGGCCATTCTTTCACGGCAAAGGGGAAACAGTATTACAGGCCGGATGGAAGGAAGTAGAACGCCTCTACCGCATGGGATTAAAACGAATTCAAACCGGAGGATGACGAGAATACGGATGCCTCCCTCCCCATGCTGCAGGAGGGGCAGATTTTTGAAACGGTCTCTGCCAGCGTCCGGGAGGGCAAAACCTCCCCGCCGAAGCACTATACGGAGGATTCCCTTCTGGCGGCTATGGAGACCGCCGGTGCCGAGGACATGCCGGAGGACAAGGTGAATTGCCCCACAGGGGCAAGAGAGGGTGGCCTGGGCCATGCCGAGCGTAAAGGATTAGGCACCCCGGCCACCCGTGCGGCTACGCTGGAAAAACTGGTTTCTGCCGGATTTGTTCAGAGGAAGAAAAAGCAGCTTATCCCCACCGAAAAAGGTACAAACCTGATCCTGGTTCTGCCGGACAATATCAAATCGCCTATGCTCACCGCGGAATGGGAATCCATGCTGAAGCAGGTGGAACGCGGTGAGCTGGCTGCAGATTCCTTTATGGGGCAGATTGCGGATATGAGCCAGACATTGGTAAAGGAGCATACCGCCCCAGAGGAACGCTTTGCCGGGCTGTTCCCTGATGCAAAAGGAAACGGGCGTGAAGGTGTCGGCGCCTGTCCCCGCTGCGGCGGAACCGTATATGAGGGCAAAAAAGGCTTCTTTTGTGATAACCGGGACTGTGCCTTTGCGCTGTGGAAAGACAATAAATTCTTTTCCGGAAAGAAAAAGTCCATAACAAAATCCGTGGCGGCGGCCCTTCTGAAAGAGGGCCGCATTTCCATGTCCGGGCTTTACAGCGAAAAGACAGGAAAGACCTATGACGCGGTGGTGCTGCTGGACGATACAGGCGGAAAATATGTGAATTTCAAGCTGGAATTTCCGGCTAAGAAAGGCAGGAGGAAATGAACGGGCCGCCCTCACGGGAATTAACCAGACAGGAACGAGCAAGGGTCCGAAGGCTGGTAACAGACCTGTGCGCCAACCATGACAATCAGGATAGGCTCTGCCTCCCCTTAGACTGCCCCTGTTATATGCTGCAAAAATGGTGGACCGGCTCTTTCTGCCGGTACTTTCAGGAGGCGGTGCTGCCGGTGGACCCGGCGCTGGAATCTGCCATTACTGGCGAGGACACTTCCCTGAAACAGAAAACATGCCCGGTCTGTGGGAAATCCTATCTGCCTACCACCAGCCAGGCGTATTGTTCGGATTCCTGCCGCGCCTTTGCCAGACGGAAATCCGAGCGGGAACGCAAGCGCCGGAGCAGAAAAAATTAAGGGTAATATGTCCGCAACTTAACCAAAATGAGGCTTGATTTTCAAGGCTTTCGGGGCCCGGTTTGAGGGGCGGCTGTATTAGAATACTCTGACGCCCCGAAACGGGTCTAAGCTGCGGATAAATCAATGGATGGGAGGGATGCGGATAGAAAAGACAGCGATTACAAAAGAACTCATGCGGATTGATACCAGGAGGCGGATGATCGATATGCAGCAGATTGATAACCGGCGCTTTATGTATAACCCCAAAACAGGCATATTGGTCTTAGGTTATCAGTATGCAGCTACAAGCACATTGATTTCCAGCCATGCCAACGAACTGGCCGATGCCGGGATCACAAAAGGCTATGACGATTTTGTCCGGGGTTGGATCGGCACTGGCGGGGGCTACCCCAAAGGGGTGATCCACTTTGCCCCCTGTGTAGATAAGAAAAATATCACGCTGTTTGACCGGGCTTTTGACACACTGAAAATGTTTCAGGAAAACGGCGCGCTGGCGGGCACGGTGGTCCGTGGCTTCGGGGAAAACTGGGAGCAGCCGTTATCCGATATTTTTACGGATATGCGGGAGCCGGGGCAGAAACCCTCTGTCCGTAAGCAGCTAATGAGACAGCCGGGGGCAAAAGCCACCCGGCAGAAAACCAATCATCAACAGAAACGATAGGAGGCGATTTTTTGAATATCAATACGATCACAACCGATGACCTGCGGCACGTGGAGGGCAAAGACGGCCTGATCCTGCAGGGCTGCGGCGGAGATTTGAAGGAATGGGTGGACGGGATCAATGAGATGTTCACCGAGGCGGGGATTTTGAAGGACGGCAGCAGATTTGAGGATGTTTCCACTTTCCAGTATGGAGAGCTTACCTGTCTGCTCTATCCTTTCGAGGACATAAAGCTGGACATGGGGAAACTTGCCATGTGGCGTTTGCAGACCCATGATACTTTCGGCGGCACCTGGCTGTCCGATTTTGTGCCAAACCGTTTAGGCGGCTTTATCGGGGAGCCTTCGCCGGAGCCGGAAAAACCGGATTGTGCGCTGATCGGCCAGGACGGCAATATTTTCAATCTGGTAGGCATTGCGGCCCGTACCCTGCGGGAGCATGACCTGAAGGACCAGGCAAAGGAAATGAAGGACCGGGTGTTTGCCTGCGGCAGTTACGGGGAGGCGCTTTGTATCATTGGCGAATATGTCAATATCACGGATTCCAAAGCGGAGCCGAAGCACAGACCTTCCCTCCGGCAGCAGATAAAAGACGCAAAGCAGACGGAGACACCTCAAAAGCAGAAACCGTCAAAACAGCAGGAACGATAAGGAGGATCAGTATGGAAAAAGAAACAACCTACGGCGTATGGGCGGTGCGCAGCGGCGCTTCCATCTTCGGCCATGCCGAGGCGTGGTGCAAGGAGGATGGAAAACCTTTGGAATTTGACACCCGCGAGGCTGCGGAGGCTTATGCCAGAGAGATGAACAGCAAAACCACCGCTAATGTCCATTATTACGCACAGGAGAAAGAACCGGAGCCGGGCGCCGTCAGAAAGGTTTCCGCACAGGTGCAGCAGGATTTGGATGCCCGTGTCCATGAGGAAGTGATGCCGAGAAATGACGCAGCAGAAAAACGGAACGAGATTCCCGGCAGACAGATCATACCGGAGACGGACCCCCTGGTAGAAATCCGCTCTGCGGTCCACAGCAACTATGCGGGCATGGTCGCCATGCTGGGCGCGGATAACCGGGTGTACCTGGGGCGTGAGGGAACGCTGCCACTACCAGGATATGCAGGCGTCTTATTATGACAATCAGGACGGCTCCCTGTGCTTTGTCTGCGACCAGCCGGATATGTACTATTTCCTCTATGGGGAGGGCTGGGCGCATACCCAGGCGGAAATGCTGGAGCGCGGCCTTACCCTGCGCCAGTATGAGGAATTTGCAGGACTTCGGGGCGGCGTGCTCTCACAGTTTACACCGAGCCGGGAAATCCTGTTCGCCGGGCAGCCCTTCCAGCCGCCGGAGAGCTATCTGCGTAATGCGGAGCTTTACGAGGAAGGACAGACCGGAAATTACAATATGCTGGATGGCAGGCTCAACAATGAGCCGCCGGAGCGCCCCGATTTAACGGACGGGCAGACGTATGAGGAAATCCAGGAGCTTGCCCCGGAGACGTTGCCGGAGGAAAAAAACCTCTCTCATGGAAAAGCTGAAAGCAGACCGTCCGGAACATGAGGCCAGGCAGATTGCCCTTTCTGCGCCAGAAAGGGAACGCTGATGGCGGCGGTAAAATTCGAGGGCGTGGACGTACTGGACTTTTTAGGGAAAGTTGTAGAGCTGCACACACAGCATTATAAGGACGATTTTGATATTGACAAAGAACTGATACAAAATCTTGCAGCCTGCAGAAATGGGGAGAATGAACAGCTCTTATGGATGTCCAGGACCTGCGGCACTTACTGTTTATGGGAAAGGGATGTTTACCTGCAGGACAGCCACGAAAATAAGGTGTGGCGGTTTTACCATGAGCAGACGAAAGATTCTATTCTGGCGTATGCAATCCGGCTGGATGGCATACAGGACGGGAAAGTCACCGGCTGTATCTGGCCTCTCGATTATCACGCCCATGTGGAACGGGTCAAGTTGCTTTCCTGTGCGATTGAAAAAGTATCGGTATTGTTCCAGGATGGTACACAGGCGGCCTTCCCCTATGATTCCTATATGCAGCAGATCAACAGGTTTAAGGCAGAACATGGAACTTCCAAATGTGTGACCTGGCTGCCGGAAAGCGAGCAGGAATTACAAACAATCCTGCGGCGGGAACATGTTAAGCGGGATTACCATGCAAAGCCCGGCAATATTCAGGCAATATATGGACAGCTTGAAAAAAGACACCATGCGGGGAAAATTGGAAAAGGCAAAGACGGCAGCAGCCTCCACCCCTAAACCGTCCTCACATAAAAAGGAGCCGGAACGATGAAGGCCGGGCATAACAAAAAATCCGTCCGGGTGGAATTTGTCATGTCCGAACAGGAGGCGGAGCTGGTAAAGGGGCGCATGGCGGAGCTCGGCATTACCAACCTCTCCGCATATCTGCGCAAGATGGCGGTGGACGGTTATATCATCCATCTGGATATGAGCGATATTCAGGAAATGATACGGCTCCTTCGTATCTGCTCCAATAACTTAAACCAGTACGCCAGACGCGCCAATGAGACCGGGAGTATTTACGCTGCAGACGTGGACGATCTGCGCACCCGTCTTGACGATTTGTGGGACGGCATGGATAAGCTGCTGCGGGGATTTGCGAACATTTCGTAAAGAGGAAAAAACGCCGTTGCTTTCCGGGAACCGGCACGGTAGAATTTTTATAAGGAGTACAGACTGCTCCAAGGAAAGGAGGCAGGCGTATGCGTCTGATTGGCAAATTGTTGGCACTTCCCTTTATATTCGTTACGGGGATTCTTTATCTGTTGTGTAAGTTCCTTGTGATGATTTCCGGCGCTGTGCTGGGAATTTTATCAGGAATCGTATTTCTGGCGGCGCTGGTGCTGTTTTTCATTGCCGGATTCTGGCCGGGGCTTTCATGGTTGGTGATTGCGTTCCTGATCAGCCCCTATGGTCTGCCAATGGCGGCGGCTTGGCTGGTGGGGATTATCGGCGGCGCAAACAGTGCATTAAAGGATTTTGTATTTGGTTAAACAGTTTCGGCGGGGCGCATTGGCGGCCCCTCCATTTTTCTATAATTCGAGCTGTCTGCTATGACAGTTTTTTGATTGGAGGGATTTCATTGAAAAATACAACGCCCATTTATTTTTCACTCGGCAACCTATGCGCATGAGCATGGGGAGCTAGATCAGTACCGTGCTTCCCACAAGGCAAACATTGCGTGTAAGGAGGCAATCGAACAGGCCATTGCGGATAACTACCGGGATAACTGTTTAGGCTCCGCATGTGTGCAGCAGGTCTTACAGCAATTTGATTATGGCCGGATTTTCTATGTCCTTGCCAACACGGTCCGGCAGAAGGACTACGACGGGCGCATTTCACGGGACAACAAGGCGTGGGCGCAGACAATCCCGGTCTGTGAGGATAAGGATGGTTTCGGATATGACCGGAATGTTTACTTTGTTGTGGACCGCAGCCATACAGGGCTGATGGATTTATTTCTCACTCAGGCAAGACGGGAGTATGCTGCTGGCACAGGAGAAACCGTTCTGTCCGTGACAATCTGAATAAAACGCCGGGCAGCAGGCGGCGCATAGTGATAAACCGAAAATGAAAAAAGAGCAGGCACGATAATAGAGCCGGTTTTACAGTAAGGGGGTGATGGGATGGCGACCACACGGCTCATGCCGCTGCACGTTGGAAAAGGCAGGGATGTTTCCACGGCGATTGCGGACATCATTGACTATGTGGAGAATCCGCAGAAAACCGATTTTGGGAAAATTCATTTATGGTTATGAGTGCGACACCCGGATCGCCGATGCGGAGTTCCTTTTATCCAAGCGCCAGTATGCGAACCTGACCGGACGTGACCGGGGCGCAGATGATGTGATTGCCTACCATCTCCGGCAGGCGTTCAAGCCGGGCGAGGTCACGCCGGAAGAAGCGAACCAGATCGGGCGGGAGCTGGCATTGAAACTGACGAAGGGAAACCATGCTTTTGTTGTCTGCACCCATGTGGATAAGCACCATGTTCATAATCACATCATCATAAATTCTACCACACTGGATTGTCAGAAAAAATTCCGCAACTTCTGGGGTTCCACCTGGGCAATCCGACGTATGAATGACAAGCTCTGCCTGGAGCATGGGCTTTCCATTGTGGAGAATCCGAAGCCCAGTCGCGACCATTACGGCACATGGATGGGAAGTCAGAAACAGCCCTCCCATCAGGAGCAGCTACGCGGGGCTATTGACGCAGCTCTGGAAGAAAAGCCGAAGGACTTTGAAGAACTTTTGAAGAAGCTGGAGGCGGCTGGGATTGAAGTCAACCGGGAGCGAAAGTACCTCCGTTTTCGCTTGTCATCGGAGGATAGATATACCCGGTGTGACACGTTAAAGGGCGACTATACCGAGCAGGCCATCAAAGAACGGATCGCCGGCACCCGGACGGTGAAGCCGCGCCGTACCTCTCCCAAAAAAGCCGGTTTCTAAAGTCGGTCTGTTGGTGGATATTGAGGCGGCGATCCGTTCCGGCAAAGGTCCAGGATATGAACGCTGGGCGAAGGTGTTCAACTTAAAACAGCTTTCCCAGGCGGTGATCTATCTCAAAGAGCATGGCGATATGAGCTATGAGGATTTGCAAAAAAGATCAGATGCCGCTACCGCCAGCTTCAATGCGTTGTCGGTACAGATTAAGGAACTGGAATCGCAGATGACCGCCAATGGAGAATTGCAGAAACAGATCGTAAATTATGCCAAGACGCGGGCGGTCTATGTGGAATACCGGAAAGCCGGGTACAGCAAAAAAATTTCCGCGCAGCGCATGAGACGGAAATCTTGCTGCACCAGGCGGCAAAGAAACACTTTGACGAGGTTGGAATCACAAAGCTGCCTTCTGTCAAGTCTCTGCGTGAGGAATACGCCGGACTTCTGGAACAGAAACGGAAAGCCTATTCTTCTTACAAACAGGCCAGGGATGATATGAAGGAGCTTTATAATGTCAAAGCCAATGTAGATTACTTGTTGGATGGATTTGAAACGGAGCGGAAGCGAGATAATGTGCGTTAGTGATATTTTGCTTTTGCTTTCTATGTTGTGGATTCATTACCAATCCCATAAAATGTAAATTTCTGATTACATGGCAGACGGTTTTTATAAAGTTAGTGAAAGATTGAAATTACCTATTGACACTCACGGTGCGTAATAGATTAAAGTGAGTATATCAGAAATCAGGAGGTTGACGGTAATGAGAACAGTAAAGGAAATATCAGATTTAACAGGTATCAGCGTGCGTACGATTCACTACTATGATGAAA
>ENA-OQCW01001189-OQCW01001189.1-human-gut-metagenome-genome-assembly--contig:-NODE-1189-length-11199-cov-3.170069_pt1 | contig 11199 bp, 12 predicted proteins | sample MGYA00242767_ERZ504593 | MGnify/ENA primary metagenome ERZ504593 (study PRJEB26092, sample SAMD00036307) | human gut metagenome | host: Homo sapiens | study: EMG produced TPA metagenomics assembly of... | reverse complement strand
AGTAAAAGGGCTGAATGGAAGGCCGAGGAGAGTGTTTCTTGGGGATGGAAATGCATTTGGAATGAAGACGGAGAGGCTTCTTAAGATTCTGAAACTGGTTCGTGAGTATTTTCCGGATGTCGCGGAGGTGAATATGGATGCTACCGTGACGAATATTCAGGAGAAGAGCGATGTAGAATTGAAGAAGCTATGGGAAGCTGGAGTGCGGCATTTGTATCTTGGAATCGAGAGCGGACTTCCAGATGTGCTGGAATGGATGCATAAAGATCATACGCTGGAGGAAGCATATACAGCGATTGATAGGATTAAACGTGCGGGAATGATCTATGATGCCCATATTATGACTGGAGTTGCGGGAAGAGGCAGGGGGACAGAAAATGCAGAGAAGACGGCAGAGTTTTTAAATGTGACAAGACCGAGGCATGTAATTAATTTTTCAATGTTTTTGCATCAAGAGGCACCGTTATACCGTGACATCGAGCAGGGAAATTTTTTGCCGGCAGATGAACTGGAAAATCTGCTGGAGGAAAAATTGTCTTTTGGAACATTTGCAGGTGGATGGGTTAAAGTATGATGGTTTCCATGATTTTGTACAGTTCCGTGTCAGAGGAACCTTTCCGGAGGACCGGGAGAAGATGCTTCGGAAAGTGGAAGAGGCAATTGAGAAAATAAAAAGAAAAGCCGGTTTTTGCAGTGATTTAAGGTGATTTTTCAGAAAAATTATGTTATACTGTATCACAAGTGAAGCATTGCAGAAGAATTTTATCTGTGGCGATGTGAGAAATAGAAAAAGGAGGCATTACAACGATGTATGCAGAATTTGATGAAAGTTTAGTAACAGGAAATGAGATGATTGATTCCCAGCACAAAGAGTTGATCGCAAAGATTAATTCACTTGTAGAGAGTTGTGAGAAAGACGGTGGAAAGGTTGCAGCGATCAAGATGTTAGATTACCTTGCGGAGTACACAGAATTTCATTTTAATGCAGAGGAAAAGCTGCAGGAGGAAATTGAATATCCGGGAATCGAGGAGCACAAAAATGCAGCACCAGGAATTATATCGTGTAGTAGACGAACTTCACGAGATGTTAGAGGAGCAGGAAGGACCGACAGAAGAGTTTGTAGAGCAGGTAAATAGAAATGTGATTCAGTGGCTTTACAAACATATCAAAGGTTTTGACCGTTCCGTAGCTGAGTATAAAAATTTTAAGAAAGAGCAGTGAACTTTTGTAGGAACACAGTAATAGAAAGGATTGCAGGCATCGAAATAGTAGATGCTGCAATCCTTTTTGCTGTCTGAAGACTTATTTGAAAAACAGAAAAATATATGCTGCCACGGCGATAATGAGAAGAAACAGAATGATCATGATAGTAAGAATGACTTTGTCCTTTGTCTCGGAAACATCTTCTTCGTCCTCAATCTCAAGCATATTCCGATAATTCTCGCGAATGGTGCGCTCGGATTTTTCACGAATATGCTTTGGTGGAATATTGGAATACGTCTGCTGTTGTGACGGAAGTTTATATCTTTTTTTGCAAGTATGGCATAAGCCGTAGGAGCTGTCTTTTTTACTGATGGCAAGCTCCTTACCACAGTGTGGGCATTTCATAATGACTACCTCTCTTTGCTTTTGTTTATACGAAAATTATAACAAACTTAAATCTAATGTACAAGTTAGAAATCGGATGAAATTCAAAATAGGATATGATATGATTGGAGTACGAAAAAGTGAGGGGGCAAAGAGGATGAGAAAGAATCTGGAACGGTATTTTGCAGAGCGCAGAGAGAAGAAAAAAACAGGGAATATCCGTGTCACCTATGAGGAATTGCTTGAGCAGGCAGCGGGAAACGAAGAGCGGAAGCTTCTGGAGATCAGAACCGGGAGAGTAAGGGAGTTTCAGCAGCTTTTGGAAGCGTTTGTTCAGGAGGGAGTGCTAAGTCCGGTGAAAAGAAGTAAGAAACCGGGATACATGGCGACGGTCTATGAACGGTATGAGATTGTCGGCAATAAAGAAAAAGTGGTGGAAGATCCGGAATATCTTGCTCTTTTGCATTCCTATGTGGGCACGAAGGTGCTTGAATTTTATAAGAGAAACCGGAGAGCGTTTGAGCAGGATCGGGAAGCGATTGGTATACTCTATAACTACTATTGCAGGACAGAGAAAGTATGGATGACTGCAAATGAACTTGGCTATTACCTGTTCGGTGATGAGAAAGCATTCGAACAGCCGGAGGGAGAAAAAGAGAAGCAAGTGTCAGATGAGCAGGAAACGAGTACGGAAAAGGATGGTAGGGGAAGGTACAGGAAAAAGGCCGGAGCTTACACACATCTGTTAAATCGGATGGGATTTGATATAGAGACGGATCTGCATGCTTTCTATACGAAGGAGCCATTTATTTGTCAGGTACGCCCATCTTTTTTTGAAAAGAATATCAGGAAAATTTTGATCGTAGAAAATAAAGATACGTATTTTTCGGATCAAGAACGGAATATATGGAACGGAATATGACTGTGTGATTTACGGGTCGGGGTGGAAGATTATAAGAGCCTTTTCTCTCGCAGAAGAAACTGGTATAATGGAGACAGATACCATAGAATATTTTGGAGATATCGATCCCGAAGGGTTTGCGATTTATTATGAATTGAAAACGCAGTATGCATCGTATTCGATTCGGCTGAAGATGGAGTTTTATGAGAAGATTTTAGAGGCAGTCAGAGGAAGTGAGAGAAAGCCCGAGAAAATCAGAGGGAAGATTCAGAATCGGGCACGGGAGGTACTACCATCTGCCCTTCAGGAATTTGATACAGAGACAGCAGATTTTTTGCAGAGAATGATGTTGAAAGATCTGTGCTATATCCCGCAGGAAGCACTGATTCTTGTCGGGGAAGCAGAGGTGGAAAATACTACAAGGAGAATCAGAAGTAATGGAGTTACATAGAGATTTGCTTGAGGAGATCCGGGCAGAACAAGGGCTTCGGATGGAGAGTATGAAAAAATATTATCCATTTTTTGAGATTGTCAGTCATGATCTGAAGCAGTTTCAAAATGGAAAATACAAGTCGATTGACATAGGATATGTGTTGATGGCAGTGCTTAGAATGTTGATCGAAGAAAATAATTTTAACAATACCGGAGTAACTTATACGGACTATTTAAATTTTGTTATTCCGTTTTTGGAGAGTGAGTTTGCACTGGACTGTACACCGGAAGAGTATGCTCAGCTTGCAGGGTATGTGTTTGATAAGATAAAAAATGACGGAAAGCCGTTCTCCTATGAATTTTATGATCCAAAGGAGAAGATTCGGAAGGTTGCCAGAGTATGGCTGATGAAAAGTCATTTTCAAGAAGGAAATATTTATTATTACATTACGGAGAGTGGGATTGAATTTTATCTGAACACAAAGGAGTTCAAAGAAGAAAGCAAGATTAGTATACAGCAGCTTCATTTTGGAGAAGATGATCCGCACCCAGAACTTCAAAGGCGGTCGTGAGATTGTAAAGCGAATCTGCAATGAGGTACTCAAACTGAAAATGCAGAAGAGAGTAAGTACTGCAGGTACTTGTGCATGATTTGAAAAACTGGACTTCTCTCTACCGGGAATTTTTTCAGGAGAGTGTCTGCTGGTTTGATGAGGAACACGATCTGTTTATGAAAAATACGAGGCTGATTTGCCGGGGCAATGTCCATGCTATACTCCGGTTGATCAGATCAAAAATAAAGAAGAGATCTTTTTGCTGGATAGCGAACTGAAGCGGGCGATGGCGATGCATTCAGAGTTATTGAGTGAGTGTAATGGATTTGAGGAGAAAAGTCGACAGTATGGTGGAACAGGGGACATTAAACGCGATTCGTCCGGTTGTCTATTTCCGTCAGTTTCTTGAGACGGCCCTTGCAAAAGATGATGTGGAACAATTGAAATTGCTTGCGGAGCCCTTGTTTCAGGCGAAAAAGAAGAAGATGTTTGATCTGAAGCGGCTGGATGAAATGCTGGCATTACGCCGCGGTATGGATGAGGAACGTGAGGAGATCGAGTCAGAGGAAGAGGCGGATTATGTCTATGATGACGAACTGGAAGAACAGCGGATCAGCAGCAATTACCGGATCCTTGTGCGGGAATTGTTTGCGATGTTGAAGAAAACAGACTGTTTCACGCTGCGGGAGTGGAATGAGCAATTAGAGGTACGGTATGGACAGAAGATTTTTTGCAAATGGAGATTATTATTCGTTCCTCGTCAATCTGTGCCAGAAGCATGAGATTGTAATTCGGGATGCAGTAAGACACCCGGCGACAAATTTTGAGGCAGTTTTGAAACAATATTTTGAAATAGAAGGCACCGAGGAAGAGTTGCAGATGGATTTTTATCTGGAAACACTGACGGATGAGGAACCAGTTACTTTTCTCGAATGTTTTTCGGTGACGAACATAAGAGTGGAAAGGATGAATGGAGATGACAGAGCAGACGCTGGAAACAGGGATTGAGATTTTTGCCAGACTGATCAATCAGGAGGCAGTAAAATATCAGGGCGAACATACGAAGCTCTATGAGGCATATACGCAGAATGGAGACATATTTGATACGGTAAATAAGATTACAAAGGCGCTGAATCTGGAGATTTATGATTACCGGGGAGGGTTGTATCTGACACCGGGAGAATCGAATCATGTTTTTGGATATACGAATGAAGAACTAAAGGAGATGATCGGACTTCGGCTCAATCGGGAGTTGTTCCTTTGCTACTTCATTATTTATCACATCATCACAAAATTTTATACAGATTCAGCGACTTATACTTATCAGGAGTATGTCAAGGTTCCGGAAATTGTGGAAGCAGTAGATGCTTCTTTTCAAGGGTTAGCAGAGAAAGTGGAGACGCTTGCACTGACAGAGGTGGAGGAATACAGTTTTGAGCAGATGGCGCTTGCCTGGGATTTGCCACTTCTCACCAATGAGGATAGTTCCGTGATCCGGGCAGAAAAAGGTTCCCGGGCAGGAATGGTAAAGAAGACATTTCAATTTCTGATCCGTCAAGGATTGTTTCTGGAAGTGGAGGATCGATATTATCCGACAGACCGTTTTTCGGCGCTGATCGAGAGCTATTTTGAGTCGGAGCAGAGTCGTATTTATGAGATTATGACAGGAGGTAGAGACGATGCCGCATATTAACAGAATCCGGGTAAACAACATCAAATATAACGTGGGAACTCAGTTTTATGACGACTTGTGCCTTCGGTTTCAAGGGAAAAACAGCCTTTATGATCTGGCAAATGGAGGGGGAAAGAGTGTTCTGATGCTTCTGCTTTTACAGAATCTGATCCCAAACTGTACACTGGATGACAAACAGCCGGTAGAAAAGTTGTTTCGGGGAAGCACCGGGAGCAGTGTCATTCACTCTTTGATCGAGTGGGACCTTGACAGGCCGGATCAGGAAGAGTGTGGATTTCGGTTTATGACGACTGGATTCTGTGCACGAAAGAAGGCAGATCGGATCAAAGAGGGGGAGGAGGAAGTCTCATCTTCGGCGATTGAATATTTTAACTACTGTATTTTTTATAATGAGTTTAATGATTATGATATTTTAAATCTTCCTCTTGTAAATGGAAAAGAGCGGATTACCTTTAAAGGGCTAAAAGAACTCATCAAACGGCTTCAGGCCGAATCAAACCGGAAGCTTTCAGTGAAAATTTTTGAAAATTCCAAAAGTGAATATCAAAGTTTCATTGCAGGTCATGGATTATATGAGAGTCAGTGGAACATTATCCGCGGGATCAATAAGACGGAAGGCCATGTACGTACTTATTTTGAGAGCAATTATAGGACGAGCCGAAAAGTAGTAGAAGATCTTTTGATCGAGGAGATTATTCAAAAGGCATACCAGCTTCAGACCGGTAAGGAAAAGGATGCTGAAGAACTGGCACAGACACTGTTGGATATCCGGGAACAGATGGTAGAACTGTCAAAGAAAAAGGAGCAGATTTCTAATTACGACAGGCAGATTACGGTGATTCAAGAGTTTCTGACAAAGTTTGAACCATTGTTACAGAACTTTGAACTGTGCAGGGAAAATGAGCAGAAGACAAGCGTATTTTATCATACTCTCCTTGATGAAAGAGAGCGGATTGAGGCAGAAGCGGAGCAATTGGAGGAAGCGCTGCAGAACATGCAGGAACAACAGCAGGAAACGGAGCGAATCTTGTTGACTTTAGATCTGCAGGAACTGGAATGTCATCTTGATGAAGCCAATTATGAAAGAGAACAGAAGGAAAAGCAGAAAGAGCAGTTGAAAGAGGCAGTCGAAGAATTAAGACAGACTGTGACAGAGAAAGAGTCTGTCCAATATTTTCTTAATTACGCAAAAGCACAGTCGCGGGCACATACTATCGAGGCAGAGATGGAGCGGATGAAGCAGGGAATGAGGAACTCTACCAGTCTTTACTGGAGATGACTGCCCAGTAAAAAAAGAAAAGATGAGCAGACTTTTGAACAGCTTAATAGGCAGAAAGATGAGGCTGAGAAAAATCGAGAGACTTCCAGAAGAGAAAAGGAAGAGGCAGATAAAAAGGAGCGGGAAAGCGATAATGCCCGCGCTGTATTAGAAAGCCGTCTTATAGAAAATGAGAAAGAGCGCACCGCTCTGCAAAAAGAAATCGGCGAGGGGATGAAAGCATTCCCATTTCTTCTCCGGGAGCAGATTAAGGATTCGATCATAGAAAAAGAAAAGGAAGAGGATGCCGAGCGAGAGTCGAAGAGAACGCTGGAACAAGAGTGTGAGACGATAAAAGAACAGCTTCAGTCAGACAGGCTGATGGCTAAGGATCTGGAGCATGAGGCAAAGGAATTGCATACAAAAGAGGAGGAATGTCAGGCACAGCTGGCAATCTATGAGGAGCTGACAGAAAAAGTAGCACAGAGAATGGAAGTATATGGCGAGAAAGATGTCTACCGATTACTGGAGTTGTTAAAGGAGAAACAGCGGGAGACGATCATTTTGCTCCATGACGGACAGAACCGTCAGTCAGAACTGCAAAAACAGCTGGAGCAGCTTCAAAAAGGAATTTTATTCCAGGTAACTCCGGAAGCAGAGCAGCTGAAAGAGTTTCTTTACCGAAAATACGGGGATGGAGTGCTTGGCACAGAGTTGTTAGAGCAGATGCAGGGGGAGAAAAAGGAAGAGGTGCTCGGCCGGATTCCATACTTGCCGTACAGCATTGTCGTCGGGCACCGGATCTACGAGAAGATCCTTGCAGAACCAAAACCGGAAGAGTGGCAGAATGTAAGCTGGATGATCCCGGTCGTGGATCAGACATATCTGGAGCATGGACAGTTTGATGCAGGGGACGGAGTGATGTTTGCAGGAAAAGAAACTGCGTATTTTCTGGAAAAAGAGCAGCTGGAAAAAGAAATACACCGGACAGAAGAAGTATTGAATCTGGAACATAAAAAGCAGGAACAGTTGAGAGAACAACAGAAAGTGCTGACAGCGGACACAGATGGCGTGCAAGAGTATGTGACAAACTATTTCGAAAACTATGCCGGTTGGCTGGAAGAACAGCAGGAGAGAAAAGAAAAAGAGCACAGGTGATGGAGGCACAGGAACAGTTAAAAGAGAAGGAAAAGAAACTGTGTGCAAGAGCTGCAGAGCTGGAGAGAAAGATTCCTGAAAGTGCAGCAAAGATTAAGAAACTGGCAGAGGAGATCCTGTCCTTGCAAAGGCTGGAGGACACATTTAGAAAGTCAGATCTTGTGGAAGCAAATCAAAGGGAGTGGAAGGAAAAGAAAGCAGAGCTGGAACTGGAAAAGGAAACACTTTGGAGACTGGTACAAGCAAAAGAGCGGGAGATTTCTGAGGCAGACGGACGAATCCGGCAGATTACGGCACAGATTATGGAACGGAAGATGGGATGGGAGAGATATGCTGCCTATTATAAAGAAGAGATTCCGATCCAAGAACCGATTCCGGAACGTCTGGAGGAAGAGTTGGATGGTGCCATCGCAGCATTTGAAAAGGAAAATAAAGATGTAAGAGAAAAAAGCGAGACACTTCAGGTCATCCGGGAACAGATTACATCCTATCTGCGAGAATTAAGAAGCAGAAAGGCAGATGTAAAGATGCTGGAACAGCTCTATGAGGAGCAGAAACTTGCGGAAGTGTCCGACGAAGAGATTGAGGCGCAGAAAGAACATCTGATGGAGGAAGAGAAGCTATTACAAAGATGTGAGAAAAAAGTATCGGAGCTGGTACTTGCATGTACGCGATTCCAGTCACAGGCAGATGTGATCGCCGGGCAGATCAAGGAGAGATTCTACCGAATCGAGCGGCTCCCGATTGCAGCAGGGACGATTGAGATAGAGAAGGAACGGCAGAAAGAGCTACAACAGCAGTGCAAGAGAGAACTGGCAGAATTGTTCCGGAAACAGAAGGAAACTGGAAAAGCGCAGGAAGAAATCCAGACGATGATCGGAAAGATTACATGGGTTGCAGAAGAGTATCACATCAAAGATATGTCCGTCAAGACACTTCCAGGATTTGTTATCTTAGACTGGAAAGAAACCGAGCGTCAGATCATGAGTGGATGGCAGAAGATGAAAGCGAGAAAAACAGCGGCAGAAACTGCATTTGGCAAGGCAAAGGCGTGGTGTGAAGAGACGCTGACCGGACTTGGCGCAGGAAGTTTTGCACTGCAGATGAAAGAACAGATCCCGGTTCCGCAAAGTTTTGAGGAGGCAGATAAGACGATTAAGCGGTTGGAAGAAGCATGTGTGATGATCCAAATGGGAAGAGATCAGATTGAGGAAAGCCTTCGTGATATCGAGAAGATTAAAAGTAGTTTTGAAAATCAATGTTTACAGCGGTGTAATACGATCCGAATGGAACTGGATAAGTTTCCGAAACTCAGCAGTATTATGATCGATGAGAAACTGACGCAGATCGTCCGGTTGAAGATTCCATATGTGAGAGAAGAACAGCAGCAAATGCAGATTTCCAATTATCTTGGACAAGTGATTGAAAACCTGGAAAATACGAGACCGAGCAGGAAAAGAAAAAATATCTCATTCAAGAACTGTCGATGAAGCGGATGTTCTCGGCAATCGTCACAGATATGAACCGGATCAGTCTGGAACTTTACAAAAGAGAGCGGATCAAAGAACAGAGCCGCCACCTAAGATACGAGGAGGCAGTTGGAAGTACCGGACAGTCGCAGGGAATCTATATCCAGTTTTTGATCGCAATCATCAATTACATTGCAAGTATTCATTCCTACCATGCAAATGAGGAGTCTCTAAAGAAAGTAATCTTCATCGACAATCCATTTGGTGCGGCGAAGGATACATATATCTGGGAACCAATCTTTGCGATGCTTGCAGCAAATCGGGTGCAGCTGATCGTGCCGACAAGAGGTGCGACACCGGCGATCATCGGCAAATTTGATGTCAACTATCTGCTCGGGCAGAAGATGGTCGGACAAAAACAGCAGACCGTTATTGTAGATTATCGCAGCAAGATCGATGTAGAAGAAGCTGAGTATGTAAAAATGGAATATGAGCAGGCAACACTGTTTTAACAGAATAGATGCAGGGAAGGTGCTGCAAATGAAATAAGCGTGCAGCATCTTCATGCACAAGAGAGGAGTAGAATGATAGATAAGAAAGAATTTCTTCAGAAATACAGAATTTCAGAGCAGGATTTTGAGGAGGCAAAGATCAGTTGGGAAGAACTGACAGCAATCTATGAGAATTACCAGTCTATGGAGACGACGCTCCGGGAGATCGGAAAAGATTTTGTAGATGAATACCTCTATGACATCCAGAAGGCGGGGATCCATTCTTACCGCTACCGAACGAAGGAACCGGGACATCTTCTGGAGAAGATCATCCGGAAACGAAGAGAAAATTTTCAGAAGTTTGACCGGATCGACCGCTGGAATTTTCACAAATATTTTACGGATTTGATCGGTATCCGCGTGTTCTTCCTCTACCGTGAGGACTGGATTCATTTTCATCAATATATCACGTCGGTGTTTGAAAATGATCCTGCCCAGTATGTGGAAAATCGTCTGGAAGATTTTGATGAGGATGCGGATCACTATTATATTGCAGAGCGGCCAAAAGTGTATAAGCGGGCGGGAGACAGTCGAATTTACGATGATCAGCTGATCGAGATCCGTTCCGGGGGAATTTACCGTTCTTTGCACTATATTATCAAATATAAAGGGCATTATGTGGAGATTCAGGGAAGAACGCTCTTTGAGGAAGGGTGGAGTGAGATTGACCATGATATTGTGTATCCATATTTCAAAGATGATATTATGTTAAATGATTTCTCTACATTGCTGAACCGGCTTTCCGGGATGGCAGACGAGATGAGTTCTTATTTTCGGCGCATGAAAATGATGCGTGTTGAGGAGGAGCAGGAGAAGGAGCATGAGAAATCCGTTTAAAGTACTTGGAATTGAGCCAACTTCAGATAAAAAACAGATCAAAAAGGCGTATGCAAAACTAGCAGCGCGCTACCACCCGGAAGAATACCCGGAGAAATGGCAGGAAATCCACGAGGCATACGAAGCAGCAATCCAGTTTGCTTCCGCAATCGGGGAAGATGCTTGGACAGAGGAAGAAGAGCAGAAAAAAAGTGATTCTTTCAGTGGCTTGGAGAACAGAGCAGAAGCTGATTCTATTGTTGTTTGGGAAGAAAACACAGAGCAAAAGACTGCGGTAGAAGTAAGCGCAGAAAAAGAATATATAGACAAAGATGCTGTGCCGGAAAGCGTTCCGGAGGCGATTTCCCTGGAAAAGTCAAAGGATATCGAGGAAGAGGAAACTGCTTTTGCTTTTGAGCATATTCTTTCAAAACTGGAGAAAGTTCAGAAAGAAGAGCAGGACCGCATCTTGCAGGAGCTTCTAACCTTTTTGGAACCGTTAAGAGAGGAACCGGAACAGGAAGCAGTGTTGTGGAATGTGTTTTTTCAGTCTGCAGTTTTTCGGGAAAATCAATTTCAGCCGGTGTTATGGGAACTTTGTGGAGGAATTTTTGCCGAACGGAATGTTTCTGAAAAGGTCATTTCACATCATTCTGTCGACAGATTGCGCTGACCAGACAAGAGCTGGAGGAGAAACTACAGTCCTCCGGGTATATTCCGGAACATCTAGAGCAACTGAATCAGACACTGAACAGAGTTGCGCGTGCACTGGAAGCAGC
>ENA-OQCW01001188-OQCW01001188.1-human-gut-metagenome-genome-assembly--contig:-NODE-1188-length-11202-cov-2.886140_pt1 | contig 11202 bp, 14 predicted proteins | sample MGYA00242767_ERZ504593 | MGnify/ENA primary metagenome ERZ504593 (study PRJEB26092, sample SAMD00036307) | human gut metagenome | host: Homo sapiens | study: EMG produced TPA metagenomics assembly of... | reverse complement strand
TGCTGTTAAATTTTTCATAATTTCTCCTTGTTATCGTTCTTTTAAGATACAATACATTGTTATTTTGTCATTTTTAAAATCTGGTTCAAAATTTCAAAGGCTGTTTCCTCTTTTGACATTTTCCCGAGTGAAATTTCCTCATTTTCAGTAATCATGGTGACAACATTGGTATTTCCCGCAAAGCCTGCGCCTTCTACCTTTAAATTATTTGCCACAATCATATCCAGATTTTTCTTCTCCAATTTTTTTCTGGAATTTTCCAGCATATTTTCCGTCTCCATGGAAAAACCGCATAGGAATTGTCCCTGCTTTTTATGTTCTCCCAGATAGGCCAAAATATCCTGACTGCGCTTCATTTCCAATGACAGCTCTCCGTCTTTTTTCTTGACCTTTTCTGTGCTTACATACTTTGGACAATAATCTGCCACGGCTGCTGCTTTAATAATGATATCCTGCTCTGATGCACGTTTCGTTACTTCACAAAACATGTCCTCCGCCGTAATCACTGGTACTACTAATACAAAGGGCGGTGCAGGAATATTGACAGGGCCGCTTACAAGAGTAACCTCGGCTCCTCGCTGCATACATACTTTTGCAATGGCATATCCCATTTTTCCTGTGGAATGGTTGGTGATATAACGTACAGGATCAATAGGCTCCTGCGTAGGTCCTGCCGTCACCAAAATTTTCTTTCCTTTTAAATCTTTTTCATAGGCACATTCTCGCAAAATATGCTGTAAAAGTAATTCCGGTTCAGGCATCTTCCCTTGTCCTGTATCTCCGCATGCCAAGTATCCATAAGCACTCTCTACAATCTCATACCCATAGTGCTCCAGAACTTTCAAATTGTCCTGCACAATGGGATTTTCGAACATATTGGTGTTCATTGCCGGCGCAAGGATTTTCTTACATTTGCACGCCATAATAGTAGTAGTAAGCATATCGTCTGCGATGCCGTGAGCCAGCTTTCCAATACAGTTTGCACTGGCAGGGGCAATCAGTACCACATCTGCTTTCTTTGCCAGAGCCACATGCTCTACATTATACTGAAAATTCCTGTCAAAGGTGTCCACCAGACATTTGTTTCCTGTTAAGGTTTCAAAGGTAATGGGATTGATAAAATTCTCCGCATTCTTTGTCATTAACACCTGAACGTCTGCGTGAAGCTTTTTCAGCATACTGGCAAGAGAAGCAATTTTGTATGCTGCAATACTTCCTGTAACTGCAAGCACTACACACTTTCCTTTTAACATTGTGTATACCTCTTTTCTTTTTGTGAACATCTGATTTCAGATTGCTCCGTTTCAGCTTCTTATTATATGGAATAACCTGTAAAAAATCAATATGCCATTTTCACTTCCTCTTGTTCCTGCTCCTTTTCTGTGCTATGCTTTTTTCAACATTTACATTTATAAAGGAGTGTTTCTCATGTCACGTAATAAGCAAGTATCAGAAACCCATCTTCTCGGACTTCTTCTGGCTGTTGTGGGAGGTTTTCTGGATGCCTATACCTATCTTTGCAGAGGTCGTGTCTTTGCCAACGCACAGACCGGAAATATTGTGCTTCTGGGTGTAAACCTTACAGAACAAAATTGGAACAGAACTTTTTATTATCTGATGCCTATTTTCGCCTTTGTGCTGGGTATTCTAGTATGTGAAATCATACAAACATATTTTAAATGGAAAAAGAAACTTCATTGGAGACAACTCATTGTCCTCATCGAAATTTTCTTCCTTATAGTAGCAGGTTTTCTTCCTTCTTCTGCTTTTGATGCCCCGGTGAATATTATGATTTCCTTTGTGTGTGCCCTTCAAGTAGAGGCCTTCCGCAAAATGAATGGAAACACCTATGCTACCACCATGTGTACAGGAAATTTAAGAAGCGCATCTCAGCAGTTATATCTTTATATAACTACACGACAGAAATCTTATTTACATAACTGTCTTCAATATTACAACGTCATTCTATTTTTTATTCTCGGAGCAGGTGCAGGCAGCTTTTTCACCGGTATTTTTCATACAAAAGCCGTATGGCTTTGTGCACTGGGGCTTTTAGCCGCATTTATTGCCATGTTTTTAAACAGGGAGGAGAGTCTATGAGCCACGCAGATACACAATTAAAAGAGCAAAAAGACCACGGAACTTCTCTTTTTCCCTGTGCCTTATACGAGGTCTGTGAGGAAAAAAACTGGTCCGGCGTGCCCCATCACTGGCATGATGAAATGGAAATCCTCTACTTTTCTAAGGGCAGCTATACTCTTTTTGTCAATATGGAACAGTTTCAGATTGAGGAAAAATGCTTTTATTTCATTTATCCAGGCGAGCTCCATGCCATTGTTCCCCATTCGGACAGTACGGAGTCTGCCCTTGTGTTTCATCCAAGCCTTTTGGGCTTTGAATATAAGCTGTTTCCTCAATGTCTGAAGTCCTCCAATCCTGCTTTTTCCCTTTTTGAAAAAGAATATCGGAAGGTTTTCCACATTTTCCATCAGTTTCCTGAGGATAGCCTCTCTGCCCGCCTGTTTATACAGAGCGGCATTTTTAAAATGGCAGGTATTCTATCCACTTTTCCCTCTTTACTTCAAACAGAACGTAAAACGGACATGCGGATAGAAACCATTAAAACGGCACTGGATTTTCTTCATAGTCATTATCAGGAAAAGCTCTATATTCGGGATTTAGCTCTGCAAGTCAACATGAATGAACAATATTTCTGCCGTTTTTTCAAAAAGGTGCTGGGAAAATCCCCCATTACCTATCTAAACGAATACCGCATTAAACAGGCTTGCATTCTTCTGCAAACCACGGACCTTCCCATTATGGAGGTTGGCATGGACTGCGGTTTCTTTCATCTTGGAAATTTCATGAAAGAATTTAAAAAATATACAGAGACTACGCCTTTACAGTACCGCAAAAAGTCATAATAACGCAGTTTTTAATCAAATATTCGCAAGATATTTTTAAATTTGTTCATTATAATAGAGTTTACATTTAAAATACACTTAGGAGGTTTGATTATGGAAAGAAAATGGTGGCATGACAAGGTTGCCTATCAAATTTACCCAAAAAGCTTTTATGACTCAAACGGAGACGGTATCGGCGACTTACAGGGAATTATTCAAAAGTTAGATTATTTAAAAGCTTTAGGCATTGATATTCTGTGGATTTCTCCTGTCTATCCCTCTCCTTTTGCAGACCAAGGGTACGACATTTCAGATTATTATAATATCGACCCTGCTTTTGGCACATTAGAAGATATGGAACAACTGATTAGCGAAGCAAAAAAATCGGGAAATGTATATTCTCATGGATTTGGTGGTAAATCACTGCTCGGATGAGCATGAATGGTTTGAAAAAAGCCTGTGAAGACCCAGACGGAGAGTACGGAAATTTCTTTTATATCGAAGATAGAAAAGAGGGAGAAACACCCTGCAACTGGCGAAGTTATTTCGGCGGTTCTGTATGGGAACCTCTGCCGAAAAATCCTGATAAGCAATATATGCACGTATTTCACAAAAAGCAGCCGGACTTGAATTGGGAAAATCCCAAAGTAAGAGAAGAAATTTTTAAGAATATAAATCTGGTGGCTGGACAAGGGGCTGGGCGGTTTCCGTATTGACGCCATTATCAACATTAAGAAAAAACTGCCTTATAAAAATTATCCCTCTGACCGTGAAGACGGCTTATGTGAACCTTGCTCTTATGCTGGCTGACGCACAGGGTGTCGGAGATTTCTTAAAAGAAATGCACGAAAAAACCTTTAAGCTTCATGACTCCTTTGCGGTGGGCGAAGTATTTAACGCAAAAGAAGATGAACTGCCTGCTTTATCGGGAATGACGGCTATTTCTCCTCTATTTTTGATTTCTCCACTACCTCCTACGGAAAAAGTGACAAGGGCTGGTATGACTGCCGCCGCATTACTCCCGATGAATATAAGGAATGTTATTTTCAATCACAGGAAAAAATCGGTGATATGGGATTTTATTCCAATATCATTGAAAACCATGATGAACCAAGAGGGGTAAGCTATTATCTGCCCGAAGACGGTCTTTGCTTAGAGGGAAAGAAAATGCTGGCTGTGCTTTATTTCTTTATGCGTGGTCTGCCCTTTATCTATCAGGGACAGGAAATCGGTATGGAAAATCTGGGCATTCTTCCTCTGGAACAGATTGACGATATCAGCGCTCTTGACCAGTATCAGGTGTGTGTGGATGCAGGCTTCACCCCAGAGGAAGCTTTGAAAATCGTTTCTCTTTATAGCCGTGACAATGCCAGAACTCCGGTTCAATGGGACAGCTCTCCTAATGCCGGATTTACAACAGGCATTCCATGGCTTATGGTAAATCCTAATTACAGAGAAATCAATGTAAAAGCTCAGGAGCAGGACAAAAACTCTCTCCTTTCCTTTTATAAACAAATGATTGCCCTTCGTAAAAACAAAGATTACAAAGAAACTCTTGTGTATGGAGATGTTATTCCTTTTGAAAGAGAACGCCACAATCTTATGGCATACCACAGAAAAGGGGAAAAAGACTTGCTGATTATCGGCAATTTTCAAAAAGAACCGCAGACAGTTACCCTCCCTTCTTCTGTAAAAAGAGTTCTGCTAAATAACTATCCTCAGCTTTCACAGGAGGGCAATACCTTACAGCTTTGCTCCTATCAGGCTCTTGTTCTGGAGCTTGTCTAAAGCTTCACTTTTCCGGCTCCGGTGCATATACTGATTACAAAAAGGAGTTTTCAGCATGGCTTATGTTCCTCTGTGTCAGCTAAGGGAGGACAGTATGGTATTATTCGAAGTATCACCTGTTCCAAGGAAGAAAGCCTTATAAGCGGGCGATTTTACAGCGGTTTCTGGATTTGGGCTTCTGCGAGGAAACCCCGATACAATGTATCAATACGGGCATTTTCCACAATCCCCATGCCTACAAAATCAGAGGCAGTGTTCTGGCAATCCGAAATGAAGACGCCGCTTTTATCCTTGTAGAACCCCTTGCTGAAAATTGTAAACTGTAAATGATGTCCTTCTTGAAAAAAAGAAAAAACGCTTCCTTTACGATTGCGCTTGCCGGAAATCCCAATGTGGGAAAAAGCACCATCTTTAATGCACTTACAGGTATGCACCAGCACACGGGAAACTGGGCGGGAAAAACCGTGGAACTAGCAAAAGGAGTATGCACTCTGGGAAATCAAACCTGCACCCTTGTTGATTTGCCGGGCTGCTACTCTCTGACTGCCTGCTCCAAGGAAGAAGAAATTGCCAGAGATTTTATAGAAAATACGCACCCTGATTTGGTTGTCCTTGTATGTGATGCCGTGTGTCTGGAACGTCATCTTCAGCTCCTTATTCAGCTTCTTTCGATTACCCAGAAAGTTTTACTCTGTGTCAATCTGATGGACCAAGCCAAGAAAAAGGGAATTGATATCTCCTGTTCTGCTTTGGAAACGGAATTACATATTCCTGTCCTTGGTATTTCCGCACATCGACACTCGGATATAAAACGCTTAAAATCCGGCATTTTCTCTGCTTTAGATAAAAATATTCCCTCCTCTGAAAATACAAATTCCCCAAAAATATCTGCCTGCTCTTTGCCTGACTCACGAGTCTGCGCACAGGAAGCCTCACGGCTTTATCACGCTGCCCTGCAATCTGACCGTACTTCTCACACAAACAAAGACCTTCTCCTTGATAAGCTTTTTACAGGAAAATTTACGGGTATTGCCTGTATGCTTTGCTTTCTTTTACTGATTTTCTGGATTACTCTTACAGGAGCAAACTACGTTTCTCAGGTTCTCCACGACATTCTCTTTTCCTTTGAACCTGTTTTTTACCGCTTTTTACAAGGATTTCTTCCTTTAAAGCTCTGTCACATGCTTGCTTTTGGTTTTTATCGGGTAACTGCATGGGTAATTAGTGTGATGCTGCCTCCTATGGCAATTTTCTTCCCTCTTTTTACACTTTTGGAGGATTTCGGATATCTGCCCCGTGTTGCCTTTAATCTGGACTGCTGCTTTGCCAAATGCAAGGCGTGCGGCAAACAGGCGCTTACTATGATTATGGGCTTTGGCTGTAATGCTGCCGGTGTAACAGGCTGCCGCATTATTGACTCACCCAGAGAACGGTTGATTGCCATTTTAACCAACTCCTTTGTTCCCTGTAACGGACGCTTTCCCACTATTCTGGCTATCCTGACGATTTTCTTTGCGGGAAGCGCAAAAAATCTTGAGCTGGCAGTTTTGCTCACACTTGTTATTCTGTTTGGTATGTTTATGACCTTTGTTTCCTCATGGCTGTTATCTAAAACAGTCCTAAAGGGCGTTCCTTCTTCCTTTACACTGGAGCTTCCTCCTTACCGAAAGCCGCAAATTGCCTCTGTTCTGGTACATTCTGTGATAAACCGCACCTGCCGTGTGCTGCTGCGTGCTATCATAGCGGCTGCTCCTGCGGGTATCCTGATTTGGATTATGGCAAATGTCAGCATCGGTACAGACAGCATTTTAAATTTGGTATCGGATTTTTTAAATCCCTTTGCTCGACTTTTAGGCTTAGACGGAAGCATCCTTCTTGCCTTTCTTCTGGGGCTTCCGGCCAATGAAATTGTTATTCCTGTACTGATTATGGCTTATACTGCTCAGTCCTCCATTACAGATTTTAAAAGCCTGTCAAGCCTCCATACACTGCTTCTGGGGCAGGGCTGGACAGTTTCCACTGCCGTTTCCATGCTGATTTTATGCGTGCTTCACTGGCCCTGTGCCACTACCCTTTTAACCATAAAAAAAGAAACCCACAGCTTAAAATGGACAGCGCTCGCTTTCCTTTTGCCTACCTGCATGGGGTTTCTCTTATGTTTTCTTGTAACCTGTGCTTTTCGCATATTTTCGTAATTTGCTGTTCAGAATATTTATGCACCTTCAGCTGCCTTGCAAAGCACGCTTTAAGAATGTATAAATATTCTGAATATCCCTTTTATATAGCAGCTTATTGTGCCTTCACACCTTTATATTTCTCTGCCAGCATCTGCAAATTTCTGTCAATAATGTTATAATGCTCTCGAATACGCTCAATACCTTCCGATATGTCCTTTTTCTTTAAGCTGTCATATACATTTCTGTGAAGACATACCAGACGTTCTTTATCTTCGTCTGTTACATATTTTGACATTTCACTGATAAAGATTTCTTCCAGGGTCAGCGGAATCATCTCCGCGAATACCGGGAACTTGTCTCTCCACGATCTCCATGATCCTGTCTTTTTTCCCCTCTGACGACCAGAGTCATCAGGGACAGCCGTTTCTCGTGCTGTATCACTTCCAGTTCCCTTAACAGCTCCTCTTCCAGCACAGGATTCTGGATCACACATTGGATCTTGTGGATGTGAAGCTTCATATCCTCCACTTCCCTTGACAGAAGAACACCGCCCTTGTGCAGAAGCCCCACATGGTCACAGATGTCCTCCAGCTCCCTTAAGTTATGGGAGGCAATCACAGGGGTAAACTCCCGCTCTGTGACTTCATAGGCCAGAATACTTTTGGCTGCCTGCCGCATCACCGGGTCAAGACCGTCAAAGGTCTCATCACAAAAGAGATACTTTGTGCCCGCACAGACGCCCAGGAGCATGGATACCTGACGCTTCATTCCTTTTGAAAGGGTATGTATCTTTCTTCCGGTATCCAAATCCAGCTTTTTCGCCAGCTCGTCAAACCGCTTCCTGTCAAATTTTGGATAATAGACTGCGTACCAGTCCGCCATGGACCGTCCTGTGGCATTGGGAATGAAATATGCGCTGTCAGGCAGAAAGAAAATCTCCCGCTTTATCTCCTCCTGCTCGTAGACAGGCTTTTCGTCTATCATGATACTCCCCTGATCCGGTTTCAAAACACCGGATAAAAGACGCAGAAAGGTACTCTTTCCTGCACCGTTTGTTCCCGCCAGGCCAAATATGCTGTTATCCGGAATCTCAATGTCAATGTTGTCCACAGCCTTTATCTCCCCAAAGGCTTTAGACAAATGTTCTGCTCTAATCATGGCTAACCTCCTCGTACAGCGCCGCAGTCCGGCCCACACACTCCTCTTTTGTTACACCGAGTTCAATCCCTTCTCTGATAACGATCCTCAGCTTCTGGAAGAAGTTTTCCTTCTTCTGTTCCACAAGATTCCTGCCGCCGGACACAAAATTCCCTCTTCCCTTAACGGGGTAAATGTATCCCTGCTGCTCCAGAATGGTGTATGCTTTCTGAATCGTATTGGGGTTGATGGACAGCTCCGTTGCCAGAGAACGGACAGACGGCATCTGAGAATCCGGTTCCAGCACGCCTCTTACGATCAGCATCTGAAAACGCTCTACAATTTGTTCGTAAATGGGTTTTCGGTTCTGGTAATCAATCACAATCATAGAGTTTCCTCTTTTCTTCTTGTTCCTGTTTGTGTGTATCCAGTGTACTATGTGTCTTAGTACACTTACAGTATAAAAAAAGTTCATGGCCTGCTTTGTCAAGAGTATCCGGAAATTTTTTTATCTTTTCGCATATGCTTCCAGCATTTTATGATACTCAGGACTGCTTCGCTTCAGAAAAATGGATATTGCCCTCCCTGTCCAAAAAATCATGCTCTGAGGTTCCACTGCCCGCACTTCCCCGCTGTCGGTATTGGTGACCGTGTATTCCAACTCCAGCCTGACGCGTTATACTTTGTGAGGGCAACGGCAACAGCCACAGTCTCCCCGAAATGGGTCATGGTCCTGTACTCACAGGACACGGAGAGCACAGGGCTTATGATCCCCTCTGCCTCCATCCTGTCATATCCCATCCCCAGCTTCTCAAGAAAGTCTGTCCTGGCCTCTTCAAACCAGCGGATATAGTTGGAGTGATGGATAATGCCCATCTGGTCCGTCTCATAATACTGGGTCTTATGTCTGTAAACTTCCATTTTATCCACTCTCTTCTACAGATTCTCAGTCTCTATATTCTGCTTGTTGCGGTAAGCGCCATACAGATACAGGCCGTGGATCACTACCCACAAGATAAAGGAGAGACTGAACGAGCTTCTCAGCATGACAATATTGATGATATTGGATGCCAGGATGCATACCAGAAGAATGATCCCCATGACAAACGGCAGCTTCTCTTTTCCTTTGATGCCGTTAAACATCATGGCGATCAGACCTGCAGCCAGCATAGCGGCTCCCAGCACCACTGTCACCAAAACAGAAATGGTCATTTCCGACATGGTCACTGTAATATTATTATTCTTCTGTATCTCATCCAGCACTGCCTGGCCCTGTGAGAACAGGACATACATGGACAACAGACCGTTTGACAAGTTCAAAGCACCCATGATCAGCTCCACAAGCCCCACCCACTTCAGGGTTCCGTTTTTCCTGCTCATGTTTTTGTTGTTCATATTCATATATTTGTTCATTTTGCTTCCTCCTACTGTCAGCTCTATATTACATTCTGCGCTTTTCCCGTTTCCCAGGCTTTTACGTTTTCAAAGACCGTATGCGCGCGCTTCACCATCGCCTCTTTTGTGGCAAACGCCACATGAGGAGTGGCGATCAGATTCTTAGCCTGCAAAAGCGGATGGTCGGACGCAACAGGAGGCTCTGTCTCGAACACATCCACAGCGGCACCCGCGATCTTTCCTGACTGAAGTGCCTCTGCAAGGGCATTACTGTCCACCACCGGGCCTCTAGCTGTATTGATGAGCACTGCGCTCTCCTTCATAAGAGCCAATTCCTTCTCTCCGATGAGCCCGCGTGTCTCCTCTGTCAGCGGCACATGAAGAGAGATGATATCACAGGCTGCCAGCAGCTCCTCCAGCGGCATATAGGCCACCTGCGGCATATCTTTTTTGGTTCTGCTCCAAGCTAAGACTTCACAGCCAAAAGCCTGGGCGATCCTTGCTGTGCGCATACCGATGGCTCCGGTGCCTATCACTCCGAATTTTTTCCCTTCCAGCTCCATACCCACAAGGCCGTCCTTGGTTCCCTCATGTCTCACCACCTCATTACAGGGGATCAGATTCCTGTACAGGGCGATCAGCATGCCGAACACCAGATCCGCAACCGCAGCCGTGGAATATCCGGCGCAGTTGCACACCACAGTACCCTTTTTCCTGCACGCCTGCAGATCAATATGGTCCACGCCGGTAAATGCCACAGAGAGAAGCTTTAGCTTTTCACATCCGCGGACACCTCCCCATTCATGGGAAGATTAGATACAACAATGATATCCGCATCTTTTCCCCTCTCAATGAGGGATGCCGTGTCCGTGACTTTTGTGTCATAATATATAATTTCCACCTGGGCAGATACATATTCCCGGGCTATTGCCAGAAGTTTTTCCTTTTCCACCCCAAGCGGCTCTATGATAACCAGTTTCATGCTGTTTTTATATCCTCTTTTCTTAAAGCTGTGTTGTCACGAAAATATCGTAGATGGCTTTGACTGCCCCTTCAAAATCTTCGTTCTTCACGCCGATGATGACATTCAGCTCACTGGAGCCCTGGTCGATCATCTTGACATTGATGTTGGCATGGGCAAGTGCTGCGAAGATCCTGGCTGCGGTTCCTCTGTTGGAACGCATGCCGCGGCCAACCACTGCGATCAGTGCCAAATCTGATTCCAGCTCCATATAATCAGGGTTTACCATGCGGTGAATCCCTGCGATCACCTGCTGTTCCTTCTCCGCAAACTCATCCTGATGGATAAATACCGTCATGGTGTCAATGCCTGAGGGCACGTGTTCAAAAGAGATACCCTGCTCCTCCAGAACCTGCAGCACCTTTCTGCCGAAGCCGATCTCTGAATTCATCAGGGATTTTTCAATAAAGAGGGAACAGAACCCTTTTTTGCCCGCAATACCGGTGATGGTATAGGCTGGTTTCTTGCAGGTATCCTCCACGATCATGGTTCCCGCGTCATCCGGCGCGTTGGTGTTCCTGATATTGATGGGGATCCCCGCTTTTCTTACTGGGAAGATTGCTTCCTCGTGGAGCACTGTGGCCCCCCATATAGGACAGCTCACGCAGCTCACGATAAGTAATGGTGTCAATAACTTTCGGTTCCTTGATGATCCTGGGGTCTGTCACCAGAAAGCCTGATACATCTGTCCAGTTCTCGTATAAGTCCACATCCAGCGCGCCGGAGACAATGGATCCTGTGATATCGGAACCGCCTCTTGAGAAGGTCTTAACCGTACCGT
>ENA-OQCW01001187-OQCW01001187.1-human-gut-metagenome-genome-assembly--contig:-NODE-1187-length-11203-cov-3.195739_pt1 | contig 11203 bp, 10 predicted proteins | sample MGYA00242767_ERZ504593 | MGnify/ENA primary metagenome ERZ504593 (study PRJEB26092, sample SAMD00036307) | human gut metagenome | host: Homo sapiens | study: EMG produced TPA metagenomics assembly of... | reverse complement strand
TGGTTACTAATATGGCCAAGGACCAGTATCTAAAAGTAGCTATGGACGTAGTAGGAAGCGGGAAACTGAGTGATGAAGATTTCTACACAGTGCCTGGTGAAGGCGTGGTGACTCCCAGATATGATGAATTTTATGCTGACAAAGAGGCATTGACGCCTATACTGCTGGAGCTGTTTTATAGGGAGATAGAATAGGACGGCAGGACAGAGAACCGCCATACCCGCGGTGCAGTAAAATACTGCAATATCCAGCATGGTATTATGCTGTTTATTGAATATAACTACTCTTAGGAGAGAAAGGAGAGGTGAAGGATATGAAAAAGAAATGCATAGCAGCTTTAGTGCTGGCAGCAGCTCTGGCATCTCAGCCTGCATGGGCTTTTGCAGCAGGCAGTGCTTCCAGCAGCGGCAGTGATGGTAGCGGTTCCATTAGCTCATCCAGCAGCAGTAGCAACAAAGGCACTACAAGCTCTAAGTCCAACACCACAGTATCTGTATCATCTACTGGTGTCAAGACTACAGGCGCCACAACCAGTGCAAGCCCAACGGGCAGTACGATTGGCGTTGCAGTAGACACAGTAACGACTACAGGACAGCAGGTAACAACCAATTCCAAAGGAGAGGCTGTTATCGGCGACACCGCTGTTGCATTTGCAGACAGCATTGCAGCAACAACAGGACTTCCTTCTAATGTGGTATCAGCTATCAACGATATCAATGCAGGGAAGCCTCTGAATGAAGCTGTACAGGGGGTTGACCTGACAGGTTATAATGCCTTGACAGGAACACACGCAATCATCACAAAAGATGCGGCTACCGGCGCGGTTAAGACTGGTGCGGTAGAGGTATCCCTGTATGTGCCTAACCTGGTTTCAAACGTAAACAACGTACAGGTATTGTTCTATGACAATGCTACTGGCCAGTGGCAGCTGATTCCGGCTGTTAAGGTGGATCCGGTAACAAAAACAGTAGCTGTCAATGTTCCTGGGTCTGGTACATTATCCGTAGTGTATAAGAACTAGCGGCATTGAGTAAATGCTGGCCGGGGGCAGTAAATGGCTGAGGCCGGGCCCCCCGGTTTTACAGAAGTGCTGTGGAGAAAAGAGTGGTGGGAGAGAGATGTATCGAAAAGCAGATAAAGGCTGGCTGAAGCATTGTGACTTTACCTTAATAGATTCAATATGCCTTCAGGCCGCATATATTGCTGCATACTTTATACGACAGGGGAGCCGTTGGCCTTATGCCAGCCAGTTGTACCGAAATATGGCATTTGTATTTCTGTTCATACAAATTTTTGTGACCTTTTTTGGCGAGAGCTTTAAAAATGTGTTAAAAAGGGGGAAATTTAAGGAGCTTACAGAAACTATAAAACACGTATGCCAGGTTATTCTAATTGCGGCTTTTTATCTGTTTGCGACCCAAAAAGGGGAGGAGTATTCCAGGATAACCTTAGTGACAACAGGCATTTTATATGTTGTTATTAGTTACATAGCCAGAATTTATTGGAAGAAATATTTATTGACAAGAGGTTTGGAAGGAAAAGGCAAGCGTTCTTTACTTATTCTTACATCCAAGGGAATGGTGGAAGAGGTGGTACAGAATATACTAAATAAAAATTACGAACGTTTCCACATCATAGGTGTATCTCTGATGGATGCGGATTGGGCTGGCAAAACTATAAATGGAGTAACCATAGTGACAGACCAAAATGGGATTGCAGAGTATGTGTGCCGCGAATGGGTGGATGAAGTGTTTATAAATCTGCCAAAGGATATGCCTTTGCCACAGGAGCTTATGGATGATTTCATTGATATGGGAGTCACAGTACATTTGAAGTTGATAGAGATGGGAAGGCTAAAGGGACAGATACAGCATGTGGAACGTTTGGGAAGTTATACGGTTCTTACCAGCTGCATTAATATGGCGTCATGGAGACAGGCATTTATTAAGCGGGCCATGGATATTGTAGGTGGGATATTAGGTTGCATATTGACAGGAATAATGTTCTTGTTTGTGGCGCCCTGTATCTGTGTTCAGTCACCGGGACCGAATTTTTTTTTCACAGGTGCGCATTGGAAAGAATGGTAAGAGATTCAAATTATATAAGTTCCGCAGTATGTACATGGATGCGGAAGAACGGAAAAAGGAATTAATGAATCAGAACCGTGTAAAAGACGGGATGATGTTTAAAATAGAGAATGACCCCAGGATTATAGGCGGAAAAAGAGGAATTGGAAATTTTATCAGGAATTATTCAATTGATGAATTTCCACAGTTCTGGAATGTGTTAAAGGGAGACATGAGCCTGGTTGGCACCAGGCCGCCTACTGTGGATGAGTGGGAGAAATATGATTTGCACCATAGGGTCAGATTGAGTGTAAAGCCTGGAATTACAGGTATGTGGCAGGTTAGTGGAAGAAGTGAGATTACGGATTTTGAAGAGGTCGTGAAGCTGGATAAAAAGTATATAACTGAGTGGAGGATGGGGTTGGATGTTAAGATTCTGTTTCAGACTGTGCGGGTTGTGCTGGGGAGAGACGGGGCGATGTAGGGATAGTGATGGAAACAAACGTAATAAGCTACTTTTGTGGTGAGAATGGAGAGCTATATTAATTGAAAAATATCTGGCTGAGGATGCATCTGGAATAAGAACTTTAGATCTGGTGGCCACATTGGATGCAGAAGTCGCATATTCAGATATAAATTTTGTGGTTATTGCTACACCAACGAATGGCTGGGCTAAATTTTTAGTGGCTTTGGAAAACGGTATGATGACCGGAAAGTACATGAATATGGGTTGAAAAAGATGGTTTTGTGTAAAAGCGGTTTAATAGAGATTTCTTCATTATAAAGCGAAAGTTATGTCACAAAGATGCATGTAGAAATATTGTCCACACCACTGAAAGACTGATAAATTAAGAATTTTTAAGAATTGTTCGTTACAGGATGACAAGTTTGCTCAAATGATGTTAGTCGCATAGAAATCGCCATTTTTCGATTATTATGTACAAAGAGTGTCTATCCAAATGGAATTATTGAGGTTAATAGAAGCAAATAAAGTATTAAAATAGACTGAATAAATTACTTGGCAGAAAGGACACTGTGGAAATCATAAAGATGTTATGTATACTGGAATGATTATCCGCAGTGAATTCGATCATAGAGAAAAAGAAACAAAGGGGAACCACGAGATGAGTTATGTGGATTTGAAAAGCAAAACTATTTTGGTTACAGGTGCTGCAGGTTTTATAGGATCTAACCTGGTAAAGCGTCTTTATGAAGATGTGGAGGATGTGACAGTCATCGGCATCGATAACATGAATGACTATTACGATGTGCGATTGAAGGAAGCAAGACTTTCTGATCTGTCAGCGCATCTTTCCTTTATTCTTGTTAAAGGCAGTATTGCGGATAAAAAGCTGGTTAACAAGATATTCGAACAGTACAGACCACAGGTTGTTGTAAATCTTGCTGCCCAGGCAGGTGTTCGCTACTCCATTATTAATCCGGACGCTTATATCGAGTCCAACTTAATTGGTTTCTATAACATCCTGGAAGCCTGCAGGCATTCTTATGATAAAGGTCATACTCCTGTAGAACATCTGGTCTATGCGTCCAGTTCATCTGTCTATGGTTCTAATAAGAAAGTTCCCTACTCCACGGATGATAAGGTGGACAACCCGGTTTCCCTTTATGCTGCTACGAAGAAATCAAACGAACTGATGGCTCACGCTTATGCGAAGCTGTATAACATTCCATCAACTGGACTTCGGTTCTTTACAGTGTACGGCCCGGCTGGTCGGCCAGATATGGCATATTTTGGCTTCACGGATAAACTGAGGGCAGGAAAAACGATCCAGATATTCAACTATGGTAACTGCAAGAGAGATTTACATATATCGACGATATTGTGACCGGTGTGGAAATGGTGATGGCCAAAGCACCTGACAGAGCCACAGGTGAAGATGAATTACCGGTGCCGCCGTATGCCCTTTATAACATTGGCAATAACCATCCAGAAAACTTGCTGGATTTCGTACAAATACTAAGCGAGGAATTGGTAAGGGCAGGTGTGCTGCCAGAGGATTATGACTTCGATGCTCACAAAGAACTGGTACCGATGCAGCCTGGTGATGTCCCAGTAACTTATGCTGATACATTAGCATTGGAACGTGATTTTGGCTTTAAGCCGAGTACGGCTCTGAGAACCGGATTAGGACGATTCGCTGAATGGTACAAGGGGTTCTATATGTAAGACCTGTAAATGAGCTAGTAGAGATACAAGAACTGGGAGGAGAAAACGATTATGAGAAAGTTTAAAGATTCGAAGATTGCGGTTGCCGGAACCGGTTATGTGGGTCTTTCAATTGCCACACTGCTGTCACAATATCATCAAGTGATGGCCGTGGACATCATCCCCGAGAAGGTCGAACTGATTAATAATAGGAAGTCTCCAATTCAGGATGACTACATTGAAAAATATCTTGTTGAGAAAGATCTTAATCTGACAGCTACCTTGGACGCGAAAGAGGCTTATACAGATGCAGATTTTGTGGTTATTGCCGCACCTACGAACTATGACAGCAAGAAAAATTTCTTTGATACTTCTGCAGTTGAGAATGTGATTGGACTGGTTATGGAGTATGCTCCAGACGCAATCATGGTTATCAAATCTACCATTCCGGTTGGATATACAAAGAGCATTCGTGAGAAAACTGGTAGTAAGAGTATTCTTTTCAGCCCTGAATTTTTGAGAGAGTCAAAGGCTTTGTATGACAATTTATATCCCAGCCGCATCATAGTGGGTACCGATTTAGAAGATGGTCGTTTAGTTGAGGCGGCACATATTTTTGCTGAGCTTCTGCAAGAAGGTGCCATCAAGGAAAATATCGATACATTGTTTATGGGCTTTACAGAAGCCGAGGCTGTGAAACTGTTTGCTAATACCTATCTCGCACTTCGAGTAGCGTACTTCAACGAGTTGGATACCTACGCGGAAATGAAGGGACTTAATACTCAGCAGATCATCAAAGGCGTATGTCTGGATCCGCGTGTTGGAGATTTTTACAACAATCCTAGCTTTGGTTATGGCGGTTACTGTCTCCCCAAGGATACAAAGCAGTTGCTGGCAAATTATCAGGATGTTCCAGAGAACCTGATTGAAGCAATCGTGGAGAGCAACAGAACAAGAAAGGACTTCATCGCAGACCGTTTACTGGAGATTGCTGGTGCATATGGAGCAAATGATAGCTGGGATGAGAGCCGTGAGAAAGAAGTTATCGTTGGAGTGTATCGGCTGACTATGAAGAGTAACAGTGATAACTTCCGTCAGAGCAGCATCCAGGGCGTTATAAAGCGGATCAAAGCAAAAGGAGCTACGGTAATTATTTACGAACCGACTTTGAAAGATGGGGATACTTTCTTCGGAAGTAAGATCGTAAATAATTTGGATAAGTTCAAGAGACAGAGCCAGGCAATCATTGCTAACCGGTATGACAAGTGCTTGGATGATGTGAAAGAGAAAGTATATACGAGAGATATTTTTAGACGCGATTAATGGAGACGATATGGATAGGAGAACTAAACATAAGCATGATAAACCAAGGCTTTGCCTTGTGTCTTCATCAGGCGGACATTGGGAACAGCTGCAGAAATTGCAGCCATTAATTGATAAGTACGATGGATTTATGATTACTGAAAAAACGCAGTTCCAGGAAAATGCGAAGTACCTTATGATGCAAACAGACCTGAAGGATAAATTTATGCCATTTAAGATGGCTATAAACAGCATTAGATCTCTTGTAATATGGATCAAAGAACGTCCGGATTTTGTGATTACCACAGGAACTATGGTCGCTTATCCGTTTTATCTACTAGCTGTGTTGTTCCGCAAAAAATTTATTTATATAGAGACGTTTGGCAGGGCAAATATGCCCACTGTTGCAGGAAAGAAAATGGAGAAACACTCTGACTTATTTATTGTGCAATGGGAATCTCAAAAGAAGTATTACAAGAAAGCTATTTATGGAGGATGCCTGTATTAAAGATTATACGGGAACCTATGGTTGTGGAGGATACATGAACGAATGATATTTGTAACTGTTGGATCAAGAAAATATCCCTTTGATCGATTATTTAAAAAATTAGATGAGTTGTACGAGGATGGGACTATAGGTGAACAAATGTTTGCTCAGACAGGGACATCTATATATCAACCGAAACATTATAAATTCAAGAATTTTATTTCGCCTGATGATTTCATGGAGAAAATTAATGAGGCGGATATTGTTGTATCGCATGGTGCATCTGGTTCCATTATGAAAGCTCTTAATGCAGGCAAAAAGGTAATTGCAGTAACACGGCTTGAAAAGTATGGAGAACATATTAATGACCATCAGATACAAAATAACGAAGCGTTCAGCAGCAATGGATATGTACTGATGGCCGATTTAGAGCTTAGTGATCTCGGAGAATGTTTTAAGAGAATACATGACGGAACCGATGGAATGCGGCCGTGGGAAAATAAAGATCCTCTGGCTATAGTGAATTTGATAGATAAATTTATTCAGGAGAATTGGTAGCATAAGGAAAGCTGGTAATGATGAAGAAAAAGCCTATTCGAATACTGCATGTCGTGCAGCGGATGGAAGCCGCCGGACTGCAGTCATTTATCATGAATATATACAGAACGATCGGCAGGTCACAGATGCAGTTCGACTTCCTAACGCATTACAAAGAGCGCCAGTTCTATGACGATGAAATCGAGCGGCTGGGAGGAAGGATTTACCGTCTCTCTGTGAGGGAGGATAAGAATCCTGTCAAGTACTTAAAGGAACTCAAGAAATTCTTCCGTGAGCATCAAGAATACGAGATCGTACATGGCCATATGGATAGCCTTGGCCTCTTCTATCTGGAAGCCGCAAAGTTGTCCGGGATAGATAATAGGATTGCTCATGCACATACCGTGATCATCGGCGGGGATTTAAAAAAACGGTTACGGAATCTCCTCAACAAGGGATACAAGGTCAACGCTACATGCCTTCTGGCATGCTCCGAGGATGCCGGTAGGTACATGTTCGGAGATTCTGATTTCAAGGTGATACATAACCCGATAGACGTTCAGCGTTTCGCTTATAACGAGACAGTGAGAAATATAGTCCGCGCTGAGTTGGGAGTGCAGGATAAGATTGTCATCGGTCATGTGGGCAGGTTCTCATACTCCAAAAACCACGAATTCCTCCTACAGATATTTCAGCAGATAACTAAGATTGAAGACAGGGCTGTTCTGGTTCTCGTAGGACAGGGGGAACTGGAGACAGAAATTCACCATCAGGCCAAGGAATTAGGTATAGAAGACAGGTTTTTTTATCTAGGTGTAAGAGCTGATGTGGAGAGACTTTACCAGGCATTTGACAGCTTTGTGTTCCCTTCTAGATTTGAAGGATTGGGAATCGTAGCAATCGAGGCACAAGCGGCCGGACTTCCGACCGTATGCTCAGACAGCGTTCCACAGTTTGCGAACGCTACGGACTTGTTTACAACAATGCCTTTGTCAGCGTCCAGCAAGGAATGGGCGGAGACGGTCATGGACAGGATAAATATAGGCAGCAGAAAGGGAAGGTCACAGGAACTTATGGATGCAGGATATGACGTTAACAAGGTTTCCGTAGAATTGATTGAATTGTATGGAAATATGATTGGTGGGGGGGGGGGTAAATGTTTTTCTTCTCCTCATACCGTTCATTGGGAGCCCGGCTAGCGGGTGCTTATCTACTGAACAAAACAGTTTAAGTGACAGAGCAGCAGCTTAATCGGGCGGCATGACGGAAGGATGTGAGGTGAAGGAAATGGGATTTACTGAGATTGAAAAAGCAGGGAAGCAGATCTTTGAGCAGTTTCCAGTCATAAAGAGAACCGCTAAGCGTGTCTACCAGCTGGCGAATGTGGCTACATCAGGAGAGGCGTTCAAAGTGGAAGGCGCTGTGACAAGAGTATCACCGGATGATGGTTATGAGTACTTCTACGGCTATTATGACAAATCTCCTTGGGATGCCACAGACCGTTATATGATCGCCCTTAAGATGAAGCAGACTTATAAGTCTGTGGCACCGAAGGAAGTGGGGGCAGTCTGTTTAATAGACACCAAGAAGGACAATAAGATCTACAAGATCGGTGTGACACATTCCTGGAATGTACAGCAGGGATGTATGGCGCAGTGGATGGGACCTGATTTCAAAAGCCGGGTTATCTACAACGATTTTCGCGATGGGAAGTACTGTAGCGTTATCTATAGCCTCAAGGAGAAGCAGGAAGTTAAGGTGTTTCCGCTGCCTGTATACGATGTGAGTCGTGACGGAACATACGCTTTAAGTCTTGATTTCAACCGTCTTCACCGTATGCGTCCCGGCTACGGTTATAGCAACCTTCCTGATGCCTCAAAAGGAGTCCTTTGCCCGGAAGAAACTTGCATTTGGAAGATGAATATTGAAAACGGGGAAGTAGAAGACCTGTTCAAGTACACAGACTTCGCTGCCTTCGGGCACGATGCATCCATGGATGGGGCCGAGCACAAAGTCAATCATCTTATGATCAGTCCGAACGGGAAGCGTTTCATGGTTCTCCACCGCTGGTTCCAGAAGGGAAGGAAGCACACGAGGCTTGTTACGGTAAATCTCGACAAAACTGAGATGTACAACCTTAGTGATGATGTCTTCGTGTCGCACTGCTACTGGAAGAATGACAAAGAGATACTGTCCTTCCTTCGGAAGAAGGAGACTGGTGACCACTATTACTTGATGAGAGATAAGACGCAGGAGTATAAGCTCTATTGGCCTGAACTCAACACCGATGGCCACTGCAGTTATTCTCCTGATAGGAGGTACATTATTACGGATACATATCCAAACAGAAAGCGTATCGCGTCAGTTTATCTTTGTACAGAAGAGGAGAATACGTCAAGAAAGATAGCGAGAGTATTCTCGCCCTTCCGTTACGATAATGACTGCCGCTGCGATCTGCATCCGCGTTGGAGCCGTTCCGGGGACAAGATTTGCATAGATTCAGTTCATGAAGGGAAGAGAGGGGTGTATGTGATTCCTGTGCCGGTATATTCAAAACCGGCTCCTTTAAAACTATCTCAGGATGAGAAAATTCCAAGGATCCTCCACAGTGTGTGGATGGGCGGCGGACCGAAGAGCGATGTTGTAAAAAAGAGCATGCAGAGTTGGAAAACTTACTGTTCTGACTACCAGGTAGATGGAGTGGTCTGAGGACAACGTAGATTTGGAAAATACCTGCGAATATGTGAAGCAGGCGTATGAAAAAAAGAAATGGGCATTCGTATCTGATTATGTTCGACTTAAAGCTCTCTACGAATACGGAGGCATTTACATGGACACAGATATGGAAGTGCTCAGGAATATCGATGAATTTCTTACATACGATGGATTTGTATGCGCTGAGAGCCATCATACGGTCTGCACGGCGATCATAGCTGCAAAGCCGCATGCCGAGTGGGTGAAGGAACTTCTTGATGAATATCAGCATATATCCTTTGTGAAGGAAGACAACTCTCTGGATACTTTGCCGAATACTAAGCGGTTGCAGAGATACCTTGAGAAAAAGTATTCCTATCATTGGGCGGATACAGTTCAGGAGCTTGAAGAAGGTTTCATGATCTTCCCTCAGAAATATTTTTCTCCACTTAATTGTTTTACAGGCGTTTTGAATTTAACAGATAACACTTATACATTCCACCATTATGACAATACTTGGAAGAGCAGCAAGGATAAGCTGAAGAAGAAAGTTATGCAGGTGGTAACCAAAGTGATTGGAGAAGACACCAGGTATAAACTGGTGGAATTAAAATCCGGTTCTGGAAAGGAATGATGGAGGATGCCTATGAAGAAATTGCTTATCGTCCTCTGGTTTGGAAAATTTCCAAACTACTTTGAACTTTATCTTGATTCCTGCTCCCATAACAGAAGCTGGAATTGGATGATTTTTACTGATCAGGATGTAGACGAATATAGCGTTCCGGAAAACGTAGAAATCGTCAGGACGAGGTTTTCAGAAATCAAGGCGAGGATATGTAAGTGCCTGAAAGTTAACTTGTCAAATAAAGCAGGACCCTATAAGCTGTGCGACTTCAGGCCCTTTTATGGTTATATTTTCAGTCACGAGATAAATGGCGTTGGGGGTGAGGGGTATGAATATTGGGGACATTGTGACATCGATGTGATCTGGGGAAACCTCAGCAAGTTCTATCCTGACGAGATTATCAGGCAGTATGACAGGTTTCTGATCTGGGGACATCTCACTATGTACAGGAACACGCCTGACAATAATGAGATGTTCAGGAGACTAGATTTTAAAAATGTCAACTACAAAATCATTGTAAACAGTAAGTATAACTGGGCGATCGATGAATACAGCAAATATTCCCTGCTCAGGATCCAAGAGAAGCTGGACTGCTACCAGATATACAGGGACAGAGATGCGATCGCCGACATTGCTCCTTATGACGGCTATCAGATTTGTGACGGCGCGGGATACATTGCTCCGTCAGTCATGAGCCCATTGGATTATGTGAGGGTCGAGCCGGGAGCAATATATATAAAACGGAGCGAAGACGAAGCTGAAGAAGAAAAAGCATATGCCCATTTCCAGAAGCGGGATTTTGACATTCTTCCGCTGAATGATGACGGTCAGTATTATGTGTTATCCAACACGATCTGTACCGACAAGGACTACAAAGGAAGAGTAACCATAAAGAAAAGCAATCGCAAGTGGGAGATAAAGCGGGCGCAATGCGGGAAGATACTTGAGATCATATTTTCAAGGTACCGGAAGAACAGACGATAAAGATATTAAAGACAGAACAGATAGGAAAAGATATACATGGCCGATGCACACAAAGCGGAATATAAGATCACGGTCCTAATGACCGTATATAACGAGCCGGTCGAATTCGTGGAGAAAGCGATCAGTTCCATCCTGACGCAGAAATTTAAGGATTTTGAATACATCATAATTCTGGACAAACACGACAACTATGAGATGCGTTCATATCTGGAAGGAACGGCAAAGGAGGATGGCAGGATCCGGTTCTATGTAAATGAGCAGAACATGGGACTGGCCAGAAGCCTGGACAAAGGAATAGATCTGGCGAAAGGTATGTATATAGCACGTATGGATGCGGACGA
>ENA-OQCW01001186-OQCW01001186.1-human-gut-metagenome-genome-assembly--contig:-NODE-1186-length-11212-cov-5.285611_pt1 | contig 11212 bp, 10 predicted proteins | sample MGYA00242767_ERZ504593 | MGnify/ENA primary metagenome ERZ504593 (study PRJEB26092, sample SAMD00036307) | human gut metagenome | host: Homo sapiens | study: EMG produced TPA metagenomics assembly of... | reverse complement strand
GAATAGTAGACTTCTGCGAAATTCTCCACAAAGTTTTCTATCTTGTGGGTGTCAATGATTTTTTCCTCAATCACTTTGGTTTCATGAACAGTGTGGATGTCTATCGCCGTGAAATTCTTATAGACGGCAAACAGGAAACTCACCGCCAGAAGCACCCACAGGGCAATCACGGTTTTTTTGTGGGTATTGACTTTGTAAACTTTCAGCTTCTTTTCTTTCTGCTTTTTCTGGTTTTCCTCTTTTCTAATCTGAATCATATCGGTTCATCCTTTCTATTGTTTGATTCGTCCGGCTCCGGCAAGGTGCTGTTGCCAGTAGGAGCCTGTCAGGTCTGCATAACCAATGGGATTTCCGGCATGGTACATCCGGTTATTTCCCACATATAGCCCCACATGGGTGATATAGGTTCCGGCGTTATAGGTGGAGTGGAAAAAGACCAAATCCCCTGCTTTTGCTTCGGACAGAGGGATGTGCTGTGTTACATTGTACTGTTCCTGTGCTGTCCGTGGCAGGGCGATTCCTGCCTTGCCATAGCACCACTGCACCAGTCCCGAACAGTCAAAGGAAGTGGAGGGGGAATCGCCCCCGTACACATACGTCCAGCCCTCATACTTTAAGGCTTCCTCCATGATAGCCTGCACCGTTTCATCATCAAACTGTGCCACGGTCAGGTATTCCGATACCAAGAAGACATAGAACATATTTCCGTAGGAATACCGCCAGCCCCCGTTTTTCTCTACGGCAACAGGGTTGGTGTAGGTGACTTTCTTTCCGCCGGATTTTTCCCTTGCGAAGCTCTCTGCCAGTTCAAAGGTGTACTTTTTCCCGTGTCCTGCCACATAGTCCAGGAAGCCGCCGCCGTAGTTGTAGGATTGAATCACACTGTTTAGGTCACAGCCCTTTGTTTCTGCGGCTGTAAGCAGTTCCGAGAAATATTTGCAGCCCTGTTTGATGGATTCCTCTGTGTTAAGGGAGTTCGGGGGAAGCCCCAGAGATTCCGAGGACTGCATAACGTCTTCCAGCGTGCCGCCGGATTCCACCTGAATGATGGCGAGCAGCACATTTAAGTATTCCTCTATGCCATATTCCCTTGCATACTTTTCCAGCATAGGTTTATGGGCGAGGACTTCCTGTGATACGCTCACGCCCCCATAGATAAGGTTTCCGCCGCTTCCGCCGTCTTCCTCATCCGAGAAGACAATCACCACCAAGAGGAGCATGGAGAACATCATCACGAACACGCCGGAACAGGCAAAGAAAAGGTGTCTTAACTTCATGGTTTCTCCCCTTTCTTTTGTTTGGCAGCCGCTTTTCCCGTTTTTGTCCACTCCTTTCTGGCGGTGGTACGCCGGATGGTAAAGTTCGATTCCTTAACCACAGGGGCAGCCCGTTTTCTTTCCGGTATCACAGGAGCCGTATCATTCTGGACAGGTCTTGCCGGACGGGGAGCAGCAGGTGTAATAGCAGGAGCTATCTTTTGTCTTTCATCTGGTTTGTCTGGGGAAGCCGGAGGGACTATCTGGCGTTCTGTCCTTACAGGCGGTATCTGTTCGTGGTGGATGGAAGCCGCTTTTACCACCGGAACCGAAGTCCGTTCCGCTACAGTTCCCCCATAAGAAACCTGCCCCCGTTCCCTAATAGCTGGGGAAGCTGGCTGCTTTGTCTTTGCAGTGGCAGGGCGTTCATGGACGGGAGCCACCCCTTTGGATGCTTCGGAAGCTGTCTTTTGCGTCTGTTTTGCCTGTTCCAGTTCCGCCCTGCGTTCTGCAATGGTCTGTCTGCGGCTTTCTGCCTGTGCGTTTCGCTGTTCAGCTCTGGCAGTTCGGGTCTGGGTCACACTGGAAGTAAAATCCCGTACTCCCTCTGACACCTGTTTTTTCCCGTGGTAAAGGGCGTACTTTGCATTGACGGGCAAATCCTTTGCCTGCTCCCGAAGCTGTCCAGTAGTATCGGCTATTTTATCTTTGGTATCTGCCACCGCACCCACAGCAGAACCAGCCCGTTTCCGTGCGGATTTCTTTTCCGGTGCTGCCTGTCCATTTGGTCGGGTGTGGTCTGTCTGTGTACGTTTGGAAGAGCCGGAGTTGGAAGCATTTCTCTGGTCTGAGCCAGCCTGCTTTCCTGCATGGTATGCAGCCGTTCCAGCCCCAAGAGCCGCCACAGAACGCCCTAACTTATGCTGTAAACGGTGCATATGGGCGTGCATGAGCATACGGGGTCTTCGCATGATACGGCTTCCCATGCTTTGGGAATCGCCACTCTGTAAGGAGAACATCCCCATCAAATCCCCCAGCTTGAAATAAATTCCGGCAAAGGTCACTATCTGCAAGAACGCTGTCAGGAAGAACGGATATTCCCCAGACAGGTTGTAGAGCATGGTGGAAATACTGAACGCTACCGTGATAATCAGGGTGATTCCGGCTCTGGTAAGGATGGTGTTGAACAGTTTCGTGATGGCACGTTTTGACATCCCCTCAAAAGAGGGAACCATGCTAAGGAGAAAGCTCACAGGCAGGAACATGGCGTAGATGATAAAAAGCACCTGTGAGAAAATCATTATCCCCGTGAGCAGGAATACAAAAACAGAGATACCGATATTGAACATGAACAGGAAGAAGACGGTTCCCAAGCGGTTGATGGTCTTTGTAATGGTAAGGTTGGTGTTTTCCCTGTCTTCGATTTCCTCCACTACGATTTCTTCCCTGTCCTGCCCGTTGTTTTCATCTGGACTGGTTGAGAGCAGGCTTTCCACACGGTCAGCCTCAATGCGTTCCACATCCGAGTTGCCGTATTGCAGCAGGAGCCACGGCTGCTTTACCTGAATGGAAAACAGGCTGTCCCGTATCAAATCCACGCTGTCTTTTCCCTGGTTTTCCGAGTTGGGCAGCACAATCTTTGTGCCAAGGGTCAGGCTGGCATTGCTGATGTCTGCGGAAAATTCATTGATTTTCCCGATATAATCAGGGGCGTAGGCGATAAAGGCAGCGGACAGCACGAACACCACCACGAAATTAACAACGGCATGGATGGCTTTTGTGGTTTCCCGTTTGATAAGCCCTGTGTAGGCAACGTAAATCCCCACCACCAGAATGAGAATCAGCAGGAACCCGATATAAAATCCCTCCGAGGACAAGCCGCCTGTGGTAACGCCTGCAAGGGTCTGCATATTTTTCCCAATGGAATCCGCCGTAGAGGAAATAAAGTCCAGTGAGTAGGCTTCCTGTATCAGATACCCCGTGGCGTTGGAAAGGTACAGGCTGATGGTCCAGATAAAATTTGTGATGGCATACAGCCCGTAGCATCACCTGTTTTCCGATACCTGCCAGCCAGTTCCACGGGATGCCAGTCCCATCCACTCGTCCACATAAAAATCCAAAGCTGGATGTGTCCAGAGGATAATTTGCTGTATTCGTTGGCAGCGTCCACCGTTATCATCCACCAGTCCGGCAGCGTGGGCGGCAGTACCGGAGACTGCCAGCAGCAGGAGGATGAGCAGGAGTGCCAGAAGCACCCTGCCAATCACTTTTCCTGCCATCTTCCAAGACAAGCCCTTTTTTGCGTGATGAGGACAGGGAGTTGTTGTTGGTTGGATGTTCTATGTATCACCATAATTCCACCTCTTTTCTAACAGGAGGTCTGGTGTCAAAGGCATGGAACAGGTCTTCAAAGATAGGATGGAACTGTATCACCCCCACACGCCCGTACAAATCACTGATAAGGCACTGTCCGTTTTCCAAGTCACGGAGCCGCTTCTGGTTGCTTTCATCTTCGGAATCCACCCCGAAAAAGGCGAGGGTCTTCTTGATTTCGTTGATGTCCGTGGAGCGGAACGCAAACTTCAAGCCCAGATTGTTTTTCAGCTTTTCATCCAGCAAATCGTCCGTGTTCTGGGTGACAAAGTAAACGCCTGCGTTCATGGCACGTCCGGCACGAACCAGCTTCATAGAGAGGGTCTTGCCCTGTGCCACCTGTAAGAAGCTCCATGCTTCATCCAAATCCACAATCTTAAACACGCTGCGGTCGGTGTGGATGAAGTCAAGGGCAAAGGTGCTGATTACAATGAGCATTGCCACGGAAAGCAGCTCCATTGTGGTGTATTCTTCAAACGAGGTTTCCTTATCCGGCAGCACCAAATCCGCCACCTGAATGATGTTGAGCTGCTTTTCAAGGCTGATGGACTGTGTGACATCCCCATCCGAAAAGAGCAGGTGTGCAAAGTCATAGTCCGTAAAGGATTCGATATGGTCGGCTATGCTGGTGCTGATGGTGGTTCCCTCCGCCCGTAGTTCCTCAATCACCTTGAAAAGTCCCCGTTCCTCACTGTTTGTCACTGCACGGATGGCTTTCCGAAGGACGGGGAACTTTTCCCCATCACGGCTGGAAATGCCCGTTAAAAAGGTCAGGATGTCGATTGCCAGTGATTCGGAATCCTTTGGGTTCTCCATAATCACATACGGGTCGAGCAGGCCCCTGTTCTGTTCCTCCGAGGTCAGGTTTACGATATTGATTTCATGGGCGATTTCCGGCAGGGTTTCTTTCCACTGTCCCCGTTCCGCTTTCGGGTCAACAATGAGTGCCTGTGCCCCAAATAAAACGGAATAATAAACAATCATGTTGTTGCTGAATGATTTTCCACCGCCGAGGGAGCCGACAAAAGCGGCAGCAAGGGCGTTGGTGACGGAGCCTTTCACTCCTTGACTGGCAAGGGCAGGCTTTAAGTACACGTTTCTTCCTGTATCAAGGCTGTACCCGATATAAATACCCTCCGGTTCCCCTAACATCTGGGTTGCCCCGAAGCCAAGACCAGCGAGGAAGTCGCTGGTGACATACTGGATGTAATCGTTCAGATACCGTTTGCTGGCAGGGAGAAATTCCCCATGCAGCCCCAGCATATCCCCAAAGGGGCGGACCAGCTTCACGTTCAAATCGTCATAAAAATCTTTCACCTCATTGCAGCGGCGTTTCAGTTCCTCCAAGTCGGGAGCCGTCACACGCACCACATAGGACAGCTTATACATGGATTCCTTGCTCTGGTCTAAGGTGGATTCCAGCTCATTTACGCTGTCCAGAGCGTCCACCACGTTTGTACTGGTTTCACTGTCATTCTGCCATGCGTGGTTGTCCAAATCTTTCAGCTCTTTTTTCTTGTTCCGCACCGTGGAGAGGGCTTTCCGGTTTGTCACAATCTCCACATTCATAGAGGTATCAATGGGAAAGGTGAATTGCTGCTGTTGATAGTAAAAGATTTCCGAGGATGGGAAGTCCAGTTCCCCCACAATACTGTTGATGGTAAAGTAGGCGGCATAGACCGTCCCGTCTTCCTGTTGGATTTTCAGATACCGCTGGTTTTCCTCTATCAGACAACGGGTGGGTTTGATGAGGTCATAGTATTTCACCAGCGTTTCCTCCTGAAACCGTTTCTTCGGAAGATAATACTCATAATCTTCGTAGGCGGTTCCGGTCTGCCCGTATAAATGTTCAATCAGATAGCCAAAATCGTCCTTGTTAAGCCGCCGGACTTTGAAGCGGCGTGAGATTTTATTTTCCAGCAGTTTTTCCATCTTCTGAAACCGCCAGATTTCCTCATTGCTCATGGAAACAAAATCCCCCATGAGTTTGTGGTTGACTTCATGGAGGAAATCGGAAACGGCGGTCTTTGCTTCCCTGCGAAACTGCTTCATGGTGACTTCCTGCTCATTGACAAGCAGCTTAAAGCCGATAAAAAAGCGGTAGTCCACCTGATTTTCCCCTATCATGGAAATCAGGGCTTCGGTCTGTGCGTCAATCTTTGCACAGGCAACGTCCTTTAACTTGCCCGTCACTTCCTGTTTGGAGCGTTCCTGTGCCGCCCGTATGCTGGATTCGGTGCTGATTTGCAGGGCGTGAATCTTGCCGTCCCTGTTCTGGGCGATAAGCTGCCGGAAGGAATCGTGTACCTGATATTTCTGTTCGGGGCTTAAAAAGGAATAGTTGTAGGGAAGCAGTTCATAGTAGGCAAAGCACTCCCCGTCATGGTTGAACACAAGGTTATTTTCGATATACTTAATCGGATATGCCATAAATATCACTCCTTACTGCCGTGATGGGCTGTGCCGGATATTCCTTTTCCAGCTTCACGGGCTTTCCTGCATAGGTCAGTTTCGGGCGTACCAGATATGCCAGTACGGATTTCAGGAAGCCGTAAGGCTTCTTCCCGTCAAAGGTATTCTGGCACATGAACCAAGTGAGGGCAAAGGGTACGCCGAAGTATTTTAAAAATGCCCCGTCAATGAACGAAAGGGGAGGGAGGTTCCCCAAGAACATAACCGCAAACACCGATATCACGAACCACGCCATCTGTGTGAACGTGATGGGGAATGGAAGCTTAAAATCATTGATGGAATAGAGTACCTTTTCCACCGATCAGATACTGGTATAGCTTCGTATTTTCTTCATGTTGTCTGTCCTTTCTAAAAGATGGGGCAGCAAAAGCCCAATGTCATTAAGTTAAAATGATGTAAATGGCAATCCAAAACAAAAATATACAAATCAGAGTATATCTAATTCGGATATGCTCTGATTTTGTATTACAAGAAAAATTTCGTTTGGTTTTTTGATAGCACAATAACTCCTTCGGAATCGGAGGAGTAAAAAAGATTGAATTATTTCTGATTTATGCTAATCTATAATTGAATGAAACCACACATGTACTGACAGAAACTCGCTGTCGTTTTCGGTTGGGTCTTATTGGGAGTAAGAATCGTTGAATTGTGGCTTCAATATCATAAGGAGGCTCCTTTCCTTTGTACCTGAAAAAGTTCAAACAGATTTTGGTAGCCTGCGTGAAATTGATCTGTAGTCTATACTTCAGATCTTTTTCTTTTGGTTTTACATGTTGAGCAATCAACATGCTAAAGTTGTACATAACTAATCTTGCGTATATTTCCTGTAAAATAGAATTCTCCTGTTTAGAATGAAATGCTGACAATCCAAGAATATATTTCAATTCTCTGAAGCCAGTTTCTATTCCCCATCTTTGATGATAGATTTCTTTCAAATCTTCCATTGAAAATATTTCTTCTGGAAGGCTCGTTGCAATAACTTCATATGTATTGTCATCTAAAAGGAACCTGACAAACCGTATTGTTATCTCATAATCAGGACTTTTGCTATTTTCAATATAATCAAACCGGGACTTCTTTGAAAGATACTTATATTTTTCTGTGTTAATCGCAGCTGGACCAGAGAAATGTCTGGTTAATACCACCCGTTTTGTAATATCATATTCCTCTGTTTTAGGAAGATTTAACCCAGAAACCATACAGGAATTATCAGAATCTCTGACTCTTACAACATAATCAAAAAGTCTCTCTTCAATATGAGCGAAAAGATTATAGTTCTCATAACCACGGTCTGCCATGATTATAACAGGATGTTTTTCACTGATTCGATCCACAAGTTCACATGCTGCACCTGTTTCGTTTTCGTGCAATCCCTTTTGAACAATGACATCCAAAAAGCTTTTACTACAAACATCAAAAAGTGCATTCAAATGGAGGGTCGAAAAATGATTATCCCCCATAACATTATCTTCTTGAGAGTTGTAAGGTAGTGAAAAATCACTTCCATCAATTGCAAGTAAACGATAATTTTTATAAAGGACAGGTTTTTTAAATGTACATTCATTAAAGCGATAAAACAAATGTTCTAAGGCAGTGTAACTGAGTTTTTTTCTTTGTTGGACAAATGCTGACACAGTTGGAAACCCTTTCCTATATTCAAAAAATTCTCCTATCTCATGTCCAAGACTGTTGCTTCCAAAAGAAAGAATAAATTGAATCAACGTAGAAAAGTTAAATTTACTTTTACGACAAAAAGCCGGTTTTCCTGAAAGATTAAAGATGTCAGAAGAAAGCGCCATTTCATCAATAATCTTTAGTAAACAATTTTTAAGTTCATTAGCGTGTGTATTCACGACGTCACCTCCTATAAACAAGGGGCTTCGCCGCAATTTTTTTGGTATTTGTCAACCATTTTTTTTAAATCACAAAGATCACAAAAAAAGAGCAGGGTACATTTTTCTATATACCTTGCTCTATAAGAGAATACATTTTTAATATCTTAACTTAATGACATTGAATTTCTTCGACTCCTCTTTTTCACGATATCGGCTCAAAATCCGCCACTCCATGTTTGCAAAGCGGACAGATAAAGTCATCCGGCAAGACATCTCCTTCGTAGATGTATCCGCAAACGACACAGACAAATCCTTTCTTTCCTTCTGTCTGTGGTTTTGGTTTTACATTTTTCTGATAATACGTATATGTCATCGTCTCTTTATCGCTCATCACCCGCGCCTCTGTCACCGTACAGATGAACATGCCGTGTGTATCGAGATCCACATATTGCTCCACTTTCAAGGACATAAATGCATTGATGTATTTCGGAAGAAATACTAATCCATTGTCTGAGCGAAGTGTCTGGTATCCTGCAAATTTGTCGACCAGACGACCGCTCTGGAATCCGAATGTCTTGAACACTTCAAATGGTGCTTCCACAGAAAGACAGTTCACATTCATCACGCCCGTCTTTTTGATGACATGGTGTGAGTAATTTGCTTTGTTGATATTCACTGCCACACGGTTCGGATTATCTGTAAGCTGTGTCACTGTATTGACGATCAGTCCGTTATCTTTCTCCCCGTCATTGGAGGTCACAACATAAAGTCCATATCCTATCTTAACAATGCTGTCAAATCATTTTTATTCGCTTTTGTATCAGACTGTGCAACATATTCTTTACACAATTCCTCCGCCATACCTTCGAGCTGATCCATATTATCACTATTAAGCGAAGACATTAATCTTCACATTATGCTTAAGCCAAGAAATGTTTTTACTCTTTTCAAACATTTCCTTCATCACTTTTGTGGCAAGTGGCGCCCAGCTTCCATTTTCGATCAGTCCGATTGTGCGATTTTGGTAATTCCGCTCTGTCAAATGCTCAATAAATGTCTTCATAAACGGAAAGATATCCGCATTGTATGTCGTTGTCGCCAGCACAAGTTTTCCGTAACGGAATGCATTTTCCACTGCTTTTGACATATCCTCACGGGCAAGGTCACATACAACTACTTCAGGGCATCCTTTCTCGCGCAGTTTACTCTCCAACACTTCCACCGCTTTTTTTGTATTTCCATAAATCGATGTGTAGGCAATCATCACGCCCTCTGATTCCACCTCATACGAAGACCATGTATGGTATTTTCCAATATAATGTGAAAGATTTTCTTTCAAAACAGGTCCATGCAGCGGACAAATCATCTGAATATCCAAATTCTGTGCCGCCTTCAGCACGTTCTGCACCTGCATTCCGTATTTTCCGACAATACCGATATAGTAGCGACGTGCCTCATCGTCCCAATCTTCCTCCACATCAAGTGCGCCGAATTTTCCAAATGCATCTGCTGAAAACAACACTTTTTCATAAGCATCATAAGTCAGCATCACTTCCGGCCAATGTACCATCGGAGCAAACAGACATTGCAGTTCATGCTTTCCAAGTGTCAATGTATCTCCATTTTTTACTTCCAGCTTTTTCTCATCTAAATCCATATCACGGAAGAAATTCGCAATCATCGTAAATGTCTTTGCATTTCCTACGATTGTTGTATCTGGATAAATTTTCATAAAGTTATAAATATTTGCAGAATGATCCGGTTCCATATGTTGAATGATCAAGTAATCCGGCTTTGCTCCTCCAAGTGCAGCTCCAACATTGTCCAGCCATTCATGTGTAAATTTTACATCTACAGTATCTACAACTGCGACCTTTTCATCTATGATTACGTAAGAATTGTAAGCCATTCCATTCGGTACCGCATATTGTCCTTCAAACAAATCGGTCTGATGGTCATTGACTCCTACATAAATAATGTCGTTCGTAACCTTCATTTCGCATTTCCTCCTATTATTTCTTGCTCGCTTTCGTTACACGATTCATTATATATTTTATGACATGGTTTTTCAACTCCTGCATCCGTTCGTTACTGATAATATTTTCACACGGAATCCTGTCCACAATCTTTTCCACATAAGAATATTCCTGAATAATCTGAAGCGTTTCCGTAAAATAAATATCGAAAAAATATGCTATATAAGATACCCAGTAATCCAAATTTGTCTTTCTATCCTCAGACAATACGGATCGTTCATTGAGACATGCCTCCCAGACTCTCTCGCTGATTTCCTGCGCTCCTGCTTCTTTCGCACTCGCTCCTCCAAGCAGAACCTCCACCCGCTCCTCTAATTTCACACGGCAGTTATCCAGCTTATCCGCATCCCGAATCAGTTCGGCATGCAATAAAGTTCTTGAATCCGAAATCTTTGGAAGCTGAAATGCACTGTGATAACGGATTGCCGTCTCGATTGTCTCATCCCACGTTGTCTCCGGAAGAAATTCTCTGATTCGCCCCTCCCGAAACAAAATATCTGCACCATACTGTGCATGGTCAAAAATGCCCGGTTCAAATGAATCATATAATTTAAGTTGCTCAAATCTTCCTATATCATGCAACAGGGCAATGATTTTCGCAAGAAAAATATCTTCTTCTCCCAATCCCATCCTCCTTGCGATCTCCTCACTGCAGTCTACAACACCATATGTATGTACAATTTTTAAATAAACTTTTTCATCCTTTCTGTCATACCCGTTAAGGTACAATTCAAAAGCCTGTTTTGCCTGCTCAAAATCCATGCTAAACGCCTCCTTTGTCTTTATTTATATCATTTCTGTACCGAACTTGCAATTGAGAAATTTTGTGTCTCTCCACCTAGCTATTCTGCCCGGACTCTGATACAATATAGCCACAAATAAATTCAAGAAAAAGGGAGATCTTATGAAAAAAATTTTTATCAATTCTATTAGCCTTCCTTTTAACATTCTCACTGGCAGGCTGTACAAAAAAATCATCTTCAAAAGAAGACACCTCACCAAAAGATGCCTTGGAGATTCTCACAACGGTCTGGTCCTCATACTCGGACGACAACAAATTTCAGGCTATGGGCGGTGACTACAACAATATGACCGACAATAAGCCCGGGCAAATTCGAATGTCAGCGACACGGAAAGTTTACGCTCTCTGCTGATTGTGCCTGAAGATTCAGCAGGTCTGATCGACGATTCAGCAAGCCTGATTCATGCAATGAATGCGAATACATTTACGGGAGCTGCA
>ENA-OQCW01001183-OQCW01001183.1-human-gut-metagenome-genome-assembly--contig:-NODE-1183-length-11215-cov-3.755141_pt1 | contig 11215 bp, 12 predicted proteins | sample MGYA00242767_ERZ504593 | MGnify/ENA primary metagenome ERZ504593 (study PRJEB26092, sample SAMD00036307) | human gut metagenome | host: Homo sapiens | study: EMG produced TPA metagenomics assembly of... | reverse complement strand
GCAATCAGATTCAGCAGGGTGGTTTTACCGCAGCCGGACGGCCCCAGCACCACCAGTAGCTCGCCGCTTTCCAGCGTCAGGTTGATATCTTCCAGCGCCGGTTTGCCGCCATAATCGGCATAGAGATGAGAGATTTGCAGCATCTGCGCCTCCTTTTATTGCACGAAGCGCGAGGTAACGTACTGGCTGTAATCGTTCGCTACAGCCGGGACTTTGCCCTGCTCTTTCAAAAACTGCGCGGTGTCGATGATCGCTTTGTTCACCGGTCCGGTCAGTTCTGCCGTTTGCTGCTGCGGCGTCAGATAGGTATTCCCCTTCACCAGCCCCGGAACGTCACCTTCAGGCACGCCGCTTAACCGCGCCAGTTTGCTGATGTTTTCAGGCTGTTTCAGCCACGCGTCTGGGTTAGCAATGTACGGTTGCTGAGCATCGATGGCGCTTTTGGCGAACGCTTTCACGACCTCTGGATGTTTCTCGGCAAAATCTTTGCGCACCACCCAGACGTCCAGTGTCGGCGCGCCCCACAGCCCGACCTGTTCAGAATCGGTCAGCACCTTGCCGTCTTTTTCCAGGGCCGTTAACCGCCGGTGCCCAGAACGATAAGCACCATCAATGTCTCCCCGTTGCCATGCGGCGATAATCTGCGGGTCGGCTGCAGGTTCACTATCTCCACTTGTCCGGGTTTTATACCCCAGTGTTTCAGCGCCGCCAGCAGGCTGTAGTGGGTGGTGGAGATAAACGGTACGGCGATGCGTTTGCCAATCAGATCTTCCGGTTTGCTGATAGTTTTCTTTACCACCAGTGCTTCGGAGTTACCCAGTTTTGACGCCAGCAAGAAGACTTCAATCGGCACCTGTTGGCTGGCTGCAACCGCTAATGGGCTGGAACCGAGGTTGCCGATTTGCACGTCGCCAGAAGCCAGCGCCCGCACGATGCTGGCTCCGCTGTCAAACTTACGCCAGTCCACCGTCGCCCTGCTCTCTTTAGCAAAGGTGTTATCAGCCTGAGCCACTTTCGCCGGTTCAGCGGAGGTTTGATAGGCCACGGTGACGTTCACCGCCTGTACCTGAAAAGCGATGAATGCCAGTGCGGCAAGAAGTGTGTTACGCGATGAAATTGCCATGATTGTCTGCTCCCCCTGTCTTGTTATAGGAGCAGTATTCAGGAATAAAAACATTCATTAAAAGAATTAGTCGTTATCGCACAGATGATTTTATTCTTAGCAAAAAAGCGGCAAAGGAAAGATTAAATATGCAATTACACCCACTCTGACAATTCAGTAAGTTACTGCACTTCATTTTATTAATGCATAAACAAGCAGATTATAAGGTCTTTTATTTTATTAACAGCAATACATATAATGAAACCATTATATTCATATTGCATATATAACTGTGTCATTCTCAATCAACCACATAATATATTCACATAATGTATATAATCCATATTTGCGCATAGAACATATTTTTAAATGTAATTAATTGACAAACTAAATCACATCTAAATACAATATATAAAACAAAATAACTATACAAACCAAACACACAAACACTTAACATATGAACTACATAAAAGATTACGCAGTCGTATCCACGTACCTGAAAGCCCCTTATTTTTCAGCTATCAGTAATTTTTAACACTTAAATATTAGCATCTATCTGCGCCAGAGATTACGTCTCTGCGGGCATCGTTGTGCTTGTAGTATAATAAATAAAATGGAGTGTCATTAAGTGGATAAGGTTTTAGATTCAGCCATCCTTTCTTCAGCAAATAAAAGAAAGGGTATCCTTGCTATTGGCGCACATCCTGACGATATAGAATTGGGCTGTGGCGCGTCGCTCGCTCGCCTTGCAAAAAAAGGGTTCTATATTGCAGCGGTAGTGATGACATCGGGTAATTCCGGCGTGAGTGAAATAATTAATCGACATCAGGAATCACTCGAAGCATTAAACATTTTGGGGTGTCAACAAACTATTCATTTTAATTTTGCTGACACCCGTACTCATTTACAACTTAATGATATGATTTCCGCTCTGGAAGATGTCCTTAAAAAACAAATTCCGTCTGATGTAGAAATCATTCGTGTATACACCATGCATGATGCTGACCGCCATCAGGATCATCTTGCAGTCTATCAAGCCTCAATGGTTGCCTGTCGCGCTATTCCGCAAATTCTCGGCTATGAAACGCCAAGTACCTGGCTTTCATTTATGCCACAGGTTTTTGAATCCGTGGAAGAGGAATATTTCACCATTAAACTGGCTGCATTAAAACAGCATAAGAGCCAGGGCCATCGTGATTATATGCGCCCGGATCGCCTGCGTGCAGTTGCACAATTTCGCGGGCAACAGGTCAATAGCGATCTGGGTGAAGGCTTTGTAATTCATAAAATGATTCTTTGAGCAAATTGCATGAAAACCTGGATATTTATCTGTATGTCCATAGCAATGTTGCTATGGTTTTTAAGTACGCTAAAACGTAAACCCAGTCAAAAGAAAGGCTGTATTGACGCCATTATACCTGCTTATAACGAAGGCCCGTGTCTGGCACAGTCACTGGATAATCTGCTGCGTAACCCTTATTTTTGCCGGGTAATTTGCGTAAACGACGGCTCCACGGACAATACCGAATCGGTCATGGAGGAAGTCAAACGCAAATGGGGCGACCGCTTTGTTGCCGTCACGCAAAAAAATTACCGGTAAAGGTGGTGCGCTGATGAATGGCCTCAATTATGCCACCTGCGACCAGGTTTTTTTAAGTGATGCCGACACCTATGTTCCGCCCGATCAAGACGGAATGGGCTATATGCTGGCAGAAATTGAGCGCGGTGCCGATGCCGTAGGCGGCATTCCCTCTACTGCGTTGAAAGGCGCTGGTCTGTTACCGCACATCCGCGCGACCGTAAAGTTGCCGATGATTGTTATGAAGCGCACGCTACAGCAGCTCCTGGGCGGCGCACCGTTTATTATCAGCGGTGCCTGCGGGATGTTCCGTACTGATGTATTGCGTAAGTTCGGTTTCTCTGATCGTACTAAAGTCGAAGACCTTGATCTCACCTGGACATTGGTGGCAAACGGCTATCGTATTCGGCAGGCGAATCGCTGCATCGTATACCCACAGGAATGCAACAGTCCGCGTGAGGAGTGGCGTCGCTGGCGGCGTTGGATTGTGGGCTACGCGGTCTGTATGCGCCTGCATAAAAGACTTTATTTAGCCGCTTCGGTATCTTCAGTATATTTCCTATGCTGTTGGTTGTGCTTTATGGCGTTGGGATTTATCTCACTACCTGGTTTAATGAATTCATCACCACCGGGCCGCATGGTGTGGTGTTGGCAATGTTTCCGCTTATCTGGGTCGGCGTAGTTTGTGTTATTGGTGCTTTTAGCGCCTGGTTTCATCGTTGCTGGTTGTTGGTGCCTTTAGCGCCGCTTTCCGTTGTGTATGTATTATTAGCTTATGCCATCTGGATTATTTATGGACTTATTGCCTTTTTTACTGGACGCGAACCTCAGCGCGACAAACCCACCCGCTATTCCGCACTGGTGGAAGCGTCAACCGCTTATTCCCAACCTTCTGCTACAGGAACTGAAAAACTATCTGAAGCTTAATGTTAAAGAGAAAAACATTCAGATTGCAGACCAGGTAATTATTGATGAAACTGCAGGTGAAGTTGTTATCGGCGCGAATACCCGTATTTGTCATGGTGCCGTTATTCAGGGTCCGGTAGTGATTGGCGCAAACTGCCTGATAGGTAATTATGCGTTTATTCGTCCTGGCACAATAATCAGCAATGGCGTAAAAATTGGTTTCGCCACCGAAATTAAAAATGCGGTTATTGAAGCGGAAGCAACGATTGGTCCGCAATGCTTTATCGCCGACTCGGTAGTTGCAAACCAGGCATATTTGGGCGCACAAGTACGTACCAGTAATCATCGTCTGGATGAACAGCCCGTGTCTGTTCGAACTCCCGAGGGAATTATCGCTACCGGATGCGATAAATTAGGTTGTTATATCGGGCAGCGTTCACGCCTTGGCGTACAAGTTATTATTTTGCCTGGGCGAATTATTTCCCCGAACACGCAACTTGGCCCGCGCGTGATTGTAGAACGTAATTTACCTCCCGGAACTTATTCACTCCGACAAGAACTTATCCGTACAGGAGATTAAAATGATAAAACGGACGTTATTAGCGGCGGCCATTTTTAGCGCATTACCCGCTTATGCCGGGTTAACTTCCATTACCGCGGGCTACGATTTTACCGATTATTCTGGCGATCATGGCAACCGTAATTTAGCGTATGCTGAACTGGTGGCGAAAGTTGAAAACGCAACGCTGCTTTTTAATCTTTCCCAGGGGCGTCGTGATTATGAAACTGAACATTTCAATGCCACTCGCGGCCAGGGTGCGGTCTGGTACAAATGGAATAACTGGCTGACAACCCGAACGGGTATTGCCTTTGCGGATAATACGCCGGTCTTTGCCCGCCAGGATTTTCGTCAGGATATTAATCTGGCCCTGTTACCAAAACGCTTTTCACGACCGGTTATCGCTACACTAAATATTACGATGATGTCGAAGTCGATGCCTGGCAAGGCGGCGTATCACTCTATACTGGCCCGGTGATCACCAGCTACCGCTATACCCATTATGACTCCAGCGATGCAGGTGGTAGTTACAGCAATATGATTTCCGTGCGTCTGAATGACCCCGCGGCACTGGTTATACTCAACTATGGCTAATGCCGCGGCACAGGTGCTTACACCTATGACTGGACGCCAGAAACACGCTACGGCAGCATGAAGAGCGTCAGTTTGCAACGTATTCAACCGCTGACTGAGCAACTTAATCTCGGGCTGACGGCAGGTAAAGTGTGGTACGACACCCCAACCGATGATTATAACGGTCTGCAACTTGCAGCCCATCTGACCTGGAAATTCTGATTCCTTCTGCCGCCCGCTATCCGGGGCGGCCTTCCCTGCCGATTAGCCCCCCCTTTCCTCTTTGTTTTCCGACCACATTCACCGGATAAATTTTATTCTCCAGTGTTATATACTATAGGGGGTATGCATTGACATATAGCATACCCCCCTATAGTATATTGCGTGCAGATGATGAGGTGCGAAATGCCCAGTACTCCGGAAGAGAAGAAAAAGGTCCTTACTCGAGTTCGTCGTATTCGGGGGCAGATTGATGCTCTGGAACGGTCGCTGGAGGGTGATGCCGAATGCCGTGCCATACTCCAACAGATCGCTGCCGTTCGGGGCGCGGCTAACGGGCTGATGGCAGAAGTGCTTGAAAGCCATATCCGGGAAACGTTTGACCGAAATGACTGCTACAGCCGCGAAGTCAGCCAATCCGTTGACGACACTATTGAACTGGTTCGTGCCTATCTTAAATAGCTGAATCTATTACCATATTGAGGAAGAGCGAGAGATGAAATCACGTGCTGCCGTTGCATTTGCTCCCGGTAAACCGCTGGAAATCGTTGAAATTGACGTTGCACCACCGAAAAAATGGTGAAGTGCTGATTAAAGTCACCCATACCGGCGTTTGCCATACCGACGCATTTACCCTCTCCGGCGATGACCCGGAAGGTGTATTCCCGGTAGTTCTCGGTCACGAAGGGGCCGGCGTTGTGGTTGAAGTCGGTGAAGGCGTAACCAGCGTCAAACCTGGCGACCATGTGATCCCGCTTTACACCGCAGAGTGCGGCGAGTGTGAGTTCTGTCGTTCCGGCAAAACCAACCTCTGTGTTGCGGTTCGCGAAACCCAGGGTAAAGGCCTGATGCCAGACGGCACCACCCGTTTTTCTTACAACGGGCAGCCGCTTTATCACTACATGGGATGCTCTACATTCAGTGAATACACCGTGGTCGCGGAAGTGTCTCTGGCCAAAATTAATCCAGAAGCAAACCACGAACACGTCTGCCTGCTGGGCTGTGGCGTGACCACCGGTATTGGCGCGGTACACAACACGGCTAAAGTCCAGCCAGGTGATTCTGTTGCCGTATTTGGTCTTGGCGCGATTGGTCTGGCAGTGGTTCAGGGCGCGCGTCAGGCGAAAGCGGGACGGATTATCGCTATCGATACGAACCCGAAGAAATTCGATCTGGCGCGTCGCTTCGGTGCCACCGACTGCATTAACCCGAATGACTACGACAAACCGATTAAAGATGTCCTGCTGGATATCAACAAATGGGGTATCGACCATACCTTTGAATGCATCGGTAACGTCAACGTAATGCGTGCGGCGCTGGAAAGTGCGCACCGCGGCTGGGGTCAGTCGGTGATCATCGGGGTCGCGGGTTCCGGTCAGGAAATCTCCACCCGTCCATTCCAGTTGGTCACTGGTCGCGTATGGAAAGGTTCCGCGTTTGGCGGCGTGAAAGGTCGTTCCCAATTACCGGGTATGGTTGAAGATGCGATGAAAGGCGATATCGATCTGGAACCGTTTGTCACGCATACCATGAGCCTGGATGAAATTAATGACGCCTTCGACCTGATCAAGACGTGTCGGAATTTCGTCGTTGCGTAAATCGCAGCTCTCAAACTCGCAGATACAGCATGAATATACGCAAAAGTGCTGCATCCGCGAGTTTGAGGCGCCCCTGACGCTATTGCCGCACCAACGGCGGCATCGGCTGCCACTTCGGGTCGTGCATCAGCTTGTGCGAGTCCCGCCATCCCTTGGCGATCTGCACCAGCCCGGTGCGCACGTGCTCGCGGTCGACCGCGACCAGGCGAATAACCTCTTTCGCCACCGTGGCGGCCGTTCCCAGGGCGAACAGCACTGGCCGGTAGTCGCCGTGCACCATGAAGTACCGGGCCATGTACCCGCGGTTGCGCAGGATGTGGTACCGGTTCATGTCCGAGGTGGAGTTCAGCTGCCGCAATCCGGCGATGTCCCAGTTGCTGATGTCGCGCGTGCGCCGCATCACCACGTCGGGCACCACAATCGGGTTGGTGACCTTGCTGGCCAGATACCCGTACATCGTGTCGTCCCAGTAGATGAAGAACCGCGGGTCGGGGAGCCCAGATCTTCTCCACGATGGCGCCTGCGGAACAGCCCGCCCTCGAAGCACAGCGTGTTCATCACGCGGTACCCGGCGGAGCCGAAATGCGGCCGGCGCGATCGGGTTCGGGATGCCCAGCGGCACGATGAAGTTGTACTGCCAGTAGAACGGCCCGCCGTCGAAATCGAGCTTGCCGCCCTGGATCACGTCATGGTCGCGACCCCATTTCGCGAGCTTCTCGATGCCGTCAGGCAGTACGGCGACGTCGTCGTCCATCACCCAGAACCATTCCGCTCCGAGATCGTACGCGACTTTTACTCCGACGGAAAACCCACCGGCACCGCCAAGATTGTCGGTTTGCGGAGCGTACACCACACGGCTCGTTGCCACCTTTGCGGTCGGCGTCCGTCGTCCCCCACAGACCGTCGGCCTTCTCCCGGAATTCGTCGACCATGTCCTGCGTCTCGTCGGAGTGTTCGTTGTCGACGATGACGATGCGCCATGGCGCGACCGTCAGCTGCGCGAATGAGGCCAGGAGTTCTTCCAGCAACTGCTGGCGCTTATATGTCACCACGATGATGGCGAGCTTGTCGAACACCGCACGGGCATCACAGGTGTGCTCGACCGTGGCTTCCCCAGTTTTGTCGTTCCTGTAAGTCATACCTTTCATTGTGACACCGTTTATGTGAAGGAAAGTGATAGTCACAGGATTGCCACCAGACAACGCCATGATGTCATGCCGACGTTTCCGGCCGTGCAGCTACCGTTCAGAGAGTATGGAGGTGGGTCATGAGGGCGGCACCGCCCGGCGCGTGGTCAGTCGCCGGAGCTGCTGTCACCGGCGCTGCCGTCGCCGCTGCTCGACCCGCTGCCGTCGGACGAGTCCGGGGCCGGCTCGCCGGGCGCCTGCCCGCGCGTGACCGTCACCGTGTTCTCGGAGCCATCCCTCCACATAATCCAGTCCACGGCCGTATGGTCGTAGTCGTCCGCGTCATCGCCCGACGGGGTCAACGTGTAGCTGCCGACCGTCTCGCCCTTCTCGTCGACGATGATGTTCTCGTCCGTGGTTTTGACGTAGAACTGCTTCAGCAGATAGTTGGCTCCTTCGAACTCACCGGAGTTCAGCATCAGGCGGGCCCACCGCCCGCCGTCCAGCACCTCGGTGACCTTCAGGTCGCGTGAGAGAATAAACACACGCTTGCTGTCGCTCGACTCATCCCACTGGAAATACAGGGAACCGTCCGAGAACTGGCCGAAGTCCGTGAAGTTCACGTACTGGTCATCCTTCGTGTTGATGTTCAGCAGGTCGGTGACTTTTTTGGTCTTGCCCGTGCCTGCATCCAGAATCAGCAGCTTGTTGCCGTTATAGCTTTCGGAGGGATTGAGCACGTACTGATTCGCGCCGAACCGATACAGGCCCTGCAAGTCGCATCGGTAGGTGTCGCCAGGCGAGCAGTAGTCCGACGGAATCTTCACGATTTCCTTGTTGCTGTCGATGGAATACAGGTGGTATGCGCTGTCCTTGACCACATATGTGTCGAACACGTGGTAATCGTCCACATCGACTTCAGTAGTGTTCAACGACTGGTATCCGCCGCTGTCCTTGCTGATGCTCATGCTGTCCTTGAACGTCTGCAAGGTCTCGGTCTGCTTCGCGCCGCCGCTCAATCCCATGATCTGCTTGTGGCCGATTTCGACCTCACGCTGATCGTCGTTGACAGTCCTCTTCTCCGTCGTCTTCCAGCTTTTCTCGATGGCGACGCGATTGTTGGATTGCGCGAGCACATCGAATTCGTAATCCTGCTGCAGGTTGATCAGGTTGTCTTCCTCGGTGCGCAGATCGATGCGATCGGACAATTCGCCGATTTCAAATCGACCTGATGGGCGAACAGGTGCACGGTTTCCGGCGTGGTGCCGACCGCCTTGGTCTTGACCGCGTAGATCACGAACACGGCCGGGTTGGGACCGTATGTGGCGGCGACGACCGGATCGGAGTACATCTTCTCCCCGGATTTCAGAGCCGAGAAGTAGATCACCTTCGATTCGTCCATTGCCGGCGTCCAGACGCCGAACGCATATTGCCCGTCATCGGCGGATTGGCTGGAACTGCCATAGTCGGAATCGCTGCTGGAGCTCGCATCGCCGTTGGCGCAGGGCATTACGTCGGAAACCACTGCGCCGCCGTCCCACCCCCAGTCGGAGGTGTCGTAGTTGCAGACGAAGTTGGTCATGATGACTTCGCTGACCGCTTTTTTGCCTTCGACCTGCGTCGGGGATTGCTTTTGCGTTTTCTTCGGCGTTGCATCAGTCGTGTCGATGGTCTGCGCGGGGCCCGCGGCCGCGTTCTTCTTACCGTGAAGGATGAGGAATGCGGCAACTCCGCCGACGACGATCGCCACGACGACGATGGCCGCGATGATGGCGATGATGATCTTGCGCTTCTTGCGTTGCGCGGGCGTAAGTGGTGGCTTCTTGCCGGGTTGGGATTGCGACCCGGGCTGACCTTGGGGTGCGCTGCCGCCGTTATCCGCGGGGCCCGCTGGCTGCGGGACAGGCGGCAACGTCCCCGTACCGGGCACTGTGTTCGGAGCGAAGCCGGACGCGGCTGTACCGGGTTGAGGCATCTGCGCCCCGCTACCGGGCGCTGCGGCGGCACCGCTTGCGACCGGAATGCCGCAGTATGTGCAGAACGCCGATCCCGCTGGAATTTCATTACCGCATCGAGCGCATCTGGCCATCATCATCCCCTGTCTCTTCGTTACGACAATCATAACCAATTCGAGGGATTTTGAAAGGCCGCGAAGCCCTGCGGCCGGGCGCGATGTCACGCGGTCTGGGCTATGATGAAGGCGCAACCGAACGGGAGCCGCAAGGCTGAGAGGAAGCGACGCTTCGACCGTCAACTTGATGCGGGTAATGCCGCCGTAGGGACGAGTTGTCCAGTCGCAGCGCAGCAACAATCGGCATCCGCCAACCGATGGCGGACGGTTCCCAGCCAAACGCACCGGGCATCCCGGCATATAACAGAACAGGCATAACGAAAAACGCATGATTCGGGTCATGGAGGGGCGCACCACCTCACAGGGTACGGCTTGCTCCAGCGACCCGTTTTTCATATCGGCGGACGCCGGCGTGCCCGATCGGAGATCGACCGGCAACGGCCGGCAGTGCAATGTCGCCGATATGGGAATCACGCCAGCGACCGAGGAGGGACACATGATCATCAACGGGCAGCAGGAGGACATCGCCACGCCGCTCAGCGTCGACGAGCTCATCGCGCGCAAGGGCCTTAACGCGGGACGCGTGGCGGTCGAGGTGAACGGTGCCATCGTGCCGCGCGACAAGCGCGCACAGACCATGCTGAGCGGCACCGACACCGTCGAAATCGTCACGTTCGTGCAGGGCGGCTGAGAGCCCGGCAAACACGCGGCAAGGCATCGGCACGGGCTCATGCCGATGCCGGCCAGCGAACCGCACTCCGACCCGAATACCGCACGCATCAAGCGTCATATACCTCAAAGAAAGGTACCATCATGACCATCGCATCAACCACACCGGTCGCCCAATCGGACGACCCGGTGCTCGACGAACTCATCGGCACGGCGACGAACACCGCGCTGCTCCCCGAACCGGACGCGCACGCCTACGACGACATCGCGACCGGCGACGCCGACCCGCTGGTGCTCGGCGGGCACAAGTTCACCAGCCGCTTCATCCTCGGCTCGGGGCGCTACGACCTGAACCTCATCAAGGCGACCATAGAGAACGCCGGCACGCAGATCGTGACGATGGCGTTGCGTCGCTGCCGCACGACCGAGAACAACCTGCTCGACTACATACCCAAGGGCATCACGATGCTGCCGAACACGTCCGGCGCACGCAACGCGGAGGAGGCCGTGCGTATCGCGCGCCTCGCCCGCGAGGTCTGCCAGACGGACTTCGTCAAGGTCGAGATCGAGCACGAGACGAAGTACCTGCTGCCCGACAACGAGGAAACGATTCGCGCCACCGAGATGCTCGCCAAGGAGGGCTTCATGGTGATGCCGTACATGTTCCCCGATCCGATCGCGGCCAAGCGGCTTGAGGAGGCCGGCGCCGCCTGCGTGATGCCGCTCGGCTCGCTTATCGGCTCCAACAAGGGACTGCGCATGCGCGACTTCATCGAGGTTATCATCGCGAACACGCACGTGCCGGTGATCAT